>ODAI012021568.1_pt1 | contig 17776 bp, 15 predicted proteins | sample 1539321 | NCBI WGS metagenome assembly ODAI01 (sample SAMN02144231, study PRJEB22623) | gut metagenome | biome: sheep rumen | host: Ovis aries | place: New Zealand | reverse complement strand
AGTATTGTGGAGATGAGCGTAAGAGTGTCGACAAAAGTTGTTGCTAGCTCGGAATATGTCAGTACTGTCACCCCCGTTGCTGCCGTTACAAGTACCGGAGCGCCAAGGCTTGTCGCGCTTGCGAAGGTCGTGTCCGCCGCGAGCGCCGCGTCTTTTGAAAGCGTTATGCCGCCGCTTGCTGTGATTGTTCCGGCGAGAGTGAGGCCGCCCAAAGTTTGAGGCAAGGAAAGCGTTCCGCCTATGATGGTAAAACTGTCGCCCGCTGTGTTTCCAAGCGAGACGCTTCCTGTTGTCGTGAATGCGGCTGTCGCGGCGCTTGTTGTCGTGTCGTCCGCTCCGTTGTTAAAGTTAACGATGCCGTTGATAACCGCGAGCGCGTTTGTGATTGTCGCCGCGGCGTTTGCGGTAAAGGTTCCAGTTCCGTTTATCGTAAGGTCGTTGAGAACTGTAAGCGCGGAGTCTGTTGTTCGGTTTCCTGAGCCGCTTGAAATTAAATTATAGTATTGAACCGCGCTTATGTCCGTTGCGACAGCCGTTCCCGCAAATTCAATCGTTCCGTTATGAGCGGTGTCGTTGATGAAAACATTGCCTTGCGTGACGCGGCCGGTGTTGGAGTAAATGATCTTTCCGTAGTTTTCAAGGCTTTTGCCTGTGTATATTTTTATGGCGCCTGTATCGGTGGGCGAGGTGGTGCCCGCTGTGTTGATTGTAAGGCTTGCTGGCGAAGCGGCGCTTTGGCCGACATTCAAGCTTCCTACAGAGTAGCCTTGCGTCGCGGTGACGACAGGAAAGTTTCCTCCGCTTGGCGCGTCCGGAATAATTACGTCGTAGTTTTTTGTATTGACTGGGACGCTTGTGTTGTCGCCTGTAAGGCCGTGGCCGGTGCCTGGAATCAAATTGTAGTTCCAGTTTGAACGGTCGCCCCAAGCGTCGCTAGTCGCGCCGGTCCAGACAAATTCCATCAATGGATTTAAGATTATCCAATTGTTGTGTTCGCCGTAAAGCGGAGCGGAGTTAAACTCCGAATTTTCCGCGATGTAGTAATGGGCGGAATCGATTGAAACGCCGCCGCGCGTTACCTTGAGGTATTGGCCGTATTGACTGCTCTCTTGCGCCGCCGAAAGCGTTACGCTTCCGCTTCCGGTTATAGTCAAAGGATTTCCGTTGGCGCCTTTTAGTTCCAGCGGCGTTGTCGCGGCTTCCGTTCCTGTTCCTGTGATTTTTTGCGCGCCGTCAATTGTAAGCGTGGCGCCGCCTTTTGTACAAGAGAATTTTGCGAACGAGTTGTCGTTGTTGATTGTAAGATTTGTTCCGCTTGCGGCTGTCGGAGCGTAGGCAAAGTCTGCGATTGTCGCCTTGCCTGTTCCGCCAAGGGTCGCGGCGGCGCCGGTCATCTTGACTGGTCCCGTCACGGTACAGTCGGCGTTAAATGTAAGGTCGCCCTTGTATTCCTGCGCGCCTGAAGTTCTTATTGTCGGAGCGGTTACGATTGCCGGGCCTGTGACGGTTATTGCCGCAAGCGCGTTTGGCGTTCCGACCGCTCCGCCAAAGGTCAACGCGCCGCTTCCGTTTGAGGCGAGGCCAAAGGCGCCGTTTAGCGTTCCGTTGATTGAAACCGTTCCGCTTCCTGCGTCGATTGTCGTGTCGGCGGCGAGCGTTGTGGCGCCAAGAGTAATGTCATTGTTCGCAGAGGTGACGGATCCTGACAAAATTGTAGGGCCGTCTGTGTGGGTCACGCCGCCTGTAAACGCGCATGGGTTTGTCGCGCCGTTAAGCGTAAGCGTTCCTGTCGTGTTGAATGTTGTTGCCGGACTTGCAAATGTGAAGGCGCAGCCGGCGTTGAAAGCTATGCTTCCTGCCGTTGTCGCGTCGGCGTAGGCTGTTGAAACTGTGACAAGGCCGCTGAAAGTCGCCCCCGCGCATTGCGTTATTGAAAGATTGGCGGCTTTAAGCGCTTGGCTTGCCGTAAAGCTGCCGCTTGTCTTGTTGACCGTAACGCTTTGGTAAGAAGACGATGCGTCTGGCGCGAATGTTTGGGCTGCCGTTCCTTCAAAAATTATGTTTCCGCCAGTGACCGCGGCGGCGTTTGCAAGGCTTGCGTTGGTGAGAGTGAGCGGGGCAGCCGCGCTTGTTGTAAGAGCGGCGTTTGTCGTTACCGTGTAAGCGCCTGTTAGATTTACTGGAGCGCCAAGGCTTGCCGCGCTTGCGAAAGTTGTGTTCGCCGCGAGCGCCGCGTCTTTTGAAAGCGTTATGCCGCCGCCAGCCGTGATTGTTCCGGCGAGAGTAAGGCCGCCCAAACTGTTGGGAAGAGCGAGCGCTCCTGTGACGGTAAAACTGTCGCCCGCGGTGTTTCCGAGCGAAACGCTTCCTGTCGTGGCGAATGTGGCTGTCGCGGCGCTTGTTGTCGCGCCGCCCGCTCCGTTGTTAAAATAAATGTCGCCTGAGTTCGCCGCGAGCGCGTTCGCGACTGTGAGAGCGGCGTTTGCGGTGAAGCTTCCGCTTCCGTTTATTGTAAGGTTGTAATAGCCGCCCGTTGGGGTTGACAAGTCCGCCGCGCCGCTTGCGCTGGCAAACTCAACCGTTCCGCCGTTGGCTGCGTCGTTGATGAAAGCCGTTCCGTTTGTAACGCGGCCTGTGTTTGAGTAGACGATAGTTCCCTTGTTGGTGAGCGTTCCGCTTGCCGCTACGTTGCCTGTGGATGACAGCGTGAGACTTGCGGCGGCGGCGTTTATTGTCAGGTCGCTTACGGAGTAGTTTGTTGCGTCCGGCACGTCGGGGTAATTCGTCACGGCTGGAATCGTTACCGGATAGTTTCTTGTGTCGACTCCGCCGGTTGCCGCGGCAAGGCCTGGAACCAAGTTGTAGTTCCAGTTTGATGCCGTTCCCCAATCTGTGCCGTTCGCGCCGGTCCAAACAAAGTCCATCAGAGGATTCAGGATGATCCAGTTGTTGTCCGCTCCGTAAGCCGGCGCAGTGGTAAAACTTGAGTCGGCGGCATTGTAATAATACGCGCTTGGCAAAATGGAAACGCCGCCACGCGCGACGCTTAAGTATTGGCCGGAACTTTGCGTGGAAGGAAGCGTTACGCTTCCGCTTCCGTTTACGTTCAAGAGGTTTCCGGCGCCTGTCTTTCCTTCAAGGTCAAGCGTTCCGACTGTTTGCGCGCCGTTTATTGAAAGCGTTCCGCCCGCGCTTTTTACTGTGAGCGTTGTGAATGAGTTGTTGCCGCTAATCGTAATTTTCGCGCCGTCTGTCGAGCAAGTGAAATTTGTGAACGTGTTGTCGCCGGCGACTGCAAGGCCCGTTCCGCTTGTCGCAGCCGGAGCGTAGGCAAAGTCCGCGATTGTGGCCGAGCCTGTTCCGCCAAAGCTTGCGCTCGCGCCTGTCATCGTGATTTTCGCGCTTGATGTCAAAGTTCCGTTGTTTGTTACGCCGCCTGTTACTGTAAGGTCTCCTGCGACCACTGTCTCGGCGCTTGCGTTCACCGTAAGCGCGGCGACTGTTCCCGCTCCCAAAGAAATGTTGTCCGTGGCGGCTGTGACTGACGGAACGTTTGTCGCGTCGTAGCTGGAAACCGTCATCGAGCCTGTTGAGGCGCTTAAGGTTGCCGCTTGCGCGCCGGCCAATTTTGCTATCGTTGTGGAACCCGCGCCGGAATTTGTTATCGATGTCGCTGAGGTCATTTGAAGCTCTGTGATAGCGAGATCTCCGCTTCCTGAGTTTTCAAAATCTCCGCCAATGGAAATCATTCCCAAGTCGCCAGTCGCGTCTAAAACAGCGCTTGCGTTTCCGCCAACGCTTATTGTTCCTGTGTTCGCGACAGGGCCTTTTACGGTCAAGTCGCCGCTAAGCGTTATTGTTCCGGCGTTGTCGATGGCGGGGTAGTCGGTGTTTGTGTAATTGTCGTTTGTGCTCCATGTAAGGCTTGCCGCGGTTACCGTTCCGCCGGAAGTGACTTTTAGCGTGTTGCAGCCGACATTCGAGTCGCCCTGCAAGTCGATCGCTCCGGCTTGGAGCGTTCCGTCAACTTGTATTAGGCTTTTTGGTTTCTCCTCTGTGGCGGAGTGGGTCAGAGTGTCGGCTTTAAGTGTTCTTCCGCCGTCAACCAAAAGCTTGGTGCCAGAATGTGTGTACAAGGTTCCTGTACACTCCGCCTCGCAGTCGATTTCAAGCGTTCCTATTACGCCGACGGTGGAAGACGCGCGGTTAAAGTTCATCGCGGCAAACGTGAGCTTTTTGCTTCCGGTAAGTTTTGTCGTCCAGTCAGTTCCGACATATTGCGTGTCGCCTGATTTTTGTATGTTCAAAGCGGCAACCGTTATGTCAGCGTCAATCGTTACGGTGTAGTCGCCCGCGATAAAGGCAGTGTCGCCAGTTGTCGGATAGGCCGTCGCGACGGTTCCCGCTTCGCTTCCAGTCCGCCAGTTTCCAGCAGTTGTCCAGTTTGCGTTCGCGCCGCCGCCCGCCCAATAATAGGGTTCCGCAAAAAGAGGCAGGGCAAAAGAGAAGAAGATTAATGTCAAAAGGCGCAAAGACTTTTTCACTCTTTCATTATCGGCAAATTAAAAAAACTAGTTAAGGAAATAATTATATAGTAGATTATTGCGGAGGTTTTGCAAGACGCTAGCAAAAAAGCGCTAAATCAACTATTATGTAGGCATGAAAACGGCATTGAAAATCATTTCTGGCGACATAACCAAGTTTGACGGAGACGCGATTGTGAACGCGGCCAACCAAAGCCTTTTGGGAGGCGGCGGCGTTGACGGAGCGATTCACGCGGCGGCGGGAGCGGGCCTTTTAAGGGAATGCATGGGCCTTGGCGGCTGCGAGACCGGCCAGGCTAAAATCACGGGCGGCCACAATTTAAAGGCGCGCTTGGTGGTTCACACGGTGGGCCCTGTTTACTACGAACATTCGCCGCAAGAAGCCCGCGCGCTTTTGCAAAGCTGCTACAAAAATTCGATTGAGCTTGCCAAGCAAAATGGCTGCCAGTCAATCGCCTTTCCATTGATAAGCGCGGGCGTTTACGGCTATCCAAAAGGGCAGGCGCTTGAGATTGCCGTTCAGACCATAAAAGAATTTGGCCAGGGCCTTGACTGCTCGATTGTTCTGTTTGACCGCGAGGCATGGGCAATCGCCAAGGAAAAATTTTCGGATTTGACAAAAGAATGAACGCAAGCGAGCTTCACCAATCGATAGTTGAAAATTCTCAATTGACTTTCGCGCGCAGCGGCGGAAAGGGCGGACAAAACGTCAACAAGGTCAACACAAAAGTCCACTTGTCGCTCTCTGTTTCCAGCTTGAACGGTATCAGCGATGAGGAACGGATTCGCCTGCGCCAAAAACTCGCGGCAATCATAAACAGCCAGGACTGCATTTTCTTGGACGTGGACGACGAGCGCTACCAAGAGCTCAACCGCAAAATCGCCCTAAGCCGCGTGGAAAACCGCATTGTCACCGCCCTCAAAATTCCCAAAAAGCGAAAGAAGACCAAGCCCACCCAAGCCAGCAAGGAACGCAAGCTAAAGCTAAAAAAGATTCGCTCCGAACTAAAGCGAAGCCGCGCTAAGATTTGGCGCTGATTTCTTGCAGCCGCGCGCTCATCGCGTCAAAGTCGTCTTGGCTTATCGCATGCTTTTCCATGTCAACATGGCCTTTAGTGAATGTCACGCCTTCGGCCTCAAGTTTTTGCCGCTGGACGCCGCTTCCGCCAAAGGCGAAGCTGCCGGAACAAAAGCCCTTTGCGTTGACGACGCGGTGGCAGGGCGTGACGGAGTTGCTTGGATTTTTGTGCAGCGCGTTCCCAACATAGCGGCGCAAGTTGCAGTTTCCAAGCAAAGCTGCCACCTGCGAATATGAGGCCACCTTTCCCTTTGGAATCAAGCGGACTGCGGCGTATATTTTTTGCGCGAGATTTTGTTGCGGCATGGGGGAATTGTATTGCGCGGCGGGGAAAGATGCAAGGGCGGCGGGCGGGCCTCTGATTAACTTTGCGAGGAAAACTGTTTGGCCTTTTTTTGTTCCAGTTGATATAGAAGAATTGACACAAGCAAATGGAAAATTAAGCCAAATCCGAACATTAGGATTATGAAATTCATGTTGGCGGTGAAAACACCTTTTTTGAATAAAATGAATAGAATTCCATAATAACCGATGTTGCAGGCAATTGAGTTTATCATCGTGTAAACTGTTTTTCCCTTTGAAATAAACCATGCGTCAATCAAGACAGATGGAATGAAAGCAAAGTAAAATGGAATCGCTGGAAAAACGATTGAAAGAATTGCCGTTGAGTTTGAAGCCATCGGACGGGAGATGAACCAGTTCCAAAGCGGCATGGTGATAATCCACAAAGCGCCAATCGCGATTGCGTAGCGCCAAGTGTTTTTCATTGTCAATTTTTCAAGATTGTTTTTCTTAACGATTTCAGCAAGACAATTTACTGGAACCAAGAGCCAGCCCCAAATGAAATTATTGGCCACCCAATAGTTGCCTGATTCGGCGACTGCGTTCACCATTTTACAAATCATAATAGCGTAAATAAAATTGTCCAAGAAAATTTGGATTCCGGAAAACGCTCCGATTTTGCCCCAGTCCTTAATCCAAGAAATTTCGCATTTCCCAAAAGCGATGTATTTTCTGTGGATGGCCAATGCGAAGGCGGCAATCGCGATAGCGGCATGGACGATGATTTCTGAATATGAGGCTCCAATGTCTTTGAACTTAGAGATGAAAATATAATCGAACAAGGCTAAAAGAACTAGTTTAAGAATTATCAATGTTCCGACGGTTTTGTGGTCGTCGTTCAACGTGAACAGAATAATCATGAACGCGCTGACGTAAGAAATCAGCATGGAAAAAGATTCCAAAAACAAGTATTGTGTGGCTGAAGCGGCGTTCATAAATCCAGCTATCGTTTCAACTTTTAGAGCGATTGCGATTGTAAATGCGGCGTAAATTCCAAATGAAATAAGAAAAGCCAAGCCGTTTTTAAGGCTTGAACTCTTTTCCGGTTTGAGCAAAAAGTAAAGCGGAACAGTCAATGTTGTCACGATAATTTCGTCAATCAAGTCGAACCATTCCATTTGTCCAAGAATGTTTATGTCAATGCTGTTAATCGACACAATATTCATTCTTATGAGCATGTAAATGGAAGGAGCCAAAGCCCAAAGAGTTAGCGACAGAAATAATTTAAAGTCTTTTTTGTTCATAGGAAAATTTTCTCCTGTAAGTGATTAACAATTATTATATCAAAAAAACTATTCCTTTTCCTTATATTCCCCGGAATAATCAATCACGCACATATAGTTAAAGGCCTTGTGCTTGTCGGCGTAGCCAACGCCTGCTGTCGTGAAGCTTTTGTTCATAATGTTTTTGCGGTGGCCGCGGCTTTTAACGCCGTCGTCAACCAAGAGGGAGACGACGATTTCGCGGGCGGAAGAGCAGCCGTAGTCGATGTTTTCGCCGGCGGTCATAAACGAGCCGTATCTTTTCATTCTTTCAAATGGGTCGCTGCCGTCCGTTCCGGCGTGACCGACTTGGTTTGTCAATGACTGGGTTGATGAATGGTCTTTTGCCGCTTGTGTCAATCCTTTTGAGGGCTTAAGGACTGGAAGGGCGCGCTGCGCGTTCATAAAACTTACGCATTCCTTTACGACAGCCGCTCCTTCTTGAGTCATAAGATTTCCGTTGTAAATGTTTCCGCTGAAGCGCTTTGTTCGTGGCTCGATGTAAAGCTCGGCGTATTTTTTAGGATTGCTCCGCGCCATGTTCATTTCAAGTATTACGTTTTTTTCGACTTCGTACATATAGTCAACATTGCGGGCGGTGTCCAATTTGGATAAATCCCAAACGCTTTCGTCGATTTTGTCTTTTGTGTATCTTGGTTCTTTTGCGCTTGAAGGGCTGTCCGCTTGCGAGTCGTTTGATTGTTGAGAGGCGCTTCCGCCGCTAGAAAATAGTTCCGCTATGCTGTCCATAGTTTCGCAGCCTGTTAGCGTCAATGCGGCTGCCGCGATTGTGATTGCAAAGATTGATTTTGTTTTCATTGTTTGCCTCCGTGTTTTTTTACTAAACTATATTATTCCCAGTCATCGTCGTCGTCGCCCCAATCCATAGCTAGTTCGTTCGCTCGTCTTTGAGCTTCCTTTAATATAGTGAATATGTGATTTTATTGTTTTTCTCTTTTTTTATTATTCCCTTTTTGTGTAATTCGTTCATGATGTTATCTATGTCAACAATTGTCCATTTATCTTTTGCTGAAAATGTTTGAATGTAAGCTTTTAAAGCCTTTTCGCTTTTTGGTCTTTTTGATGCCGCAATAGTTTTTAACTTATCTATGGTTTTCTTGGTTTTATCTTGAATGTTTTCATTCAATTTTGTTTTTTGTTGTTTTTTATTTGATTTTACTTCTGCTGTTTTTTTCTGTACTTCGTTTATGTTTACAATTCTTTTAGCAATTTTTGACTTCTTAGTTTTATTTATAAAATTAATCAAAGGATCAAATCCTTTGTCCTTTGACCATATGCAATGAACAACATCTTTTTCAGAATCGTTTTTTGCTAAATAGTACGCGATGTAGAAGTCTAAAGCATTTTTTCCCGTACCTTCTACTTGTATAAACTCTACATTGCTTTCATTGCTTGCCATGGCTAGCGTAGCAGGTATTTTTGTTTGGTTTGCGCCTATAAAGAAAAAATATTTTCCGTCAATTTTTGGGAAAGATTTTGCATTATTCATATTTTCGTAGTCAACATAAACATAAATTTTCATTTTTGCCTCCTTAAGTTTTGATTCAATGAAATATTAATAATCAATACCAACCGTGTCTTTTAGCCATTTCAGAACAGTATCTTGCTTGTTCAGAGTCTAACATACCATATTGATTGTCGGAATATAAAAGTTGAAGAAGATAAAATGCATGTCCTATGTCGTTTGACATATAGTAAGGGGGATCGCTTATTTTTCCTTCTGTCACTTGTTTTAAAAGACTTTCTGCTTTTTTGTAATTCTTTTCAACGCCATCTCCTTTAATATAACAAACGGCGAGATTCGTATATCCAAATGAATATTTTTGCTCCACCAATTTTTTGTATATGTTTACAGCTTTTTTTTTGTCTTCCTGAACACCTCTGCCTAAATAGTACATATAGCCTAGAGTAGTCAAAGCTTTTAGGTTTCCTTCGTCCGCTTTTTTTTGTATTAATTGGAAGATGTCATTTGTAATTTCTTCTGTTCCGTCGTTAACTATATTCATATAATTCAGCAAAAGATATTCTTCTGCTGAATTATATCCAAGATTTGCCGCCTTTTTATATAGTTCGAATCCCTTTTTTGTGTCGATATCGGTTTGCAAGCCAAATAAATAGCAATACCCAAGTTGACTCATTGCTACAGGATCTCCTTTCTCAGCAGCTTTGCTTAACCAATGAAATCCCTCTTTTTGTTTTAAATCTTGTTCTGTTTTTGAATCCGATATGTATTCGATATAATAAATTCCTAGAAGCCTCATGGCATGAACGTTTTCTCGTTTTGCCAATAATTCTAGTATTTCCGCGGCTTTGTCATTTAATCCCCAAATAAAACAATTCACAGCGTCGTCGATACTATGTTTATCAGTAATTATCTCATCTTGGAAATCCATTCTATAATCGGCGTAGTATGTTTCTAAAAGCCTAATAGCGTCTGGATTCCCTCTTTTCGCCACGATTTCCAATATTTCTGCGGCTTGATCTTTTAAGCCCCAAATCAGGCAATTTTCTACATCTGCGATGCAATATTCGTCAGACATTTTTTCATATAGTTTTGGGTCGATTTCGCAAAATCCTATCCCTGCAAAAAACATGATTGCAACAAGTATTGAAAATTTTTTCATAGTCATTCCTCCGGGTAATGCAATCATAACCATTATATACCCAAAAAGTCTAAAAAACAATCTTAATTCCAATCTGCGATTCTGGCCTTTTCCTCGGGGTTTTAGGGGCGGAGCCCCTAGGAGTGGGGGTAGACGGAAATGAGGAGCGGCCCGATGAGAGGGCGACGAATTGAAGCCGAGGTGGCGGCGGCCGCATTAAAGTTTCCATCGAAACCCCTGACGAAAAATTATGCTTTAAGCGCGCCGCTTGTTGGCTCCCCAAGCAAGAGTGGACTGACATTTACGGCTACACGGAAGAAGAATTGAATTACCTCAAAGAGTTGGTCGATTCCGAAAAACATTTGATTTTGGAATTTTCCCAAACGGGCGGGTTTGACAATGCCTCAGGTTTTTAAGATTTCGTATTATTGCTAAATGGTGTAAAAATCTTATTCCACTTTGTATCTTGCAAGACCTTCGTAGCCGCGGTTTTCGGAATTGGAAATGGCGATTGACAGGTCCTTTATGTTTTGAGGAATCTCAATTTCGCCTGTAAAGTTTCCGTTTTCGTCGCCTTCAAGTTGTATGAAATCACGGCCGCAAATGACGGCGACGAATTTTTTGCTTTCCACATGAACTGAGAATTTTTGCGTCTCGCCTTTTTTGAGCGGCATTTCAAGCGGCTCGACTATGTAGGCGTTCTTTCCGCTGTTTGGAAAAATTGTCGGATAAAGAATGTCGCTTCCTTCGTTGGTCCTTAAAACAAAACTTCCGCAACCTGCGCCAGATTTCGCTCCTTGCTTCCAATAAAAAACTTGAACTTCATAATCTCCTGCTTCAGGAAGCGAAAAAGTTACTGATGTTTTTCCATCGATAGTTTTTGTAAGAATGCGGTCTTGCAATTCGCACCTTGTCGAAACGTTTCCAGCTGCAAATGAAAGTTTGTAGCCGTCTTTTGCCTCTAGTTCCCAAGTGTAGACGCCGCCGCAATTTTGTATTTTGTTAGGAACGTTTGCTCCGTTTGTTATGTCAAAAAAGACAGGACGAAAGTCTGGGAGTGACGTGAATTCTTCGGTCGAAACTGGCGGGTCAAGAAGCTGTTTTTTTGCAGAGTCGGGAAAATGGCTGTAAATAAAATGTTCCGGTTTTACAAAAAGCCAATCAGTGTTGTATGCCTGCTTTGAAACGCGGCCTTCCATGTGGCCCGAATCCCAAGTGCAGTCAACCAAATAATGTTCGCCGTTTATCTTTACGATATTCCAAGCGTGGTTTGATGCTTTTGGATTTTCTTGCGACGCTGGCGATGTTCCTACTCCGCGAGCGTAACCGTGGACGATTTCGCAAGAAATTTTCAATGTGTCCAAAAATTTTTTGAGTGTGTTGGCGTATCCTTCGCAGACAGCTAGCTTTGTTTTTAGAACGTTGGCAAAGTCTTGGGCGGGAACAGTTCCTGCCCAAAAGTTTTTTGCGTCGTAAGAAATCAATACAGCGACAAAGTCATGCGCCATTTTTGTTTTTTCAAAATCGTTTTTTGCCAATTCAGAAATTTTAGAGCAGGCTTCTTGAACATATTTTGATGGGTTTGAAATACGCAGGGATTCAAGCGTTTTGTTTCGTGTTAAAGTGATGATTTCTTTGTATGCGGAGTTTGTTCTGTAGGAATACGCCTCGTTATATGAAGCAGGGAGCGTGTATTTTGGGCCTGCTTTTTGGCTTATGTTGTCAAGCTTAGAAGCCAGATTGTCCATCGTGGCGCAACTTGCCAACGTCAACGCCGCCGCGATTGTGATTGCAAAGATTGATTTTGTTTTCATTGTTTGCCTCCGTGTGATGGGTTATTTTTTAGTAAAGATTTCTTTTTCTTTGTTAAAGCTGCCTAATTCTTTTATGTCTACTCGTTCAATAAAAGCGTTAAGCTCATTTTCAGGAAAAAGTTCGTCGCCTGTAATTGGAGAAAGATTTCTGTCGTTGCGGTACCAATCGCTACGATGTTTTGGTTCAGTATGACGTTCCAATGTCCGTGATTTATCATTGTCTATAAAAAATTCGATTGTTTTTTGCGTCGTTTCATCGCTTTGAGAGAAGATATCTTTAAGCGACGCGGACAACACTCTCAATGAGTAATTTCCTTTGGATAATTTTTTCATAAAATAATATATGGCGGTTTGTTTTCTGTCCATTCCCTTATCGTTAAGGATTTGCTCCAGGTCGTTTGTCACAGAATTATATGTTTTGAGTTCGTCATTTTTTGTAAATCCCAACTCATGGGCTTTTTGGTGGTCGTCTGCTGTTGCAAAACCGTTTGCTTGCGCGTCGTAGAAATCTTTTGCGTTGTAGTTTGAAAATCCTTTGCCTTTTGCTTTCAGCCATTCTTCTTTAGACTTATACCCTTTGCCATTCCATACAAGATAGTCTTTGTAATCAGCGTAGCTGTCGTATCCTTTTTCTTTTGCGGCGTAATATTCATCTGATGTGGGGAAATTATTTTTTTTCGCTTCGGCGCAGTCTTCAGAAGATTTGAAAGTGTTTTTTTTGTAGTATTGATAAAGCTCTAAGTTTAGGAGATTCAAGTTTCTTGCTTCGTAATATTCCGCTCCGTTTTCAAAGCCAAGATTCCTTCCTTCTTTAAAATCTAAAATTCTAGCATAAGTTCCAAGATTGAATGAAAAATATGCGCCGGCGATATTTATATATGCGACATTGTATGGTTTTGAAGTGTAAACTCCACTAAGTGTTTTTGTTGTATCGGTGAGTCCAGTTTGCAAGAACGCAGTAGAAACATTGTTCTTGCTGATGAGCGATTCAAAATCTTCTAATGATTTTACTTTTACAATCGGCGCGTTTGAAATCGATACAATCTCAATGTAATTTAATTCCGCAAAGGCGCAGAAAATTTGAAACGAAAATAAGGCTGCCGTGAGCGCGATTTTAATCTTTTTCATACTTTCCTCCAAAATTTACAATACCACCTATTATACACCCTGAATGGCCAAAATACAACCTTTTATTAGGGTATAGACCTAAAAATAGGATATTTGGTTTGGTTTCTAACCTTAAAGGTTGGGTTTATAATTGCGGCGATGGACATAAAAAAGATTTTTGGGGCAAATTTGCGGAAATACAGAAAGGAGCGCTCGCTTTCGCAGGAGCAGCTGGCGGAAAGGGCCGGCGTAAGCGTAAAGCACATTGGCGCCCTTGAAAGCGGCTCGTCCTTTGTGAGCGCGGAATTGCTCCAAGATTTTTGCGCCGTCCTTGGCGTTCCCGCGCATTTCTTCTTTATGGAAGAAAGTTCCATCGACCTGGGCGGCTTTCCGCTTGGCCAAATCGACCAAATCGTTCACGGCCTTTTAATCCGCGACGCCAACATTATCAGCAACGAAATCAAGCAAAAAATCCTGGCCTTTTCCTCTTTGGGAAGGTGAGGGGGTGTTGCGGGGGCGCTCCCCGCAGTGGGGGTAGGCGCAAATGAGGAGCGGCGCGACGAATTGGAGCCGAGGGGGCGGCCGCCCCCGCCAAAATAATCTTTAATCCGCCTAAAAATCTTTCTTGCCGTTGCGCCTTGCGCATTCCGTTAAATTCCAATAGAATGAAAAAAAGCGCTTGAGCGTTGGCGCTTTTTGGAGGAGAACGTGAAATTTTTTAAATGCAAAAAATGCGGAAAGGTGATTGCGGTGATAAAGGCTTCCGCGTGCGGAACTTTTTGCTGCGATGAGGAAATGCAGGAGTTGGTTGCCGGAACTACGGACGCCGCTGTTGAAAAGCATGTTCCTGTGGCGACTGTGAACGGAAGCGAGGTTGCCGTCGCGGTCGGTTCTGTGGCGCACCCGATGGAAGAGAAGCACTTCATTGAATGGGTTGCCGTCGAGTCTGAGCAGGGAATTCAAATAAAGAATTTAAAGCCTGGCCAAGAGCCAAAGGCAAGCTTTGCGCTGGCGTCAGGCGACAAGTTTGTAAAGGCCTACGCCTACTGCAACTTGCACGGCCTTTGGGCTTCAAAATAAAATCGTATCGTTAGGAGGTTTAAAAAATGGATTCAGTTACAATCGCAAAATTGTTGGCGTTTGTCATTTACCTTGCGGCGATGGTCTTTGTAGGCCTTTCGAGCGCCAGCAAGAACAACAACGCCTCGGACTTTTTCTTGGGCGGCCGAAAGCTGGGCCCCTGGTTCACCGCCCTTAGCGCGGAGGCTTCGGATTCCAGCGCCTGGCTTTTGATGGGCTTGCCCGGACTTTGCTACCTTGGCGGATTCAAGGAAACTTTTTGGACCGCGCTCGGCTTGATTTTGGGAACCTACCTCAGCTGGCTTTTTGTGGCCAAGGCTTTGAGAAAGTGTTCAATCGCTTTTGGCGACTCAATCACGATTCCGGAATTTTTGACCAACCGCTTTAAGGACAAGAGCCGCGTGCTTTCCGTCGTGTCGGTTGTCTTCATCGTTTTGTTCTTTACGATTTACGTTGCCAGCGGCTTTGTCGCTTGCGCCAAATTGTTCAACTCCGTCTTTGGGCTTCCCTACAACGCGGGCCTTGCGATTGGCCTTGTCGTGATTTTGTCTTACACGATTATGGGCGGCTACCTTGCCGTTTGCACGACGGACTTCATTCAGGGAACTTTGATTTTCGTGGCCTTTGTGATTTCTTCCGTTGTCCTCGTCTTTGCCTTGGGAGGTCCTGCCGACGCCATTTCAAAAGCGCATGACTTTAGCGCCCGCGCTATGAACGGAGAATTTGGACAAGAACTTTTGAAAAAATTTACGGCCAACAAAAATTTCAGCGTAACTTCTATCGTAAGCGCCTTGGCCTGGGGCTTGGGCTATTTTGGAATGCCTCACATAATCGTGCGCTTTATGGGAATTAGAAGCAACAAGGAAGTGACGACAGCGCGCCGCGTCGGCATCACTTGGATGATTGTTTCTTACATCGGAACGTTCATCATCGGAAGTTTGGGAACCGCCTACTTGCTTCCAAACGTTTTGTCGGGCGGAGCGGCGGAAACAGTTTTCAGCGTGACAATGATGAAAATGTATCCTGCCTTTATCGCGGGCCTTTTCTTGTGCGCGATTTTGGCCGCTTCGATGAGCACAGCCGACAGCCAGCTTTTGGTCGCCTCTAGCGCGGTAAGCCAGGACATTTTCAAGGGCCTAATCAATCCCAACGCCGACGAAAAGACTGTCCTTAAAATCAGCCGCGTGACGGTTTTCTTGATCGCGGCCGTCGCCTTTGTTCTTTCGCTTGACCAGACAAGCACAATCTTTGGCTTGGTAAGCTACGCTTGGGCGGGCTTTGGCGGAAGCTTTGGCCCCCTGATTTTGCTGGCTCTTTACTGGCGCGGAATCACCAACAAGGGCGCCATCGCGGGCCTTGTCGTTGGCGGCGTTACTGTCGTGGCTTGGCACAATCTTAGTGGCGGAATTTTTGACATCTACGAAATTCTTCCGGCCTTTGTCTTTAACTTGATTGTCGCCGTCGTAGTGAGCCTTTTGGACAAGAACAAGGACGCCCAAATGCTCGCCGAATTTGACAACTACAAAAAGATGGCTGATTAACAAATGCCAATCGTCATCAAGCCTCTTCTTCCTGAACAGGGGGAGGAGGCCCTTTTATTTTTACAGCCTTACGAATCTGAATGCGTGAACCTCGCCTCGGAAATTTTGCGGGGCTCCACGGATTGCTGGCGCGTCATATATAACGATGAGGCTTCACAGACCAAAACGCTCGCCGGCCTTTTTGCCCTGCGAAAAAAGCGCTCGCTATTCTTTTGCCTGCCCTTTGCCAAATACAAAAGCGCCTTTGACAAAAAAGTTTGCAGCGAGGCGCAGCGTCCCTTGATGGAATTTTTTGAAAGCCGCGAGCCCTTTTGCATTAACGGAGAAGCGGCCGGCGCCATCTTTTTGCGCAACATCCTAAAGAACAAAAAAAGTCCGATGCGAGCCAGCGTGACCAACAAGTATTTTTTGATGGTTAGCGGCCAAGCTCGCGCGAACAGCGGTATTGAATCGCTCTCCCAAGATAGCGGCGAGGAAAACCAAGAGGCGTCGCAAAACAAAAAGGCTTTCCACGCCCAAGACGCGGGCGGCGGCTTGCGCGTTGTCCAAGCGACGGCCGCGGACTACGAGCGCCTCCTGCCCTTAGAGCTGGGCTACCAGCGCGAGGAAGTCGTTCCAAAATCTTTTGACATAAGCGACGCGGCGCTTGCGGCGGCCTTTAAGCATGAGCTTGGCCAAGGCCTTACCTTCGCGCTGTGTGACGGCGGCCGGCCGATCGCAAAAGCCCGCGTCTCCGCGTGCGGTCTGCGCCATTGCATGCTCGGCGGCGTTTACACAATTCCCTCCGAGCGCAAAAAAGGCCGCGCGTCTTTTTTGGTCAGGCAAATAATCGCGCTCTTTGAAAGCGGGCTTGACGGCCAGCGCCAAACTGCGGGCGGCCAAAATTGTTCGCAAGGCCTAAATGCGGGCGGCGGCTCCATCGATTCCGACAAGCCAAGCTTTTGCCTTTACGTCAAGCAAGAAAACGCCGCCGCCCTGGCGCTCTACAAGTCGCTGGGCTTTACTTCGCGCGGCGAATATTTGTTGGTTTATTATTGAAAGTTTTTTCAACGTTTCTTCCGCGCAAAAAAAAATCTCTTGCAAAACGGACCGACTTGGCGCATAATGTTTAAAGGCGCGCCGGTCTTGCGTTTTGCGGGCTGGCTGCGTTCCCAAAAAATAAAAAGGAGTTTCTATGACAAACAATGATGCGATTAAAGCGCTAAAAGAGCTTAAGACCTATTGCGCGGCGGATTCGTTGGACGCGGTTCACTACGCGATTGCGGTTATCGAGCATTTGGAAAAGGCTGGCGTGACCAAGCCTTTGCTAGCCGACCTTTCAAAGGCAGCCAACTAGGAGGACGGGATGGAAGCAAGTTTTGGATTTTTGTCGCTTGTTCCGGCAATCGTCGCCATTTTGTTGGCTTTGCTCACTAAAGAAGTTTACTCTTCCTTGTTTATCGGAGTCCTTATCGGCGGCGCTTTTTACGCAGTGGGAACGGTCGCTGGCTTTACCGGTTTTTTCAACCACATTTTTAAGGACGGAATGATCGCCCAGCTTAGCGACAGTTGGAACGTCGGCATTCTGGTTTTTCTTGTCGTATTGGGAACGATGGTCGCGCTTATGAACAAGGCCGGCGGCTCTCAGGCTTTTGGCGAATGGGCCAAAAAGCGCATCAAGAGCAAGGCCGGCGCGCAAATCGCCACAATCTTTTTGGGAATCTTGATTTTCATCGACGACTACTTTAACTGCCTTACAGTCGGCTCGGTCATGAAGCCGGTCACCGACAAGTATAAAGTTTCGCGCGCCAAGTTGGCTTACTTGATTGACGCCACCGCCGCGCCGATTTGCATCATCGCTCCGATAAGCTCTTGGGCCGCCGCGGTCTCCGGCTTTGTAAGCGAGGGCGAGAACGGAATCGCGCTTTTCTGCAGGGCCATCCCATTCAACTTTTACGCCTTCTTTACAATCGCGATGACGCTTTTCTTGGCCGCCAAAAACTTTGAGTTTGGACCTATGGCCAAGGCCGAAAAAGAAATGGAAGACAAGTCCGAAAAAGAATACGAGGAGTCCGAAAACCCCAAGGCCTCGGTCATCGACTTGGTTTTGCCGATCGCGGCTTTGATTGTCTTCTGCGTTTTGGGAATGATTTACACCGGAAACTTCTTTGCCGCCCAAGTTGCGGGCGAGGCCGAAGGAACTTTTGTTGACAATCCATCTTACCTTAACTTTGTCGAAGCCTTTGCCGCAAGCGACGCTTCGGTTGGCTTGGTGCTCGGTTCCTTTGCCGCGCTTGTGATTACGGTTGTCTTCTACCTTTGCAGAAGGATCATCTCGTTCAAGTCGATTATGGCTTTTCTCCCCCACCGCCTTTAGGCGATGGGTTCCCCGGTTTTTTTTTTTT
>ODAI014719500.1_pt1 | contig 17777 bp, 16 predicted proteins | sample 1539321 | NCBI WGS metagenome assembly ODAI01 (sample SAMN02144231, study PRJEB22623) | gut metagenome | biome: sheep rumen | host: Ovis aries | place: New Zealand | reverse complement strand
TTGAGAGAAAACGAGTCATCCGCGTCGAATATTTCGTCAAGTCTCCTCACCTTGCGCCAGCAAGCCTTCGGAGCCTTTCCTCGTCTTCGACACGGCTGCCACATTTTCTCTTTTCAAAGCGGTTTTTAGAGGTACCCATATAAGACCGAAATTGCAACTGTTTCATATATATGCGTCGATTGACAAAAGCAGTATTATCCGCTGAAATAAAACGTGAAGTTTGCAGCGTTCACCGGAAGGGCGCAGAATGATCCCGGCAGGATAAGGTCTCGCCGCGTCCGGGCGCAGCATTTATCTCAGATTTGGGATCATCAGGGTGCAGCTGTTTGATGTGCATTCAAAAAAATTTTAAAAAAACTATTGACAACGGGGAAAAAAAGTGATATATTATGTTTAGCACTCAGAGAGATAGAGTGCTAACACTCCGAAGACGAGACTGCTAACAGCAGAGAAAGGCATACCATTCCGAAAGAGGGCGGTAAAATGGAAAAGAGGGCTTATAAGATACTCGAAATAATCGTTGATGAGTATATACGCACCGGCGAGCCTATCGGTTCAAAGACTGTGCAGGAGCTGCTCGGTATCAAAGTCTCTTCCGCAACTGTCCGTAACGAAATGGCAGCACTCGAACAGCAGGGACTGCTCGAACACCCTCATACTTCGGCAGGAAGAGTTCCCACTTATAAAGGACTCAGGCTGTATATCAGCAGACTTGCCGAACAGCAGATACCCGAATCCGATAAGAAAAAGATCGACGAGATATTTGAAGAATTTGAGGGAATGACAGATGAGGTCATTATCGAGAACGCTGCGAGAGCTCTTTCAGAATTCACAAACTGCGCGATAATCTCCGCAAATGATTCAAATAAATTCTCGGTCATCACAAAGGTAGAAGTGATACCCACCGGACGCAGAATGTACGTCCTGATGATGATGACGTCGGGCGGAGGAGTCAAGAACCGGGTGTGTCGGCTTTCATTCGACCTTACCCATGAGCAGATGGATTTCTTCCGGGATTTCGTGAACAAGAATCTTGAGGGCGTCAATCTGAAAGAACTGTCCGATGATTATATCGACGACCTCTCGGCTGCGCTCGGAAGTTACGTAATGGCGCTTTCACCGCTCCTTAAAGGTATCGCAGAACTTTCCGCGGATATGATAAATGAGAGAGTGAAGATCGAGGGTGAGGAAAACCTGATAGAATGCTCGGAGCTGAAAGGAAATGAGATCGCAGCGGTGCTCAGACAGAAAGAAGCACTCACTGCCGCTTTCGACAACACGTTCTCCGGTATAAACGTCCTGTTCGGTGAGGAAAACGAGACGTTCGTCATCTCAAATTCAAGCATGATAACCGGAACTTTCAGCAAGGACGGAGAGAATGCCGGCGGGTTCGGAGTAATAGGTCCCATGAGACTTGAATACAAGAAAATAATCCCTTATATAGAGTATTTTACAGACAAAGTTTCGGATATGATCTCAAGAGACCGTGACTGTCCGGAAGGAGATGATATAAATGAAACTAAGGAGGAAGATGAAGATGGGTCATGAAAAAAATGAAGACGAGATATTAGAAAAAAAGGAAGAAGACACCAAGACTCCGGACGAGGAAAACGCAGAAGAATCAGCTTCCGCAGAACCGGAGACAGAAGTCATCGAGCCTGAAAAAGAAGACGAGACTGCAAAGCTGAAAGATCAGCTGATGCGCACAATGGCTGAATATGACAACTACCGCAAGCGCACCGCGAAGGAAAAGACCGAGATGATGCCAGATATCACCGCAAGAGTGGTGGGAGAGTTTCTCCCCGTGCTCGACAACCTCGAAAGAGCGCTCGCTGCGGACTGCACAGATGAGAGCTACAAAAAGGGAGTCCAGATGATCTACGATTCGTTCATCGAAACTCTTGATAAGCTCGGAGTCGAGAAGGTCCCGACAGAGGATTTCGACCCGTCGATGCATCAGGCTGTTCAGCAGGTGCAGAGCGAAGATCACGAAAGCGGAAAGATCGTAACAGTGTTCCAGAACGGTTACCGCATCGGCAGCAAGGTCCTCAGATTCGCAATGGTGTCGGTCGCGCAGTAGCATAGCAGAGCGAAGAGGTATGAATATGAATAAATTATTCACCTTTTTGGAAAATTCCGATTAAGCAACAAGATCAGAATATACAATGAAAATGATGAGTTGTTGTTTATAATCAAAGTCAAGAGAAACTGAATCAATAAAAATACAGGAGGCAATTATTATGGGAAAGATCATTGGTATCGACCTCGGAACCACAAACTCGTGCGTATCCGTTATCGAAGGCGGTGAAGCAACCGTCATCACAAACAGCGAAGGAAGCAGAACAACTCCTTCCGTTGTTGCATTCACAAAGGACGGCGAAAGACTCGTCGGACAGCTTGCAAAGAATCAGGCTGTAACAAACCCTGAAAGAACGATAATCTCTATCAAGCGCCACATGGGAAGCGATTATAAGGTTGACATCGACGGAAAGAAGTACACCCCGCAGGAGATCTCCGCAATGATACTCCAGAAGCTCAAGGCAGAAGCCGAAAGCTATCTCGGTGAAAAGGTAACAGATGCGGTCATAACGGTTCCTGCTTACTTCACAGACTCACAGAGACAGGCAACAAAAGATGCCGGTCAGATCGCCGGACTCAAGGTTGACAGGATCATAAATGAGCCTACGGCTGCGGCACTTGCATACGGTATCGACAAGGAGAACGATCAGAAGATCGTCGTATATGACCTCGGCGGCGGTACTTTCGATGTGTCCGTTATCGAAATAGGCGACGGTGTTCAGGAAGTTCTTGCAACTGCCGGAAACAACAAGCTCGGCGGTGATGACTTCGACCAGAGAGTAATAGATTATCTGGTATCCGAATTCAAGAAGTCCGACGGAACAGATCTGCGCAACGACAAGTTCGCTATGCAGAGACTCAAGGACGAGGCTGAAAAGGCTAAGATCGCACTTTCAAACTCGACTTCCGTAAATGTGAATATCCCCTATATCACAGCAGACGCAGCAGGTCCTAAGCACCTGAATGTTACGCTCACAAGAGCAAAGTTCAATGAGCTTACCGCAGACCTCGTAGAAGCAACAATGGGACCGCTGAAACAGGCAGTCAGCGACAGCGGACTCAAACTGAACGAGATCGACAAGATTCTTCTTGTCGGCGGTTCAACAAGAATACCTGCGGTTCAGGAAGCTGTAAAGAATTACCTCGGCAAAGAGCCGTTCAAGGGCATTAACCCCGATGAGTGTGTTGCAATGGGCGCGGCTCTCCAGGGCGGCGTACTGAATAAGGAAGTCACCGGACTCCTTCTGCTCGATGTAACTCCTCTGTCACTCGGTATCGAGACACTCGGCGGTGTATGCACGAAAATGATCGAGAGAAATACAACTATCCCGACCAAGAAGACACAGGTATATTCCACAGCAGTCGATAATCAGCCCAGCGTTGATATCAACATCTTACAGGGTGAACGTGAATTTGCAAAGGACAACAAGTCCATAGGCACATTCAGACTCGACGGCATCGCTCCCGCTCCGAGAGGAGTACCGCAGATCGAGGTAACATTCGATATAGATGCGAACGGTATCGTAAATGTTTCCGCAAAGGATCTCGGCACCGGCAAGGAGCAGCATATCAGCATCACCGCTTCTTCAAACATGAGCAAGGAAGATATCGACCGCGCTGTAAAAGACGCAGAAGCATTCGCGGCTGAGGACGCGAAGAAGAAGGAAGAGATAGATGCCCGCAACGAAGCCGATCAGATGGTATATCAGGTCGAGAAGTCTATGAGCGATTTCGGCGACAAGGTTACTCAGTCCGATAAGGACGCTGTAAATCCGAAGCTCGACGCTCTGAAAGAAGCTCTCAAGGGCAGCGACATAAATGCTATAAAGAATGCGAAGGAAGAACTCCAGAAGGCATTCTATGAGGTAGCTCAGAGAGTTTACCAGCAGACAGGCGGACAGCCCGGTGCAGCTCCGGAGCCTGATGTTTCGGGACAGGGCAGCTCGATGGGCGGCGGCTCGAACGATGACAACATCGTTGATGCCGACTATAAGGACGCAAACTAAGGCAATATCCCCGCATCGTGCTATCGGGTAAATTCCCGGTAGCACAATGCTGTTTGTGAATAAGCCGGTCAGCGGTAATACGGATATGCTGATGTTTGAACGCAGATGTTAAGGCAATACCGCTGCGCACTATTCACTTTGACCGGAGGTAAGTATGGCAGAAAAACGTGATTATTATGAGGTGCTCGGGATACAGAAGGGTGCCACGGAGGAAGAGATAAAGAAAGCCTACCGTAAAATGGCGAAAATGTATCACCCCGACCTTCACCCGGACGATCCGGAGGCTGCCGAAAAATTCAAAGAGGTGAACGAAGCGAACGATGTTCTTTCGGATCCTCAGAAGCGGCAGAGATACGATCAGTTCGGTCATGCCGGCGTTGACCCGTCTTACGGCGCGGGCGGCAGCGGTTACGGCGGATTCGGCGGATTCAGCGGATTCTCGTCCGGCGACGGAATTGATCTCGGCGATATATTTGACTCGTTCTTCGGGGGCGGAATGGGCTCGCGCAGTTCAAGCGCAAACCCGAATGCACCGAAGAGAGGTTCGGATATCTCCGTAAGTTATACCATCAGCTTCATGCAGGCGTGCAAGGGCGTTTCGGCATCTATAGAGGTGAACCGCACAGAGGTCTGTGATACCTGTAACGGAAGCGGAGCAAAGCCCGGGACTACTGCGAAGACCTGTACAGAGTGCAACGGCACCGGACAGATACGTTTCAACCAGAGGACGCTGTTCGGTACAATGGCATCGACCCGTCCGTGTACAAAGTGCGGGGGCAGGGGAAAGACCATAGATACGCCGTGCCAGACCTGCCGCGGAACGGGCAGGGTGCAGAAGCGCCAGACGATAAACGTGAATATCCCCGCCGGAATAGACGACGGACAGATACTGAGAGTTGCCGGACAGGGAAATATGGGCTCTAACGGCGGTCAGAGGGGCGACCTGAATGTCCGCATAAGCGTAAAGAAGGATCCGCTGTTCGAGAGAAAGGGATTCGATGTATGGACAGAGATCCCGATAACATATTCTCAGGCTGTGCTCGGAGATGAGATAACCGTTCCGACTATCGACGGAAACGTTACTTATAGCGTTCCTGCGGGAACTCAGCCCGACACGGTCTTCAGGCTCAGGGGCAAGGGTATCCAGAAGCTCCAGCGCGACGGCAGGGGAGATCAGCTTGTCAAGGTCACGCTTGAGGTGCCGAAGAATCTTACCAAGAAGCAGAAAGATGCTCTTGTGGCATTCTCGGAGCAGCTCACCGAAAAGAACTATGAAAAGCAGACGGGTTTTGTCAATAAGCTGAAAAAGTTCACCGATGATCTCAAAAAGAATTTCGGAATGTGAGAAATCAGCTGCGTCTGACAGTTTAAGGCTATACCGCACGATCTTTGTGCAGTATAGCCTTAATAATTCTATCGCGGAGCGGTTCGCTTTTTATCTCGCTTCTCAGGCGCAGACCGGATCTCCGTACAGCTCTTCGAGGTGTTGAAGCGCGGAGTTCAGCACTCTTCTGATATGCCGCGGTGTATAACCGGTCTTGTCGGCAACTGTCTCGGTCGTTTCGTGGAGTATGTACCGGCGTTCTATGACAGCTCTTTCTGTAGGATCTTTGAGTTGTGACACCATATCCATTATCTGCTCTTTAAGATCAACAAGCTTATCTATCTCTGCGTCGATCCTTATTTCAAGATCGGCAATTTTCGCGGCATTCTGACCGACTTTGTCGGAGTGAAGACCTTTTGCGCCGGAGAAGGGTTCTCCGGAAATGCGGAGGGTGCATTTTTCTGCAAGGGCCCTGAGCTGCGCGATCTCTTCAAGATAAAGATTTATCCTGTCGTCTATTTCTTTATGTGATGCAAGCAATTTTTTTACGTCCATAATTTCTTCTCCTAACATCTCATACTGTGACTTTCACAATACATTCGGGGCAGATCAACATTTCTTTCACTTCATACGCGGTACCTCCGCCGAAGAGCGGTTCTCCGCAGATACTGCACGATACGCTGCTTACTGCGATATTTTCGCTTCCGCAGCGGCTGCATATTTCGGAAGATATGCAGTCCGGTTCGTATATCCTTGACGGGCGGCTGCCGCAGTGTCCGCATTTTCTGCATCGGTATATATTACCGTTCAATGTTCACTCCTTTCCGTTTCTTACGGGGTGTCGAAACTTTGTTGCATATTTGGGACAATCTCATAATAGCACTAATTGTCCCGAATGTCAACCTTTTTTAAAATTATTTTTGAGAAATTGTCGATTAATGTTGCATTTATGGGATAATTGTGTTATAATGACATCACAGAAGCGTGAACAGTGCAGAAATTACATATAAGACGGAGGAGAAATCATGGAGAACACATCACTTACCAACAGAATCGGCTGCCGCAGAAAAGAACTCGGTCTGTCATATCAGGATCTTGCCGACAGAACGGGACTCAGCAGATCGACCCTGCAAAGATATGAGACAGGCGGAATAAAAAATATCCCGCTCCGCAGACTCAATGCCCTTGCAGAAGGGCTGGAGACTTCGGTCATGTATATACTCGGAGATACCGAGCCTTCTAACGCGGAGGTGCTTGAAAGGGGGATATACGATGTACCGGTATTTGACAGCGTCAGCGCAGGATTCGGAGCTTATGCCGACAGCAATGTGATATCCTTTATCCCCACATTCATCGGGCACGCCGCGGAGAACGGAGAATATCTCTGGATAAACGTAAAGGGCGACAGTATGTCCCCGAAGATCGAGGACGGCGACCGTATCCTTGTACGGCGTCTTGACAGCGTAGAAAACGGAAGTGTCGCAGTCGTTATGATCGACGATGAGGCTTATGTGAAAAAAATAAAGTTCGGCAGAAACTGGATAGAGCTTCACTCCTTCAATCCGTATTATCCCGTCCGCAGGCTCGAAAATGAAGATGCCGCCAGAGTAAGCGTTGTCGGGCTTGTTATTGAGGTAAGCAAAAAACTCTGAATCTGAGCCGGAGTATTGACTTGATATCTGCGATATGATATAAGGCAATACCGCACAAAGAGCGTGCGGTATAGCCATATAATTTCCCTGTAAAATGAAAAGGAAACATAAATAATGAATGACCGAATAGGAACGCTTATTATACTTGCAGCGCTTGTCGTTATGTCCGCTTTTTTTTCCGCAGCGGAAACGGCTTATACCGGCGCAAACAAAATACGTCTTAAAAGCAGAGCTGAGAACGGCTCGAAAAAAGCCGGACGTGCGCTGAAAATAATCGAGAATTACGACAAGACCCTCACTACTATCCTTATTGGAAACAACATAGTGAATATCGTAACATCTTCTCTTGCCACAGTTCTGTGCATAAACGTGTTTGGCGGACACGGGACGCTGATATCCACGATAGCTGTCACTGTCATTGTCCTGATCTTCGGAGAGATACTCCCGAAGACGATATCGAAGCTTCACGCGGAGGATTTTGCCTGCGCAATAAGCGGTATCATGAATGTGCTTGTCATCGTGCTGACACCGTTCTCTCTGTTTTTCCTGCTGATACAGAAAGGCGCTTCTCATATTTTCAGGCGCAGGGGCGGCGAGGTCAGCATGACCGAGCAGGAGCTTATGCAGATGATAGATGAGATCGAAGATGAGGGCGTTCTTGAAGAACAGGAGAGCGACCTTGTGCGAAGCGCGCTCGAATTTGACGAGACGCTTGTTTCGGCTGTCATTACTCCGCGTGTGAATATTGTCGCGGCAGAGATAAATACCGGCATCGACAAGATGAGAGAACTGTTTCTCTCTGAGGGCTACTCCCGTATTCCCGTATATGAGAAGACCATAGATCATATTGTCGGCATAGTGCGCCACAAGGACTTCTTTGAGCATCTCGTAAGGGGCAGCAACTTCTATGTGAGGGACGTTGTTGAAGATACCATTTATGTTCCGAGCCTTATGAAGATATCCGATGTGCTGCGGCAGATGCAGAAAAGCAAGACACATCTTGCGGTGGTGGTAGATCAGTACGGCGGCACCGAAGGGATAGTTACGCTTGAAGACATAATCGAAGAACTGGTCGGTGAGATCTGGGACGAAAACGATGAGGTGACCGCTCCGGTACGTTTCATAAATGATAAAGTATTTGAAACAAGCGGTGAGGTAACACAGAACGATTTCAACCGCTATTTTGAGGACCGGTATGAGATAAATTCGGACAGCAACACGGTAGGCGGCTGGATATATGAGCTTTTCGGGAGGATACCTTCCAGGGGTGAGACGATAGAGACTGAGGATTTCAGGATAACCGTAGAGAGCCTGAACGGTCTTCGTATCGGAAAGCTCCGGTTTGAGATACTTGACCGGCCCTCCGGAACAGACCGGGACAGCGGCAGATGACATTCTATGTGGTAGTTACCGTAGTATGCGTCACGGCGTTTGCTGCTGATATGATACTGCGGTATATGGAGAAGGTACGCTCGTTCGGAATGGAAGAACGGCTTCATAACATAAAGGGCAGGACTATCCCGATAGAAGATCTTATTCCGCATAACATCACGATGCTGACGATCTTCGGCACGGCGTTCGGGGCGTTCGGCATAGTGTCCAAGCTTTTCGGGATACACGGTTTTGTGAGCTTTCCGGCGAGTATTGCTTTCGGGTGCATTGTAAATTTTACGGTCATGCATTTCATAAAACCGTTTTTTGTGGGGATCTCCGGCAACGAGCTGAATGACAGGACGGATATAGGCGGAATGCCGGCGGTATGCATCGAGCGCATCGGCGGGGACGATTACGGGCGGATAGAGCTTGTATATAACGGGAGAAAATACGATTTTGACGCAGTTTCAGCCAATGACACCGACATAGAGAAAGGCGAGGCAGTTTATGTTCTTTACCGCGAGGACAGTTTGTGTTTTGTGGAGAAGCAGTCGGAGATCACGGATATAATCAATGAAAAGGAAGAAACCTGAAGACCGTTGATGGATTTCGGCATCAGCGGTCTTTTTTTTAAAATTTGATGTAAATGGTGCAGAGACTTTCGGGGAAAACTGCGAAGCGACTTCTCAAGCGTGAGCGACCTCTCAAGTGGGATTCAGTAAATATTATCAAAAAAACATTGCAATTTTTATAAAAATGTGCTATAATAATTTGGTATATACTGTAAACGTGGGAGAAAGAGTGATCTTATGAGGATAATCGGTATCGACCCGGGGTATGCGATAGTAGGCTTCGGGGTGGTGGAATACGAACATTCCGGATTCACTGTTGTGGATTACGGGGCTGTCACGACCGACGCGAAGACCGAGTTCAACACCCGCCTTATGGAGATATACAACGATCTGTGCTACATCTTTGACAAGTACGTTCCGGAAGCAATGGCGATAGAACGGCTGTACTTCACCACAAACCAGAAGACTGCGATAGCGGTCGCCGAGGCAAGAGGGATAGTCCTGCTTGCGGCGCGTCAGCGGAATATACCTATTTATGAGTACACTCCGCTGCAAGTGAAGAACTCTATAACTGGTTACGGAAAAGCCGTGAAGAAGCAGGTGCAGGAGCTTACGAAGAATATCCTGAAACTTCCGGAGATACCGAAGCCGGACGATACCGCAGATGCGCTCGCTATTGCGGTCTGTCATGCACATTCGTACAATTCGAGACTCGGTTCGTACACACAGTGAACGGTGAGAAAAATGAAATACAAGCACCCCGAATTCAGATACATGATCGTAGGGCTGGTATCTTTTGTCTGCACTGCTGTTCTTGTTATCATACAAAGCAGCAATATTGACAGCGAGCTGAGACTTGCCATTGATATCCTTGCGCCGGTCCTGTTTGTGATGTCGCTGCTGATACCGGTCATGGCAAAGGCTTTTGCGTACAGCGAGATGTTCTCACTGTTCGCTCCGAAGAATTTCAGCCCGCAGTACGCGGTCAACCAGTACGGGCTGCACGGACGGATAAAAGGAAAATATACATTTCTTGATGCTGTATCGAAAGCGTGCGCAGGAAACTTTGAAGAAGCATACCTTCTCTATACGAGATGTCTTTCAAAAGCGGAGGATAAGCGGCTGAGAGCTGCGTGCTACAAGGATATGGCAAAAAATCTCCGCAGAATGAACAATAATATCCTGCTTCTCCCCTATATGCTGGAAGCGTGTAATGAATTTCCTGATGAGATCATGTTTTTCGACTGGGTAGCAGACTATTATCTCTGGTTCGACAAGGCGGACGAGGGCGAGGGGCATCAGTGGTACAGAGCGGTGATAAATTCAAAGACCGATGACAGAATAAAAGCAAAGGCTTATTATTATCTGGGGATCTTCGACCTGTATCATAACAATTACAGTGAAGCCGAGGAAAACTTTGAAAATTCGTACAGGCTCTATTCTCCGCCGCCGTGCTATCTGTGCATAGATATCGCCGTGTGCAAGGCTGCTTCCGGAAAATACGATGAGGCGCGTGAATACGCCGTTCAGGCTGCGGCAATAACCGACAGCGACGATGACATAGACTATATAACCGAAAAGATGAACTATCTGTTCAAGGCAAAGAACGGTGAGATAAATCCGGAGACAGAAAAGCTCGTGAATGAGCTTAAAAGGCGCAGAGAATACAGATCGGTCAACTCTGTAAAGACAGAACATCTTCAAAGGATAAATGATTCGCTGATGTCCAAATAAAAGGAGACAAAATGATATACAGTTTAAGAGGAAAGCTTACACACAAGACAAATGATCTTGCGGTAGTAGAATGTGCCGGCGTAGGCTATGCGTGCAGGACTACATCATATACCCTCTCGCCGCTCAGCGTGGGAGATGACGTGTTTCTGCTGACGTATATGAATGTACGTGAGGACGCGGTAGAGCTGTTCGGGTTTTCGGAGGCTGCCGAGCTTAATTGTTTCAAGCTGCTGCTCTCGGTCAACGGAGTAGGTCCAAAAGCCGCACTGTCCATACTGTCGGATATGTCGCCGCAGGGATTTGCACTCTGTGTCGCGCAGGGCGACGGAAAGGTGCTGACCCGTGTTCCGGGTATCGGAAAGAAGACCGCAGACAGGATAATATTGGAACTCAAAGATAAGATGACAGACAGGATAGGTGAAATATCGTCGGATACTTATGCCGAGCTTTCAAAACCGAACGTTCCTGCTTCCGGCAGTGCGGCGGAGGCAATAACCGCCCTTACCGCCCTCGGTTTCAACAGCACTCAGGCTCAGAAAGCCGTAGCCGGTCTTCCCGCAGACCTAACCGTCTCGGAAATGGTCAAAGAAGCACTCAGGAGGATCGGAAACGTGTAAAAGGCGGCACATGGATTCTGTTGTGTACTGCTCCTGCCGTAACAAAATCCTGAGAACAGAATATAATGTTATTATTATCGGAGGGATCCTGATTTGATAGAAATGAATAAAGACCGTGAATCGGAAGTCCGTTCACAGTCCCGCATCACCGAGCCTGAGCTTACGCCCGAAGATACGGATATAGAATACAGCCTTCGCCCCAAGCGCCTGAGCGAATATATCGGTCAGGATAAGGTAAAGGAGAATATGACGATCTTCATAGAGGCTGCAAAGGCAAGAGGCGAAAGTCTCGATCATGTCCTGCTCTACGGTCCTCCCGGACTCGGAAAGACTACCCTCGCAAGAATAATCGCAAATGAAATGGGTGTCGGCATCAGCATAACCTCCGGACCTGCTATCGAAAAGCCCGGAGATCTCGCGTCCATACTCACTAACTTAAAGGACGGAGATGTGCTGTTTATAGATGAGATACACCGTATGTCAAGACAGGTTGAGGAGATACTCTATCCGGCAATGGAAGACAATGTGCTCGATATCATCATCGGCAAGGGTCCTTCAGCCCAGTCGATACGAATAGATCTTCCGCATTTCACACTCGTTGGTGCCACCACAAGAGCCGGACAGCTAACCGGACCGCTGAGAGATCGTTTCGGTGTTATACAGCGGCTTGAAATGTACACCGAAGATCAGCTCTGCGATATTATCATGAGATCATCGGTGATACTTTCTATCCCTACCGACAAGGACGGTGCAAGAGAGCTTGCCGGCAGATCGAGGGGTACTCCCCGTATCGCAAACAGGCTGCTCAAACGTGTGCGTGACTTTGCCGAAGTAATGGGGAGCGGACGAATCACCAAAGAAATGGCGGATATCGCGCTCGACAGGCTTGAAATAGATAAACTCGGACTTGACGGACTCGACAGACGAATGCTTACTATGATAATCAAAGGGTACAACGGCGGTCCCGTCGGTCTGGAGACGCTCGCATCGGCACTCGGAGAAGAATCGGTCACGCTCGAAGATGTGTGCGAGCCCTTCCTGATGCAGCTGGGATTTATCGCAAGGACTCCGAGAGGAAGAATGGCAACTGCACTTGCATACAAACATCTCGGCCTTGAACAGCAGGGTCAGCAGAGATTTGAATAATATCATTATTGAGGAGAGATCTTATGGGAAGATTGTTCGGAACAGACGGCGCTCGCGGCGTCGCTGTCACAGAACTGACTTGCGAGCTTGCAATGAGCATAGGCAGGGCTGCGGCGATAGTCCTTACCAAGCACAAGTCCGCAGGCAGCAAGGCAAAAATACTTATCGGAAAGGATACGAGAGTTTCTTCGGATATACTCGAAGCTGCACTGATATCGGGGATAATGTCAGTCGGTGCGGACGCGGTGCTGCTCGGAGTCGTCCCTACACCTGCGGTCGCATATCTTGTGAAGCATGAGAATGCAGATGCCGGAGTAATGATCTCCGCTTCTCACAACAGCGTTGAGTACAACGGTATAAAACTGTTTGCGGGAACAGGCTTCAAGCTGCCCGATGATGTCGAGAATGAGATAGAAGCGCTTATACTCGATAATCCGGGATCTGTCGTGCTGAAAAACGGCACCGATGTCGGAAGAGCCACATATCTTGCGGACGCTTCGGATCTGTATATAAAGCATCTCGCAGAAGTCTCCGATGTGCATAACAAAGATCTTCGTGTTATCGCGGACTGTGCTAACGGCAGCGCGTCCGCTACCGCAAAGAGGCTTTTCGATAAGCTCGGTGTGAAGTATGATATCATAAGCGCAGAGCCTGACGGAACTAACATAAATGAAGGCTGCGGTTCAACACATACAGACTGTCTTCAGAAGAAGGTGACCGAGGGTGGATACGATCTCGGAGTTGCGTTCGACGGTGACGCGGACAGGTGTCTGGCGGTCGATGAGAAGGGAAATATCGTTGACGGCGACAGGCTTATTGCGATAATATCAAATGATATGAAGGCTTCCGGAACGCTTAAAAAAGATACCGCAGTTGTTACGGTAATGAGCAATCTCGGCTTCCACACATATATGAAGGAGCACGGCATAAATACGGTCTGCACGTCTGTCGGCGACAGGTATGTACTTGAAGAGATGCTGAAAAGCGGTTACAACATCGGCGGCGAGCAGTCGGGGCATATAATTTTCCTCGATCACGCGACCACCGGTGACGGACAGCTCACTGCCGTAAAGCTGATCTCGCTGCTCTCAAGATCCGACAGAAAGCTGTCGTCGTACAATGAGGAATTTGCTGACTACCCTCAGCTTCTCGTCAATGTAAGGATAACAGATGACAAGAAAGGGCTGTGGGATAAGAACGAAGCCATTCTTGCATCTATAAAAGAAGCACAGTCGGCACTTGCAGACAACGGACGTATCCTCGTCCGCGAGAGCGGCACAGAACCGCTCGTCCGCGTTATGATAGAGGGTAAAGAAGCCGCTATGGTCGAGAAATATACAAACCTTATCGCAGATACGGTAAGAACGGAATTGTGCTGAGATCCGCCGCTGCGCTCGAGACTGGGGGAGGAAGAGGAAGGGAACCCCTCTTCCACCTTCCGAATAATAATCGGAGAAGTTATGAGGATAGCTGAAAACTGGAAAGATTACAGACTTATTGATACATCGGGCGGAGACAGGCTCGAACGCTGGGGAGATGTCACACTGATACGCCCCGACCCGCAGGTGATATGGGCAAACCCTGATCCTGCGCCTGAATGGAACAATGTCCACGCAAAATATATACGTTCGTCAAGCGGCGGCGGAAGCTGGGAATACCGCAGGAAGCTTCCGGAAAGCTGGAATATCCGTTACGGCGGTCTTACGTTTCTCGTAAAGCCTACGGGATTCAAGCACACGGGGCTTTTTCCGGAGCAGGCTGTGAACTGGGAGCTTTGCGATAAGCTGATAAGTTCGGCTGACCGTGAGATAAACGTACTGAATCTGTTTGCATATACGGGCGGTGCGACACTTGCCTGTGCAAAAGCAGGTGCAAAGGTATGTCATCTCGACGCTGTAAAGAACATGGTCGAGTGGGGCAGGGAGAATGCGCGGCTGAGCGGACTTTCTGACAAGCCGATACGGTGGATAACCGACGATGCAATGAAATTTCTCGGGCGCGAGATAAAGCGCGGGAACCGCTATGACGGCATAATACTTGATCCGCCGAGTTACGGCAGAGGTACGAACGGCGAGCTGTGGAAGCTGGAGGACTGCATATACGAGCTTATGGAGCGGTGTACGGCTGTGCTTGCGGACAAACCGCTGTTTGTGATGCTGAACAGTTACACGACCGGACTTTCGCCTTCGGTGATGTCATATCTTCTCAGAATGACGATCGGACAGAAGTACAAAGCCGATATCAGTGCGGAGGAGATAGGGCTGCCGGTTGAGCGGACAGGTCTGCCGATACCTTGTGGGAATACTGCGATCGCACTATTTGAATAATACAGGAAACATCGCAGAGACTTTCGGGGCAGATTGCTAAGCGACCGGATCTCGGGCGGAAAAAAAGAACAAAACAAAGGGATTTTTAATGAACATCATAGAAGTAAAGGAACTTGTCTTTGAATACAAGATATATGATGACAACGGTGAGGAGACCGGTGCCAACCGGGTGCTGAACGGTCTTGATCTTACTGTGCCTAAGGGGCAGTTTCTTGCGGTACTCGGGCATAACGGGTGTGGTAAATCCACGCTTGCGAAGCATTTCAACAGCATACTTACACCGACAAGCGGGAGTGTCATTGTGAACGGCATAGACACTGCCGATGAAGACAGGATATTTGACATACGGCAGACGGTCGGAATGGTATTTCAGAATCCTGATAATCAGCTTGTCGCGACTGTTGTGGAAGAAGATGTTGCTTTTGCGCTGGAGAATCTGGGTGTCCCGACAGAGGAGATACGAAAGCGCGTCGATAATGCGCTGAAGATAGTGGATATGTATGATTACCGCGAGCACTCGCCGCACCAGCTTTCGGGCGGACAGAAGCAGAGAGTAGCGATAGCCGGGATACTTGCAATGAAGCCGGAATGCATCGTGCTGGACGAGCCTACCGCAATGCTCGACCCGAGGGGCAGAAAAGAGGTCATGGATACAATAAAGAACCTCAACGGGCAGGGCGTTACCATAGTCCTCATAACACATTATATGGACGAGGCGGTGCAGGCGGACAGAGTGGTCGTTATGGACGACGGAAAGATCATTATGGACGGCGTGCCGAAAGAGATATTTCCGCAGGTGGATAAACTGAGAGAACATTCTCTCGATGTGCCGCAGGTGACTGAGCTCATGTATGAGCTGAGAAAAAGCGGGCTCGATGTTCCCATAGATGTCATCGGAGAGGAAGAATGCGCGAAGGCGCTGCTTGGACTGCCGCACGGCGTATATGTTCCGAAACCGCAGAAGAATGAAGATAAGAACGATGATGACGATGTGCCGTATATCGCGGAGATAAAGAATGTGACGTACACGTACAGCGTCGGTACGCCTTTTGAATCCACAGCGGTCGATAATGTCAGTGTAAGCATTAAAAAGGGACAGTTCGTCGGTGTCATCGGGCATACCGGAAGCGGAAAATCCACTCTGATACAGCATCTCAACGGGCTTCTGAAGCCTACATCGGGTGAGATATTCATAAACCGGAAAAACATCTGGGAAAAGGGCTCGGACATTCGTTCAGTCAGGTTTATGGCAGGACTTGTGTTCCAATACTCCGAATATCAGCTTTTTGAAGATACTGTTTATAAAGATATAGCATTCGGACCCAAGAATATGGGACTTTCGGAAGAGGAGACAGACAAGCGCGTCCGCGAGGCTGCAAAGGCAATGGGGCTGAAAGACGAGCTGCTCGAACGCTCACCCTTCGATCTGTCCGGCGGACAGAAAAGAAGAGCTGCGCTGGCGGGAGTCATCGCGATGAAGCCTGAGATACTGATACTTGACGAGCCGGCGGCAGGCCTTGATCCGAAGGGCAGGGACAAGGTGCTGGAAGAGATAAGCGAGTATCACAGAAATTCGGGAACAACGATACTTCTTGTTTCTCACTCAATGGAAGATATTGTGAAATATGCGGAGAAGATTCTTGTGATGAACAGGGGAAGGCTTTTCTGCTACGAAGATACGGATACCGTATTCAGCCACACGAAGGAGCTTCAGCAGATCGGGCTCGGGATACCTCAGATCTCCCGGCTGTCGCATCTGCTTGCGAACGGCGGCATGGATATCGGCGGTGATATATACACGGTCGCACGTGCAAAAGAAAGAATACTGGAGATAACAAATGCTTAACGATATAACGATAGGGCAGTTTTTTCCCGGTAATTCGGTGATACACAGAATGGACAGCAGAGTAAAGATAGTGCTTGAAATAGTATTTGTTGTAACGCTGTTCATTTCGCAGAATTTCTGGGGGCTTGGCATAGCCTGCGTATTTGTGATAATGGTGTACGCGGCATCGGAGATAAGTTTCAGGCTGATGTGGAAGAGCATAAAACCGCTGCTCCCGATAATTATTTTTACGGCAGTGCTGAATCTGATATTTGTAAAAGGTGATGATGCGCCGCTTGTGAGCTTCTGGATAATAAGCATTTACCGGAAGGGTATAGAGACATCGCTGTTTATGATGCTGAGGATAATATTCCTGATCGTGGGAATGTCACTGCTCACCTACACGACTTCGCCCATAGTGCTCACAGACGCGATAGAAAGTCTGCTCTCGCCGCTTAAAAAGATACATTTTCCTGTGCATGAGCTTGCAATGATGATGACGATAGCGCTCAGATTCATTCCAACTCTTATAGAGGAAACAAACAAGATAGTGATGGCGCAGAAAGCACGAGGAGCCGCAATGGATACCGGTGGGCTGATAAAGCGCGCAAAATCTATGATACCGATACTCATTCCGCTTTTCATAAGCGCTTTCAAACGCGCAAACGAGCTTGCCACTGCTATGGAATGCCGCTGTTATAAAGGCGGCGAGGGCAGAACAAAGCTCCGTGTCCTCAAAATGACAAGACTTGACCTTTTCGCAAGCCTCATAATGCTCAGCGTGCTTGGTATGGTCATAGTTGATAATATCGCTTTTGCCGTCTGAGATCTGCCGCTCCGCCCGAGATTGGGGCATGAGAGGTCGCTTCGCTCGAGACTGGGGAAGGGAGAGAAATGGAACCCCATTTCCCGCGGGGAAATGAGTTTCCCTCCCTCTCTGGAAGCTCATTTTATCGCCGCATCCTTGCGGCGTTCTGTGAGCTTCTTTGCGGCATCCTGCCGCCCCTCCCCAGACCCCACACCTCTTCCACCTTCCTGAAAGGCGAATAGCTTCGCGGTTAAATTAGAAGGTATGTGCGCCTGTTAGAGTCTTACAAACAGCGCAGAGACCATTCAAGTTC
>ODAI014213504.1_pt1 | contig 17778 bp, 23 predicted proteins | sample 1539321 | NCBI WGS metagenome assembly ODAI01 (sample SAMN02144231, study PRJEB22623) | gut metagenome | biome: sheep rumen | host: Ovis aries | place: New Zealand | reverse complement strand
TGAGGATGTCTCTAAATCTGATGGAATAGCTGATATAACTGCATGGAACACGGAAGTATATAACACAAAGTATTGGACAGAGAATCCGTGGACTAATTGGTTTAACCCTAAAGATATTGCCGATAACCTAGAGTATATTCCATTGGAATAAAGGAGTGTGGGAGTATGGAAATGTTTTGTTTTGGGATTTTCGCAGGAATGATTCTAGCGGTTATATTTATTGCAGGGGGTGCGGTTTATGCTCAAAGAGATATTAAAAGAACAGATGGTGTGGATCCTGATATCCGGTTATATGTTCCTTGTAGGGATAGGGATAGGAGCATCAATCAATCAGATCATCTCGGATTGGACGATGAAGCGGTAAAGGGCATACTATATGTTATGCGGATGTCAACAAGATATTGCGACACTGAACGATTAGCGATTGATTATTGCATAGATCGGCTGGAGGCAGAAAATGGATAGGGATATAAACATAATCAGACAAATATACGGTATTGCCGCAGGCTGGAAACAAATGGAAATAGAAAAGCAGAAATATACAGACGAACAAATGCGGCTGGTAACAGAGGTTGCGATTGCACGAATCAGCAAAATCATTGAAGATAACGGGAAATTGTGATAATATAACGATATGGATAATAGACAACAGATCGGAGCGCGACAGATGCAGATTGAGGAAATAGCGGTAAAAGACATAAAACCATATGAAAACAACGCACGCAAACACCAAGACGAGGATGTTGCGGCAATTATGGCTTCAATCAAGGAATTTGGCTTCAAAGACCCGATCGGTGTATGGTCTGATGATAATATCGTTGTTGAGGGTCACGGGCGTTTGATTGCCGCTAAAAAGTTAGGAATGAAAACCGTGCCTTGCGTGCGGCTGGATGATTTGACCGACGAACAACGCAGGGCATATGCGCTGGCACACAATAAAACCGCAGAATTAAGTATTTGGGATGATGATTTACTTGATATAGAACTGGGCGACATAACCGACATTGATATGTCACAGTTTGGGTTTGACTTTACCGAGATCGAAACCGAGGATGAAGATCCCGAGGACGGGTTATTTGATGATATAGAAAAAGCCGATACGCATTATGGCGTACCGTATCAAGGCAACAAGTCACGGATAGCAGACGCAATCGTTGAACTTTTACCCAGCGGCAATCGTTTAGTCGATTTATTCGGTGGGGGGGGTGCGATAACACATTGCGCAATGCTAAAAGACAAATGGCAGTATTTTCTGTATAATGACATTAACGAAATGATTACGGGTTTATTCATAGATGCGGTACACGGCAAATATCACGACGAACACCGTGTTATAACCCGAGAAGATTTTGAACGGCTGAAAGATACCGACGCATACGTTAAATATATATGGTCATTTGGCAACAACGGCAACGGGTATTTATGGGGCGCAGATATTGAGGATATAAAATGCACGGCTTGTCACTCCCTTATGGATGATACATTGAATGAGCGCAGGCTTGCATATATTCATTTTGTGCAAATGATACGCAATACAAAAGACCCGACACCGAACAGGCTTGTACCGTTGGAAAGATTGCAAGCGTTAACACAGTTAGAGGCATTACAGCGGTTAGAGGCATTACAGCGGTTAGAAGCATTACAGCGGTTAGAAATCTCAAACATTGATTATCACGATTACAAACATAAGGACGGCGACGTTGTATATTGCGATGTGCCGTATGAACAGGTAAAAAAGGGCAAATGTGACGATTACGGCGTAAATTTCAATTCGCTGGACTTTTATGAGTGGGTCAAAAGCCGTAAATATCAAGTATTTTTCAGTAGTTACGAAATATCGGACGATAGTTTTTACAAAATCAAGATAAAATCCGTTGCAAGTCTGATCGGGGCAACGACAAACGGGCAAAAGGTCAATGAGTATGTTTACAGCAATCAACCGATAGAATACGGCAACCGCGAAGAATAGCGGACAGCCGACACCCAAAGAACCGAGGTGGTATAAATGGCAAGGACGGGCAGACCGAAAGCAGAGTATGACATTAAAGCATTTCAAGATTTAGTTGGTTTAGGATGCACACAAGAGGAAATATGCTGGTATTTTAGGGATGATAAAGGCAAGCCAGCAAACATTGATACATTGACACGCTGGTGTAAACGCACTTTTGATATGACTTTTCAAGAGTATTTCAAACAAAACGGTTTTATGGCAATGAAAATCAGATTGAGGCGCAATCAGTTTGAATTGTCGAAAAAGTCAGCGGCAATGGCAATATGGCTGGGTAAACAATACCTCGACCAAAAGGACAGCATCGAGGTTGAATCCGGCATAACAGACAATACAAGGGAAGAAATCGGCGTATTGATTGATGAACTTAACAAGACAAGAAGCGGTACAGATACTGACGTTGATACCGTATAAATTCGGGCAAGCGGTCGGGTTTAATAAATTAGAGCAATTACATAACGAGTGGCTTATTGATATGATTTTCGGCAGAGAGGACGAAACGCTACAAGCACACCGAGGGTCATACAAGACAACGTGCGACAGTGTGGCATTTGCCGTTATTATCATATTATATCCGAACGATAAAACCCTGTTTATGCGAAAGACCGACGACGATGTAAAAGAGGTTATCACACAGACAAAGCGGATATTAAAGCACCCGATTACGCGTGAGTTTGTAAAGGCGATTTGGGGCATTGATTTACGGCTGGCAAAAGACAGCGCAACCGAGATCACGACTAATCTGACAAACGACCCGAGAGGCGCGGCACAATTAACAGGCATGGGCATGGGTGGCTCAATAACGGGTAAGCACTTTGACAGGATATTCACGGATGATATTGTTAATGTTAAAGACCGAACATCAAAGGCAGAGCGTGAGCGCACAAAACTGATATATCAAGAATTGCGCAATATCATAAACCGCGGCGGCAGGATATTCAACACGGGTACTCCGTGGCACAAGGATGATTGCTTCAAGTTGATGCCGAACCCCAAAAAGTACGATTACAAACGCACGGGGTTAATCAGCGATCAAGAAATAGCCGAGTTAAAAGAATCCATGCTCCCGTCATTGTTCGCGGCGAATTATGAACTCAAGCATATTGCGGCAGAGGACGTTATATTTACGGATCCTGTTACGGGCGGCGATGCGGCTATGATAGAGCAATCAAATTATTGCCATATCGATGCGGCTTATGGCGGTAGCGACTACACAGCATTTACGATATGCCGCAAAACAGACGGCAAGTATTATGTATTCGGCAAGTTGTGGCGCAAACATGTTGACGATTGCGAGGACGAGATCGTATCATGGCGAAAGCGGTTTAATGCTGGGCGGATATATTGTGAAACAAACGCCGACAAGGGATATTTGGCAAAAGACTTGCGGCGCAAGGGCGAAAGGGTAACGGAATACGCTGAAAATGAAAACAAGTTTATCAAGATCGTGTCGTACCTAAAAGCCGAGTGGAAAAACGTAATATTTGTCGAGGGCACTGACGAGGAATACATCGAACAGATCACAGATTATAACGAAAATGCAGACCACGACGATGCGCCAGACAGTTTGGCAAGTATAATTAGGGTATTGTGGGGCAAACGGGATACACCGTATAAATCAATCATATATCAATAAGGGGGAATAAAATGTTAACCTATCAAGATCTTGTTAACGTAGGGGATAACGAAAGCAATCGTATGGATTTTGTAATAAACATCATACACCAGCACAAGGTAAGCGATGATTACAAGATCGGGGCGATTGCCGAGGAATATTACAAAAAGCGCAACGTAACGCTTGTGAAATTCCAAAAGATGCTGACGACATTGACGGGCGGTCGTGTTGTTGATAAGTGGTCGCCGAATCATAAGGTTGTCAGCGGTTTTTTCAAACGTTTTGTGACCCAGCAGAATCAATACTCGCTGGGTAACGGTATTTCGTGGGGCGACAATCCGTTTGCTGACGATAAACAAAAGGCAAGGTTTGACAGCAACGTTAAACAGGCAGGGTTATACGCACTGATCGGCGGCGTTTCGTTTGGATTTTGGAATCTTGACCATTTGGACGTGTTCAAAATCACGGAATTTGCGCCGTTATATGACGAGGAAAACGGGGCGTTACGCGCTGGCGTGCGGTTTTGGCAGATAGATGCAGACAAGCCGTTGCGTGCAACACTGTATGAGGAGGACGGCTACACCGAATACCGCTGGAAAGACGGAAAAGGCGAGATATTGCAGGATAAGCGCAAATATATCATTACCGTTAGTCAATCAGACATTGACGGTACAGAGATCATTGACGGAGAAAATTACCCGACATTCCCGATTGTGCCCTTATGGGGCAATCCCGAAAAGCAATCTGAACTTGTCGGGATACGCGAGGGCATAGACGTTTATGATTTCATCAAGAACGGCTTTGCAAACGACCTTGACGGCGCACAGTTGTACTGGATAATCAAGGGTGCTGGCGGTATGGACGACCCCGATTTGGCACAATTCCTTGACCGCTTGCGTTTAGTAGGCGCGGCATCGCCAGCCGAGGGGCAATCGGTCGAGGCGGTAACGCTTGATTTGCCATATGACGCACGCGATAATTTGCTTACAAGGCTTGAAAACGACCTATACCGCGATTATATGTCGCTTAACCTTGCAGATATAAAATCGGGTAGCGTGGTAACGGCACAGATCAAAGCGGCATACAAGCCGATGGATTTGAAAGCCGATGATTACGAGTATATGTTGGGAGATTTCCTCGATCATATACTGACGCTGGCAGGCATAGACGCAACACCGACATTTACGCGCTCAGTGCTGGTCAACACAACCGAGGAGATCACGGCGGTATTGTCAGCCGCAACGATGTTGCCTAAAGATTACGTTGTGCAGAAGATCGTTACGCTGTTAGGCGACGGCGACAGGGCGCAGGAGATTGCAGAGCAGGCAGAGGCAGACGGGCTGTTTTTAGGCGAGGACACGGAAGCCGAGGTTGAATAATGGATGTTGCGCACAAGGAAACTGATAAAATCCTTGAAAATATAGAAAAGCGATTACGCAAGGAATACAGACAAGCCACAAAGGAAGTCGAGCAGAAACTTGACAATTACTTTGCGGCTTTTCGTCGTAAAGATGAAAAAAAACGGGCGTTATTAGATGCTGGAGAGATCACGCAAAAGGAATACAACGATTGGCGGTATGGTCAAATGTGCGTCGGAAAACGCTGGGAAGATATGCGCGACAAGTTGGCGGCTGATTTGGCAAATACAGATGCTATCGCACGCAACATTGCTGACGGATATATGCCCGAGGTTTACGCGGTCAACCATAACTTTGCGACGTATCAGATAGAAACAGGCGCAAGGCTGGATACGTCATATACGCTGTATGACGCACAAACGGTTGAACGTCTTGTGAGAGATAACCCCGACGTGTTGCCACAGATCGGGCGCACAACGCAGGAGTTGATTGATAAAGGTGTTCTTAAAAAGTGGAACATGAAAAACATACAATCAACGGCGATACAAGGCATCTTGCAGGGCGAGAGCATAACCAAACTGGCAAAGCGTATGGCAAACGACGTGGGCGCAAGCAATTACAAGGATTGCGTAAGGCACGCACGGACAATGACAACGGCGACGCAAAATGCAGGACGTGTTGACGGCTTTAAGCGTGCAAACGATATGGGCGTTGATGTAATGCAAGAGTGGGTTGCAACAATCGACGGCAGGACAAGGCACGAACACAGGATACTTGACGGGCAACGTCGCAAGGTAGGCGAGCCGTTTGAGGTTGAGGGCGAGAAGATCATGTACCCAGCAGACCCGACAGCACCGTATCGCTTGATTATGAATTGTAGATGCACGCTTATTGGTCAGATAAAGGGATTTGAGCGCAACACGCAGGCATACCGCGAGGATAAAGATCTTGACGGCATGACATACGAAGAATGGAAACAAGCAAAAGCACCCAAAAAGGCAGAGGCGGTAATAGCACCCAGCGATATTACGACAAGACAACAGGCATTAGATGCGTTATCATCGGTATTTGGTAGTGTGGAATCAAATGTCAAAGTTATACCCGACGAATTGTTAATTGAAAACGTCAATCAGTTAATGAAATTAAACGAGCGATTTGGTGCGCTGACGGATAATAACACTGGATATTTCACAACGTCGCCGAGCAAAAAGGCATTAGCATGGACGAGTACGCAATACAGAAAAAATGGGAGTACAAATTTATCGTTAGTTGGAAAAGCCTTTAAGGATGCTAAAACGGTTGAGGATGGTTTTAAGAAATATCGAGATAGTTTGTGGAATATGCCAGCAGACGATAAATATGCACACACATATTCCGTAACACATGAGTACGGTCATATATTGGAATCGTTTATATCAAGAAAACGTACTACATGGGGTGGTATCCTTGGCGACGATTATGTTGACGACCCCAAAAAAGAAGAAAAAAAGCAGGCTAAAAAGATTGCAAAAGAGATAATTCAGATCGCAAAAGACAATAACCACGATTTTGTATTTGCGGACAACATAAGCCGATACGGATGCACAAACGATTATGAGTTTTTTGCGGAAGTATTTGCAAATAGTCAATGCGGAAAACCGAATGAGTTAGGGTTGGCAATGCAAAAGTGGTTAAAACAGGAGGGATTCTAAATGACAGTGCCGCAACCATATTTTATGAACAATGCAGAGTGGTTTTATTTTGACGAGGATGATTTTTGCTATAAGTTAACAGATAAAGCCCCACAAAAGGCAAAAGACAGTTACAAGGAATTTTACGATACCGTTTATGAGGGTGGCGATAATGAGCGTTAAAGTAGTTGACAACACCCAGCAATTCAAAGCGGCAATGGACGATGCTGTTAATCGTGCATTAGAGGCAATCGGGATACAAGCCGAGGGATACTCCAAACTTGAACTTGAAAACAGCCCACGCAGGATTGACACGGGCAATTTGCGTAACAGCATAACCCACAGCGTTAACAATGACGAAAACGCGGTTTACATCGGCACAAATGTGGAATACGGCATATATGTGCATGAGGGCACGGTCAAAATGGGGGCTAACCGCTTCTTGAAAAATGCCGTCGAGAAAAATAAGGGCGAGTATGCCGAGATCGCAAAATCCTTTATGAAATAACAACCGATATAAAAAACGGTTGATATTTTTATAAAAAAGTGATTAAATAACATTAGGTATTTGAGGGTCACAAGGAATCGTGAACAAAGAAAGGAATCAAATATGTCTATATGGAAAGATGTAACAGGGTATGAGGGATTATATCTTGTTAGCGACGAGGGCGAAATCCTGTCACTAAAACATCATCCGCCGAAAAAGTTAAAATTTGGATTGCGAGGCAGAAAAAACTTGCTATATCAGTTTGTGTCGCTGGCAAAGAACGGCGAAAACAAACGTTTTTCGGTTCATAGGCTGGTAGCGCAAGCGTTTTTGGACAATCCCGATGATTTGCCCGAAGTAAACCACAAAGACGAAAACCCATTAAACAATCGGGTTGATAATCTTGAATGGTGTTCAAGGCAATATAACATTGCATATAGCAAATGTAAAAGGATTGAACAATACGAAAACGGTGTAAAATTAGCCGAGTATCGTGGCATAGTTGAGGCATCGCGATTAACGGGAATAAGCCGCACAGCAATAAACAATAACTTGCGTGGGTATTCCCAAACGGCTGGTGGTTATGCGTGGAAATACGCAGAGTGAAAGGGGGAATGACTTATCGCACTCACAAGAAAGTTTTTAGCCTCTAAAGGAATTGAGGCAGACGTTATCGACGAGATCATTGATGCACACACCGAAACTGTCAACGGGTTAAAGGACAGGATTGACGAGGCTGAAAAGTACAAGGCGCAGGCTGACAAAGTGCCCGAACTTGAAAAAAAGGTCAAAGACCTTGAAAAAGCCGTGAAAACGGGCGGCGATTACGACGCATTGAAAAAGGAATTTGACGACTACAAAGCCGAAATCAAGCGCAAGGACGAACGGACGGCGAAAGAAAACGCGTACAAGGAAATCCTTAAAGATGCAGGGATACCCGAAAAGCATTTTGCGAAAATCCTCAAATACAGCGACGTTGACGGCGTGGAACTGGACGCAGACGGCAAGATCACAACCGCTAAAGACATATTAGCGGCAATCAAAGACGAGTGGGGAGATCATATCGAAACGACCGACAAAAAGGGCGCGGATACGTCACAGCCTCCGAAGAACACAGGCGGCAAAGCAACAATGACCAAAGACGAGATTATGGCTATCAAGGACAGCGCAGAACGACAAAAAGCAATCCTTGATAACAAGGAACTATTTGGACTATAAGAGAGGAGTATTATTATGGGAGCAGAAACTAATCTGATCACAACAGACGAAATGGCAAAGGTACGCGAGGTTGATTTCGTAACACAGTTTGCACACAACAGCCTTGCCAAACTACTTGAAGTGCTGGGCGTTACCCGTAAAATCCCTATGATGGAAGGAACGACCATGTACGTTTATTCCACAACGGGCACGCTTCACAACGGCAAGGTTGACGAGGGCGATGTTATACCGCTTTCACAGTACGAAACAACAAAGACACCCGTTGGCGAGATCACACTCAAAAAGTGGCGCAAGGCTGTATCAGCCGAAGCAATCAAGAAGTCGGGATATAACGCAAGCGTAGTGGAAACCGACGCGGCAATGCTCAAAGACGTGCAGGCAGGCATCAGAAAAGACTTTTTCGATTTCCTTAACGGCACGATCACGGGCTCAACATCAGCAACAGGCGCAACATTGCAGGCGGCACTTGCTGACGCATGGGGTCAGTTACAGGTTAAGTTTGAGGATGACACAGCAGAGGCTGTATATTTTGTCAATCCGCTTGATGTTGCTGATTACCTTGCAAGCGCAAACATCACAGTACAGACCGCTTTCGGCATGAACTATGTTGAGGATTTCCTCGGGCTGGGTACACTGATCATGTCAAGCCGTATCACAGAGGGAACATTCGTTGCAACAGCAAAGGAAAACCTTGTACTGTATTATCTGACAGTCAACGGCGACATCGCAAACGCTTTCTCACTGACAGCAGACGAAACAGGATACATCGGTATCAAGTCTGGTTATCAGAACGAGGAACGCGCACAGATCGAGAGCCTTGTTATGTCGGGTATCGACCTGTTTGTTGAGTATGCGGCAGGTGTTGTTAAAGGAACGATCACAGGAGCATAATTCATGTATAAAGTCATTGAATCGTTTACAGACATTCAAGACCGCAATTATCCCTATTCCGTGGGCGATACATACCCACGGAACGGGGTTAATGTGACGGACAAACGCCTTGCGGAACTGTCAAGCGGACACAACCGCAGGCATAAGGCTTTAATCAAAAAGGTTGACGAGCCTAAAAAGGTTGAAGAACCTAAAGAAAAGCCAGCACCAAAGAGAACGCCAAAGAGGAAAGACGACTAACCATGTTAACACAGATATGCCAGTATTTACGAAATTGGTTTGACAAAAGATCCGATGGAACATCATACCCGAAGTATGGCGGCGATTTTACCATTACAGAGGGCGAGATTGACCTTGAACTTGCCACGGGTACATATATCCGCATTATCGGTAGCTTGTTTAATGACGGCGTACATCGGTATGGCGACGGCGGTTTGACCGACGAGGCATTTGAGGGCGACGTGTGGGTTATGTCAATACCAAAAGCGGTACGCGATGCGGCGGCATGGGCAGAATCATGGGTTGAGTTAAACGGCGGCGCAGACAGCGCGGCAAACAGCCCGTTTACGTCGGAATCATTCGGCGGCTATTCGTACTCAAAGGGCGCAAACAGCAACGGCACAAATGGCGCAAGCGTATTTGATCAATCGTATCTGATAAACGTACTTGCACCGTGGAGGAAGATATGAGCCTGTTATCAGATGCAATGGAAAAATGCGTATATTTGACCAAAACAAAGGTATCTGACGGTTACGGCGGTTATATCGACACTTATGTTGACGGGGCAGAATTTAAGGCGGCAATCGCCTTTGATACGTCTATTGAGGCGAGGGTCGGACAGAAGCAGGGCGTTACCAGCCTTTACACGGTCACAACAAGCCGAGGCATGACGCTTGAATATCACGACGTATTCCGCAGGGTGCGCGACGGAAAGATATTCCGCGTAACATCGGACGGCGACGACAAATACACGCCGAAAAGTGCAACGCTGGATATGCGACAAGTGACGGCGGAGGAGTTTATCATCAATGGATAAATGGCAGGCACAACAAACCTTGTGGGAATCCTTTGATTTGCCAGCGTATGACGAAAAGACCGTACCCGATGATGCTGTTATGCCGTATATCACTTATGAGGCGGTTGCTGGCAATATGGGCGCGGCAACAACTACGGCTGTTAACTTATGGTATCGGTCTAATTCATGGGCGGAGATCAGCCGCAAGGCACAACAGATCGCAACGTTTATTGATAACATGGTATCAAGCGTTAAGATTGACGGTGGACGCATGAAAGTACGTTTGCCCGACGGTATGGCATGGGGTACACGCATGGAAGAACCGAGCGACGGCGGCGTTAGACGCATACGGCTGGCGTTTGAGATTGAATTTTTAACATCAAATTGAGAGGAGATATAGAAAATGGCAGGGAGATTCACGAAAATACCCGAGAACACATTCGACGCATTACAGTTAGACGCAGGCGTACTGTTAAAGCGGTTTAACCCCGAAAATCCGACAGCACCAGCCGATGAAGATATAATTTGCGCAACAACAGGCGGTATCAATCCCGTTTGTGCGCCGACATTCAGCGATTTTGGCGAGGATGTCGATAATGTGCCTAACAACATGATGGAATTTAAGCATCTTGACGGCTGGGATTGCTCAATCAGCACAACGGGGCTGGGAACATCGCCCGAGTTAATACAAATGGCACTTGGCGCGGCTGACATAGACGGCACAATGAAGATCTTACCCCGTCAGAACGTAAAACTGACAGATTATCGTGACTTATGGTGGGTCGGCGATAAGGCAAACGGCGGTTTTGTTGCAATTCGCCTTATGAACGCACTGTCAACGGGCGGTTTTAGTTTACAGACCACAAAGAACGGCAAAGGACAGGTTGCGCTGACGATCACGGGTCATGTATCAATCAAGGCACAGGACGTTGTACCTATGGAGTTTTATTCAAGCGATGCAGAACTTGAATTTTACGACGTTATACAGACACTTTCACACGTTACCAGCGACTATGAGGAAAGCGGCGTTGCAGTTGGCGGCGACCTTGATATAACACTCACAGCCGAGGATGGTCATACAATATCAAGTGTTATTGTACTTATGGGCGGCGAGGACGTAACCAGCACAGCATACGACAGTACCGACAACACGGTAACAATAACAGGTGTTACTGGCAACGTGCAGATCATAGCAACAGCAACGGTATAAGAGGTATTTTATGAAGCATTTGGCAAATTGCGACGCGCTTGATTTTTTGCGTCAGACAAACAAGATCAGAAAAGCGGTTGAGGGTTGGCTTAAAGCCACAAAGATAATGGATATTCGCAAGAAAATGCCGAAACTTGACCCGATAACGGGCGATATGGACGAGGCAGAAAAGGCGAAGATCACGGAAAAGAACAGGATTAAGGCAAAAGAGCAAATGAAAAAATCCCTGTCCGATTTCCTTGACAATGCCCTTGACGAGAACGCCGAAAAAACACTTGAATTGCTGGCGTTAATGTGTTTTGTTGAGCCGCAGGACGCAAACAGCCATAAGGCGACCGAATATCTCAAAGCATTTGGCGAAATGATCGCCGACGAGGACGTACTTGATTTTTTTACGTCATTGATGCGGTTGGAGCAGAAAGGTATTTTAGATATATCAAGTCTATAAGGCTTGATATGTTGCAAGTATTTGGAAAGGGATATGTAATTGAGCATTGCATATCCCTTTTTCAAGAAGAACAGGAAACCGAGGCATACCGTATCTATACAACGGAAATGTTATCATGTATCGCGCGGAGTTTGGGCGCACAAATAAATGTCAGATACATTGACATAATACACCCGAAAGAGGAAAAAAGCGCGGACGAGATCATAAACCATATCAAAGAGGGTTTATCATAAATGGATGTATTAGACCTTTACGCAAAAATCTCATTAGACAAAAGCGAATACGACAAAGGACTTGACGAGGCAAGCAACGAATCAAAGAGTTTTGGGTCAAAACTTGCTGGCGGTTTGGGTAGTGCTGTAAAGACGGTTGCAAAAGTCGGCGCGGCGGCGGTAGCGGCTGGCGCAAGTGCGGCGGCGGCAATCACAAAGCAGGCTGTATCAAGTTTTGCCGATTATGAACAGTTAGTCGGCGGCGTTGAAACACTATTTGGCGCAGGTGGTAAGTCATTAGAAGAATACGCGGCATCCGTCGGAAAAACAACAGATCAAGCAAAGGAAGAATATCAAAAACTTATGGCGACGCAAGCCAAAGTTGTTGCAAATTCTGAAAAAGCGTTTCAAACCGCTGGTTTATCGTCGAATCAATACATGGAAACTGTTACGGGGTTTTCAGCGTCGCTGATTTCATCGTTGGGCAACGATACACAAAAAGCGGCTGAATACGCAGATCGGGCAATTATTGATATGTCAGATAACGCCAACAAAATGGGCACTGACATTGAGGCAATACAAAATGCGTATAGCGGTTTCGCAAAAGGCAATTTCACGATGTTGGATAACCTAAAATTAGGTTATGGCGGAACGGGCGAAGAAATGAAGCGTCTTATTGCTGACGCGTCAAAAATGACCGATGTTCAAGAAAAACTGGGTATTACGGTTGACGGGTCGAGTACATCATTTGCCAACATTGTAAACGCTATATCAGTAATGCAAGAAAAAATGGGCATTGCTGGCACAACATCCCGTGAGGCATCCAGCACAATAAGCGGCTCAATAGCAATGGTACAAGCATCATGGGATAATGTGTTAACACATATTGCAAGTGGTAATGCAGATCAATTATACGATGCGATTGACAATTTGGTATCGTCGGTCAGCACGGCGGCTGGCAATTTGCTACCAGCCATACAACGTGCGTTAGAGGGCGTATCACAGTTAATTGTTGAACTTGCGCCGCGTATTGCCGAAGCATTGCCCGATATGATCACAACGGTATTGCCGTCATTGCTTGACGCTGGCGTGCAGATCATACAATCACTGGGCGAGGGCATTTTGAACGCAATACCCGAGTTATTGCCAACAATAACAGAAGTTATTTTACAGTTGTCGCAGATGCTGGTTGATAATTTGCCACAGTTAATAGAAGTTGGATTGCAAGTCATATTACAATTAGCGTTAGGTATCGCCGAGGCGTTACCCGAATTGATACCAGCCGTTGTTGATACGGTGCTGACTATCGCCGAATATCTCATTGACAACGTTGATTTGCTTATCGATGCGTCGATTGCGCTGATAATCGGGCTGGCTGAAGGTCTGATTGAGGCATTGCCGAAATTAATTGAAAAAGCCCCCGAGATCGTCACAAAACTGGGAGATGCGATAATCCGCAATGCGCCAAAAATTTTGGGTGCGGCAATATCATTAATACTCACATTGATAGAGGGTATAGTCAAATGCTGGGGTAAGGTTTTTGAGATAGGCGCGCAAATAATTGAGAAGATTAAGGGCGGATTTACTTCAAAGTCGGCAGAATCGCAAAGATGGGGGCGTGACCTTATAGACAATTTCATTAACGGCATCAAAGAAAAGTGGGAACACTTAAAGCAGACCGTTAAAAATGTGGCACAATCCGTTAAAGATTTTTTGGGTTTTTCCGAACCCGAAAAAGGTCCATTATCTAATTTCCACACATACGCACCCGATATGATGGATTTGTTTGCAAAAGGTATCCGCGACAACGAAAATGTTGTGACAGATCAGATCGCAAAATCCTTTGATTTTGGTAATATAACGGGCAATGTTAATGTAACGGGTACGGCGGCAGGAAATGGCGGTTTTGATACCGTATTGCAGAGAATTGAGGCGTTGTTGGCACAGTATTTGCCGCAAGTACAAAAAGACATTGTACTGGATACGGGCGCACTCGTCGGCGGCACGGTTGCGGCGTATGACACGGCACTTGGAACGAGATCAAATAGGAGCAATATACGATGAATGATATACGACACGGCGTTACAATTACAGTCGAGAAAACAGGCAATGTATATCACACATACGATGATTGGGGTTTGTATATTACTAATGCGAACCCCATAGGCGACCCCGTGTTATACACTAATTTCCTTGAAATTCAAGGCAGGAATGGTAAAATAGATTTATCAGAAGTGTTAAGTGGCAGACCTACCTATACGCATAGACCCATTTCAATTAAATTTATGGGAACACGCGACATTACGGCGTGGGATTCGGTTATATCGTCATTCCGCAACATGATAATGGGGCAAGTATGCAAGATTGTTTTTGATAATGACCCGTCTTATTTTTGGCGTGGTCGTGTTAGCCTTATTGATTTTTCATCGGCGTGGGAATTTGGCAAATTCACGCTGGATATACCCGAAGCAGAGCCATACAAGTATGACATTCTGTCAAGCGCAGAACCGTGGGAATGGGATCCGTTTAACTTTGAAACGGGCGTAATAACATACACTGGCGCGGTTATTGTAAGCGGAACGAGAACGATAACAATTCCGCACGGGCATATGTATACAACCCCCGAATTTGTTGTGTCGCAGATAACTGGAACGCTTAAGGTTGAGTATGACGGCACAGAATATACGTTAACACTTGGAACGAACAAGATACCGTCAATTTTAGTCAATGGTAATGAGGATGTGGAATTGACATTTACGGGCAATGCAACCGTTGAGGTTGTATATCGTGGAGGCTCACTATAATGTATCAAGTCAATGTTGGCGATAAAATTTTATATTATCCAGCATCAGAAGATGCGGAGATATTTGATACAAACCTTAACGAAGAAGTCGGGCTTGCAGGCGAATTTACGTTTAAAGTGCCGCCGACAAACCCGTTGTATAACGATGTAACGACAGGTGCGATTATAACAGTTTTCAAGGATAAAAAGGAGTTTTGGCGCGGAGAGGTAAAAGAGGTTAAGATTGATTTTGCCAAAGTTGCCGAAGTATATTGCATCGAAGATTTGGCGTGGCTTGGCGATGAATATATGACACCGACATCCATAACAAATGAAACAAATATACAAAGATTTCGTGCCGCGATAAACGCATATAACGCAAACAGACCTGTTAACAGGCAATTCACGGTAGGGTATATATCAAACGTGTCAAGTACCGCTTTGTGTAATTGGAAAACCGAATATGAATGGTCAATCCTTGACAGTTTACGGGAGTGCATCGCAAAAGATAGCGGATATTTGCGCGTCAGACGTGTCACGACAGGGGCAACGGTCACGCGTTACATTGATATAGTGCCGCTGTCGGGATACGGTAAAGCGACAACGCAAACAATCGAATATGGCTATAACTTACTTGATTATCTAAAAGACAGCGATTATGGGAATCTCACAAACGTACTGACACCGTATGGCGATGTACTGGAAGATCAGTTTGTTTATGGCGATTATGGCAAGCGATTGCAGGGAACAACAATAACAAATGCTACATCAGTGGCGGCGTATGGCAGACACGCAAAAGCGGTTGTTTTTGATGGCGTTACAACAGCGGCGCAATTAAATACACTTGCACAGGCATATCTTACACGTTATTGTCAGCCGCAACTTAAAATGGAAGTTAAGGCGGTTGATTTAAGCGTGATTGAGAATGTTGACGATATAGGCATCGGCGATTCTGTCAGAATTATAGCGAAGCCGTTTGCCGTAGATCAGACATTATATCTCACACAAGTACAGCGTGACTTGCAGGATGCAGGGAAAAATCAAATAACTTTGTCGGGTAGTGTTCCTAGACGTGGCGGTATCACAAATGTTATTAATGATACAGCGTCGTTGATTAAGGATTTACCGTCGGAATCGTCTATTTTGCAGGCGGCGAAACGTAATGCTTTAAGTATGTTACTATCCGAAACGCAAGGCGGTTATGTAGTGTATGAATACGACGCAAATAACGAAAACATTGAGGCAATCAATATTTGCAATCGAAAAACGATCGACGCGTCAACAAGTCGGTGGCGGTGGTCATACAACGGGCTGGGCTTTATGACGAGAGCAAATACAAGTTCCGAGTGGTCGTCATTAAATGTTGCAATCACAAAAGACGGGGAAATAAACGCGGATAGAATTTTGACGGGCACATTTGACGCAGATCGAGTAACGGTACATGGTAAAATAGAGGCAACAAGTGGCTATATAGGCGGCGAAACACAGGGGTGGGAGATAGGTGCAAAAAGCATATATAATGGCACAGATTCTCTAACAAGCGGCGTAAATGGTATGTATATCGGTACAGACGGTATTCATTCTAAAGGTTCTAGTAGATATACAAAAATCTACGACGGCTGGATTGATACAACGTCAATTATATCCGCAGCTGGTTATGCAACAAAAGGTACAGGGGCGGTAGTGGGTTATACAGTAGAGGCAACAGGCGGCGGATTTAAGGCAGACGGTCTATCGGGCGCAACGGGTCAAATAACATGGGTTGTTGATGGCACGGGATATTCAATCAATGTTAAAAATGGTATTGTTATTGGAATAGCAAGGACGTAAAGAGGATAGGATGATTTTTTCAGTAGACATAATAACCATTGCCATAATATGTATAGCAATAACACTGATTGCTTTTTTTGGCTTAATAATCCGCTGGCTGGATTATTTGGCTGATGAATCAAACAAAGAGTATATAAAAAAACTGAAGGGAGAGAAAAATGGCTGACATATCTACCGAATTACAACAGATACTTGATGCTGTATACGGCGAACAAGTGCGAGGCTCAATATACAGAGCCATTAAGTTAATCAATGACGTGTCGGAAGTCGTTATATCGGCAGGAACAGACATCACAAGCCCGACAAGTTCAAGCACGGGGTATTTCAAAGATTCGCTGTATATCAACACCGACACTTGCGACTTGTGGAAGTGTACGGGGACTAACGCTTGGGTGCTCGTTGGCAACATTAGAGGAATCGGAATTACAAACATCGAAAAGACAGGCACAAGCGGACTAGTAGATACTTACACAATTACGTTTTCTGACGGGAACACACAGACATACACTGTCACGAACGGCGCGGACGGTAACAAATGGTATCACGGCACTACGATCAGCGGCGGCGCAGTGCTACCGACAGTATATCCGACATCGGGCATCGCCAAAGCAAACGCAGGGGATGCGTATTTGAACAGTTCCGAGGGGTATGTATATGTGTGTATCACAGGCGGCGATGCAAACACGGCAACATGGTCATTCAACTTGGCACTGTCGGGCGGCGGTGGCGCGGCGGCTCTTAATGACTTGAATGATGTAAATATTGACACATCTACGCTTGCCAACAAAGATATTCTTGAATTTAACGCTGCAACGGGCAAGTTCGAGAATGTATCTGATCGGTCATTCGTGAGGTATGCAGGCTCAATTACGTTTAATGACTTAATGACAGGGGCGTTGTCAACCTATCTAACGTCGGCATATGAGGATATGTTCTTCCTTGTAACAGACGGCGGTACACTTGACAGCACAACGGCGGCATATTGGACGGGGACATATTCCGCAGGGGAGGGAATACCAGCCGATTCGCACATT
>ODAI014004504.1_pt1 | contig 17778 bp, 8 predicted proteins | sample 1539321 | NCBI WGS metagenome assembly ODAI01 (sample SAMN02144231, study PRJEB22623) | gut metagenome | biome: sheep rumen | host: Ovis aries | place: New Zealand | reverse complement strand
TATTCGGCCTTCGTGTTCAACCTGGTTTTCTGCGCCACAACCGCGACGATCGTTTCCGGCTCCATGGCGGAGCGCACGAAGTTTTCCAGCTATTGTGTGTATTCGGCTGTGATTTCCGCTCTTATCTATCCGATTGAGGCGCACTGGACCTGGGGCGGAGGGTTCCTCGCACAGTGGGGCTTCCATGATTATGCGGGCTCCAACTGCATCCACATGGTCGGCGGAATCTGTGCCTTTATCGGCGCCTGGATGCTGGGACCGAGGATCGGCAAATTCGAGAAGGACAAAGACGGCAGGGTCACAAAGGTCAACGCGTTCCCGGGTCACAACCTGGTTGTCGCTGCACTCGGAGTCTTCATCCTGTGGCTTGGCTGGTACGGCTTCAACGGAGCTGCCGCGACCGACGTGCCGACGCTGGGATCGGTATTTCTGACAACGACGGTCGCTCCCGCAGTGGCTACCGTGGTCTGCATGCTGTTTACCTGGATCAAATACGGAAAGCCGGATGTCTCCATGTGTCTGAACGCATCACTGGCGGGACTGGTCGCCATCACGGCGCCCTGCGATGTCACGGACTGCGCGGGTGCGGCGATCATCGGCGCTGTCTCGGGTCTCCTGGTCGTGTTCGGTGTCTGGTTCAATGATAACGTCTCCCACGTTGATGATCCCGTCGGTGCCGTTGCGGTGCATATGTTCAACGGAATCTGGGGAACGATTGCCGTAGGTCTTTTTGCTACCGAAACGGCACCCGGCTTTGCGGTCGCGGGAATCCGGGAGGGCCTTTTCTACGGCGGAGGCTTTACGCAGCTTTTCAAACAGCTCGGCGGGATGTTTGTCACCATCGCCTGGACGGTAGTCACAATCTACATTGCCTTTACGGTGATCCGCCTTACGATCGGCCTTCGTGTCAGTGAGGAGGAGGAAATCATGGGCCTGGATTCCACGGAGCACGGCCTCCCCTCAGCCTATGCAGGCTTCTCTATCATGGATATTTCCAACACCATGACAATGCAGGTCAACGAGAACACGAACCTCGGGACAGACACCTATGAGGAGGCTTCCGAGGCAAAGAAGAACGCGGCGGTTCCGGTCATCCGTGCCGACGGCGCAGATCTTGCAGGAATCAGCACAGGGATCTCGAAGGTAGTCATTATCGCAAAGCTCACAAGATATGACGCCTTAAAGAGAGCCATGAACGAGCTCGGCGTCACGGGCATGACGGTCACCCAGGTCATGGGATGCGGCATCCAGAAGGGAGCCGGCGAGAGATACCGCGGCGTCGAGATCGACGCAACCCTCCTTCCGAAGGTCAAGCTCGAGGTCGTAGTCAGCGCGATCCCCGTGGACGATGTTATCGCGGCCGCCAAGAAATCGCTGTACACCGGTCATATCGGGGACGGCAAGATCTTTGTCTACCCGGTCAGCCGCGTCGTCAAAATCCGGACAGGCGAAGAGGGGTTCGCGGCACTCCAGGATGTAGAGTGAAAAACGAATACTTACTTTACAATTTTATAACACGGAACTATAATGTCTCTGATGTCAAAGGCGGCATAATTATACATTTGTATTAAAAGATAATCAGAGGCAAGGGCGCTTCAGGTTTATACCTGAAGCGCTTTTTTACGTTCATTGAGGCAGTTTTGCAGTGGGATACCGGCATGGCTCATTGAAATAAACCAGGAGGCGGGAAATGACAGTCCAGTTGGAAAGAATGAGACGGGAAGGGTTGTATTCTCCGGAATTCGAACACGACAACTGCGGTATCGGCGCGGTGATCGATATTGAAGGCAGGAAGAGCCACCGGCTCGTCTGCGACGCGCTTTCGATCGTGGAGAATCTCGAGCACCGGGCAGGGAAGGACGCCGAGGGCAAGACCGGGGACGGTGTCGGAATCCTGACCCAGATCCCTCATCTGTTCTTTTCACGGATCCTGAAGGAGGAGGGGATCGTGCTTCCTCCCGAGAGAGAATACGGCGTCGGCATGTTCTTTTTCCCTCAAAGCGACCTGGACATGCGCCAGGCGAGGTCCATGTTCGAAATCATCGTAAGAAAAGCGGGACTTTCGATCATCGCGTGGAGAAAGGTATCCTCCGATCCGGACGTTCTCGGGACACGGGCAAGGGAGTGCATGCCGAATATTTACCAGGTGTTTATCGCAAGACCCGGGGATGCGGCACAGGACATCGATTTTGACCGGAAGCTGTATGTCGTGCGCCGTGAGTTCGAGCAGAGCAGTGTCAACACCTACGTGGTCTCGCTCTCCTGCAGGACGATCGTCTATAAGGGAATGTTCCTTGTCGGACAGCTCCGGACCTTCTTTACGGACCTGACAGCCCCGGACTATGAATCCGCGATCGCGATGGTTCACTCCAGGTTTTCCACGAATACGACGCCGAGCTGGAACCGTGCCCATCCCAACCGTTTTATCGTCCATAACGGAGAGATCAACACGATCCGGGGCAACGCGGACAAGATGCTCGCAAGAGAAGAGACCATGCACTCCGACCTCTTTTCCGAGGAGGACATGACAAGAGTCCTGCCTGTGATTTCGCAGAGCGGCTCCGACTCCGCGATGCTGGACAATACACTGGAATTCCTTGTCATGAGCGGGATGGATCTTCCTCTTGCTGCCATGATCATGATTCCGGAGCCCTGGGCGCACAACGAGACGCTGTCGCAGGAGGAGAGAGATTTCTATCAATATTACGCGACAATGATGGAGCCCTGGGACGGCCCCGCATCGATCCTGTTTTCCGACGGCGATGTCATGGGGGCGATCCTGGACCGGAACGGTCTTCGCCCCTCAAGGTATGTCATCACGGATGACGGCAGGGTGATTCTATCTTCCGAGGTCGGCGTTCTGGAGCTGGAGGAGGAGCACATTGTCAAAAAGGAGCGCATCCACCCCGGAAAGCTCCTTCTGGTGGATACGAAACAGAAGAGGGTCATCTATGATGACGAGCTCAAGGACAGGTACGCGCACGCAAAGCCCTTCGGCGAGTGGCTGGACCGGAATCTTCTGCAGCTTTCCGACCTGAAAATCCCCAATCACAGGGTTCCGGCGATCAGCTCCGGGCAGAGAAAAACGCTGCAGAAAGCGTTCGGCTACACATGGGAAAACTATCATGACAGCATCCTGAACATGGCGCTCTCGGGCTCTGAGGCCATCGGCTCCATGGGCGTCGATACGCCGATTGCCGCGCTCTCTGATCAGTACCAGCCGCTTTTTTATTACTTCAAGCAGCTGTTCGCGCAGGTGACCAATCCCCCGATCGACGCGCAGAGGGAGGAGATCGTGACCTCCAGGACAGTCTATGCGGGAACCAACGGGAATCTCCTTGCGCTGCAGCCGGAGAACTGCCATGTGCTGAAAATCAATAATCCCATCTTAAGCGACCTGGACCTCTTGAAAATCGAGAACATGAAAAAAGAAGGCTTCAAGGTCGAGAAGGTTTCCACGCTCTTCTATAAGAGTACGCCCATGAGACGTGTCTTAAACCATCTTTTCGTGGAGGTCGACAAGGCGTACAAGGAGGGAACGAATATTCTCATCCTTTCGGACAGGGGCGTCGACGAGAACCATGTCGCGATCCCCTCGCTCCTTGCGGTCGCGGCGGTGCACAAGCACCTCGTCGACACGAAAAAATGCACGGCGATGTCGCTGATCCTCGAGTCCGGGGAGCCCAGGGAGGTGCACCATTTCGCGGCGCTTCTGGGGTACGGCGCACTTGCGGTCAATCCCTATCTTGCCCACGCAACGATCGCAGAGCTCGTGGAAGAGGAGCTTCTGGACAAGGACTATTATGCCGCCGCAGACGACTATGACAGGGCGGTGCTCTCAGGCATTGTAAAAATCGCATCCAAGATGGGAATCTCTACGATCCAGTCCTATCAGGGCAGCAAGATCTTCGAAGCCGTCGGCATCTCGGAGGATGTAATACGCGATTACTTTACGGGGACAGTGAGCCGCGTCGGCGGAATTACGCTGGACGACATCGGCAGGGCTGTCGATTCGCAGCACAGCAGGGCCTTTGACCCGCTGGGACTCCCCGTAAATCTCGAGCTGACGGCACTCGGAAGGCACAAGGAGAGAAGCCGCGGAGAGCACCACCGCTACAATCCGCAGACAATTCACAAGCTCCGGCAGGCGGCAAGAGAAGGCAGCTACGAGAAATTCAGGGAATATACGGAAATGGTGAATTCCGAACAGACGGGGTACCTCCGTACGCTCCTGGAGTTCAATTATCCCGTGCAGGGAGTCCCGCTGGAGGAGGTCGAGGACGAGCGGTCAATTGTCACCCGCTTTAAAACCGGCGCGATGTCCTACGGCTCCATCTCCGAGGAGGCGCACCAGACGCTCGCCGTTGCGATGAACCATCTCCACGGCAAATCGAACAGCGGCGAGGGCGGAGAGAGTGAGGAGAGAATCCTCTCCGCAGGGACGGAAAACGACAGGAGCTCTGCCATCAAGCAGGTCGCGAGCGGACGGTTCGGCGTGACCAGCCGCTACCTTGTCAGTGCAAGGGAGATCCAGATCAAGATGGCACAGGGGGCAAAGCCCGGGGAGGGCGGACACCTGCCGGGCAGGAAGGTCTATCCCTGGATCGCAAAAACAAGACATTCGACGCCCGGCGTCTCCCTTATTTCGCCGCCTCCGCACCATGACATCTATTCCATCGAGGACCTGGAGCAGCTTATTTACGACCTGAAGAACGCGAACAAAAACGCGAGGATCTCGGTCAAGCTGGTTTCCGAGGCGGGCGTGGGAACCGTCGCTGCAGGCGTTGCAAAGGCCGGCGCGGGTGTTGTCCTGATCTCGGGATACGACGGCGGCACAGGCGCGGCGCCGCTCAGCTCTATCCATAATGCGGGGCTTCCCTGGGAGCTGGGACTTGCCGAGACGCACCAGACGCTCCTTGCCAACGGACTGAGGAACCGCGTTGTCATCGAGACGGACGGAAAGCTGATGAGCGGAAGAGACGTCGTGATCGCTGCGATACTCGGAGCGGAGGAATTCGGTTTTGCCACGGCGCCTCTCATTACCATGGGGTGCGTCATGATGAGAGTCTGCCAGTCGGATACCTGTCCCATGGGCATTGCGACGCAGAATCCGGAGCTGAGAAAACGCTTTTCGGGCAAGCCGGAATATGTCGAGAATTTCATGCTCTTTATCGCAAGACAGATGCGAGAAATCATGGCGTCCCTCGGCGTCCGCTCCGTGGAGGAGCTGGTGGGAAGAACCGATCTTCTGAAGGTCAAAGAGAACCTCTCCGAAAAGGAACGCAGGCTCGATCTTTCCCGCATCCTTCCCGACCTTTCTGATGTGACAAGGAAGGAGGCGACCTTCCGGCCGGAGTGCAGATACGATTTCCATCTGGAAAATACGCTGGATGAAAAAGTCCTTCTGAAGAACCCGGAGATCCTCGGCTCCATCGATGCAGGCACCCCCTCCGAGGCATCCCTTACGGTCAGGAATACGGACAGAACCTTCGGGACGCTCCTTGGAGCAGAGATTACAAGGCAGCATCCGGAGGGACTTGCGGATGATACGATCACGATAGGCTGCAGCGGCTCCGGCGGACAGAGCTTCGGCGCATTCATCCCCTCCGGCCTTACGATCCGGCTGTCCGGTGAGAGCAATGACTATTTCGGAAAGGGACTTTCGGGAGGAAAGCTGATCCTGACGGCGCCGCCCGAAGCCGGCTATGATCCGCACACGAACATCATCGTAGGGAACGTCGCGCTGTACGGCGCGACTTCGGGAGAAGCCTACATCGCGGGGATGGCGGGAGAGCGGTTCTGCATCCGCAACTCCGGAGCGACTGCGGTCGTCGAGGGCGTCGGCGAGCACGGCTGTGAATATATGACGGGCGGGTGCGTCGTTATCCTCGGCCCCACGGGGAAGAACTTTGCCGCAGGAATGAGCGGAGGCGTGGCGTACGTCCTGGATGAGGATAACCGTCTGTACAGGAATCTGAACAAGCAGATGGTCTGCCTCGAGGATGTAAAGCACAAAAGCGACCTGGAGGAGCTGAGAAGACTGATTGCGGAGCACGTGCGCCAGACGGGTTCAAAGAAGGGCAAAGAAATCCTGGCGCATTTTGCGGAGTATGTACCGCAGTTCAAGAAGATCATTCCGGAGGACTATAAGGAAATTCTCCGGCTTATCGCGGAGGCGCAGGAGCAGGGCGCGGATCCGGAGACGGCGAGAATCGAGGCGTTCAGGACTTTTGTGGGATGAGACTGTGCGGGGAGCGGCGCAGAAAGGATTGAATCATGGGAAAAGTAACCGGATTTCTTGATTATGAAAGAAAGGATGGTCCTGTCCGGAGCGAAGAGGAAAGGATAAAGGACTTTAAGGAATTTCACTTAAGACTTCCCCTGCCCGGGCAGCAGGAGCAGGCGGCGAGGTGCATGGACTGCGGCATCCCGTTCTGCCAGGCGGGCGTCATGATAAGCGGCATGGCTTCCGGGTGTCCTTTAAACAACCTGGTGCCGGAGGTGAATGACCTTGTCTGCAGGGGAAGGATGGCGCAGGCCTATCAGAGGCTTTCGGTTACGCACAGCTTTCCGGAGTTCACAAGCCGCGTATGTCCCGCCCTGTGTGAGGCGGCCTGCACGTGCGGGTATCACGGCGCCCCGGTTGCGACGAAGGAGAACGAGAAGGCGGTGATCGAGTACGCCTTTGAGAACGGCCTTGTCGAAGAGACAGCGCCCCCTGTCCGAACCGGGAAAAGGGTTGCCGTTGTGGGGAGCGGGCCGTCCGGACTGGCAGCAGCGCAGCTCTTAAACCGCAGGGGACACGAGGTCACGGTCTATGAGAGAAGAGACAGGGCAGGAGGACTGTTAAGATACGGCATTCCCAATATGAAGCTTGATAAGTCGCTGGTCGACAGGAGAATCCGCCTCATGGAAAAGGCAGGTGTCCGGTTTGTCCTGAACGCGGATGTCGGAAGGAGCGTGCCTGCTGAGAGCCTCCTGGAGGAATATGACAGCGTGATTCTTGCCTGCGGAGCCTCCAATCCGAGAGATATCAAGGCGCCGGGGAGAGACGCGAAGGGGATCTGGTTTGCCGTCGATTTCCTGGGGAGCGTCACAAAGCAGCTCCTTGACAGTGATTTTCAAAAGGTCCCTTACGGCATGGCAAAGAATAAGGATGTCATCATCATCGGCGGAGGCGATTCGGGAAACGACTGCTTGTGAACCTGCATCCGGCTCGGGGCAAAAAGCGTAACGCAGCTCGAGATGATGCCGGAGCCCCCGAAGGCGAGACTTTCCTCCAATCCCTGGCCGGAATGGCCAAGAATCCTGAAAACCGACTACGGCCAGGAGGAAGCGATCCGGATATTCGGGGCGGACCCGAGAATCTACCAGACCACGGTCAAAGAGTTTGTAAAGGACAAGAAGGGAAACCTGAAGGAAGTCGTCCTGGTTAAGCTCTCGCCGGTGAAGGATGAGAAGACGGGCAGGATGAATATGGTGCCCGTGGAAGGAAGCGAGAAGACGGTTCCTGCGCAGCTTGTCCTTATTGCGGCGGGATTTCTCGGGAGCGAGAGCTATGTCACGGAGAGCTTTGGTGTTGCAACTGACGCGAGGACCAATGTAAAGACAGCCCCGGGCGGATATTCCGCCTCGAAGGAGAAGGTCTTTGCGGCGGGAGATATGCACCGCGGCCAGTCCCTGGTGGTATGGGCAATCGCGGAAGGAAGAGCTGCCGCGAAGGCAGTGGATGAAGCGCTGATGGGATACACGAATCTGTGACGGGGGAGGACCTTAAGGTTCCCGAATGATCAGAACAAAACATGGAGATTACGGAACATGGTCAGAGCAAATGAGAATTATTTAAAACTCCGGGGAAGCTATCTCTTTTCCGAAATCGGAAGAAGGGTCAGAGAATACCAGACGCTCCATCCCGATGCCGAGGTGATCCGGCTCGGGATCGGCGACGTAACGCAGCCGCTCGCAAAGGAGGTCATCACGGCTCTCCATCATGCAGTTGATGAGATGGGAAGCGCGGATACCTTCCGGGGATACGCGCCGGATCTCGGCTACAGCTTTTTAAGAGAGACGATCGCCCGGTGCGACTATACGGACAGGGGCTGCGATATTAGTCCGGACGAGATCTTTGTGTCGGACGGGGCAAAGTGCGACTGTGCAAATATCCAGGAAATCTTCGCGCCAGACAGCAGCATCGCCGTCTGTGATCCGGTTTACCCCGTATATGTGGATTCCAATGTCATGGCGGGGAGAACGGGAGAATATAACCCCGGAGCCGGCTGCTACGAGGGTGTGATTTACATGCCCTGCACGGAGGGGAACGGGTTTGTCCCGGATTTTCCGGATAAGACGCCGGACCTTATTTACCTTTGCTTCCCGAACAACCCGACCGGAGCCGTGATGAAAAAGGAACAGCTTCAGGACTGGGTAAACTACGCGATAAATAACGGCTCTGTCATTTTATTCGACGCGGCCTATGAGGCCTATATCGCACAGGAGGACATCCCGCACAGCATCTATGAGTGCCGCGGAGCGAAGAGCTGTGCGATTGAATTCCGGTCCTTTTCCAAGACGGCAGGCTTTACCGGGCTCCGACTCGGCTATACGGTGCTTCCGAAGGACCTCAAGGCGGGAGGCGTCAGCCTTTGGCAGCTGTGGGCCAGAAGACACGGAACGAAATACAACGGCGCCCCCTATATCGTCCAGAGGGCGGGCGAGGCGGTTTATTCCGAAAAGGGCAGGGAACAGGTCAGGCAGCAGATCGCTTACTACATGGAGAACGCGCGGATCATCCGGGAAGGGCTTACGGCCGCGGGATACAGTGCCTTTGGCGGGGAAAACGCCCCTTATATCTGGCTTAAGACACCCGGGGGGACAGACGGATGGAAATTCTTTGACACACTCCTTACAAAGGCGAACGTCGTCGGGACGCCGGGCGCCGGGTTTGGCCCCGCGGGTGAGCAGTACCTCAGACTGACCGCGTTCGGCAGCAGGGAAAACACGATCAAAGCCATTGAACGGATCCGGCAGCTGTAAAGAGCTCCGGCCGCTTCGGACAGGATGGAGAATCAGCATGACAAAATATATTTTCGTCACAGGAGGCGTGGTTTCGGGCCTGGGAAAAGGGATTACGGCGGCGTCTCTCGGAAGGCTTTTAAAGTCCAGGGGGCTGAAGGTGGCCGCCCAGAAGCTTGATCCTTATATCAACGTGGATCCGGGAACCATGAGCCCTTATCAGCACGGGGAGGTCTATGTCACGGAGGACGGCGCCGAGACGGATCTTGACCTCGGACATTACGAGCGCTTTATCGATGAGGATCTGAACAAGTACTCGAACCTTACGAGCGGCAAGGTTTACTGGAATGTCCTGAACAAGGTAAGAAGGGGAGAGAATCTGGGCTCCACCGTGCAGGTGATTCCGCATATCACGAATGAAATCAAGGAGTTCGTCTACCGGGTCGGAACAAAGACCGATGCGGACGTCGTGATCACAGAGATCGGCGGGACCATCGGCGATATCGAGTCCCAGCCCTTCCTTGAAGCGGCGCGCCAGATTTTTCTCGAAACCGGCAGGGAAAACAGTCTTTTTATCCATGTGACGCTGGTGCCGTATCTCCACGGCTCGGGCGAGCACAAATCAAAGCCGACCCAGCATTCGGTCAAGGAGCTCCAGGGCATGGGTATTTCGCCGGACATCATTGTCCTTCGCTGCGACGAACCCCTGGAGGAGAGTATTTTCAGGAAAATATCACTCTTTTGCAACGTGCCGGAGGACTGCGTCATTGAGAACAGGACTCTGGACAATCTCTATGAGGCGCCCCTGATGCTTGAGAAATCCGGCTTTTCCGGTGTCGTCTGCAGGAGGCTCGGACTCCGTACAAGGGAGCCTGACCTTGCGGAGTGGGAGCATCTGGTCGGCCGCATTCATTCCAGACAGGAGACAATCCGCATCGGCCTTGTCGGAAAATACGTGCAGCTCCACGACGCGTACCTGTCTGTCGCGGAGGCCCTTGCGCACGCAGGGTTTGCTTTGAACGCGCACGTCGATATCTCCTGGCTCGATTCGGAGGACATCCATGAATCCGATTACAGGGAAAAGCTGGAGGGCCTGCAGGGAATCATCGTCCCGGGAGGCTTCGGCGACCGGGGAACGGACGGCATGATCCTTGCGGCACAATACGCAAGGCAGGAGAACATCCCTTACTTCGGGATCTGTCTCGGAATGCAGATCGCGGTCATTGAATTCGCAAGGCACGTCGCGGGAATCAGGGATGCCTGCTCCGGTGAGTTCCACGACGCGTCGGAGCACAGGGTGATCGACTTTATGCCCGGCCAGTCGGATGAGGTCAACAAGGGCGGAACGCTCCGGCTCGGAAGCTACCCCTGCCATATTCTTCCGGGGACTCTGATGGAGAGGTGCTACAAGGCAGCGGATATCAGCGAGCGTCACCGCCACAGATATGAGTTCAACAACGAATACAGGGATCTTCTGGTAGGTGCGGGCCTTACCATCTCCGGAGTATCACCGGATAACACGCTGGTGGAAACCGTCGAGCTGTCAAACCATCCGTTCTTTCTCGGCGTGCAGTACCATCCGGAGTTCAAGTCGAGGCCGAACAGGCCGCACCCCATTTTCCGGGAATTCCTTGCGGCGGCGCTGAAAATACAGGAACACGCGGGTAAACAGAATGCAATTTGACAGGAAACTGATATTAGAGGACGGAAGCGAGTTTTACGGATTTGGGTTCGGCGCCGGGACGGATGCCGTGTGCGAGATTGTTTTCAATACATCGGTTGCAGGTTATCAGGAAATCCTCTCGGATCCGTCCTATACGGACCAGGGGGTGGTGATGTCCTATCCCCTGATCGGCAGCTACGGGATCAACAGCGAGGACTATGAGAGCCGGTGCGTTACGCCCGCCGCACTGATTGTCCGCGACATCAACGGGAGCCCGTCGAACTTCCGCTCCACCGGGACCGTGGAGGAACTCCTTTCGGACAGCGGGATTCCGGGCCTTTGCGGCGTGGATACGAGAAAGCTGGTCCGCAGCATCCGCGACCTCGGATCGAGAAGAGGACTTATAACCGATGCCAGGGTGCCCGCGGAAAAGGGTATGGAGATCATCGCCGCAGCGCCCGTAAGGCACGATGCCGTGAGAAGACAAAGCTGCCGGAAGAAATGGTACAGCCGGACGTCCAATCCGAGGCATCAGGTTGTCGTAATCGACTGCGGCCTGAAAATGAACATCATCCGGATGCTGAACAGGGAAAAGTGCAACGTCACGGTCGTCCCGTTCGATACGCCTGCGGACGAGATCCTGAGACTTACGCCGGACGGAGTCGTTGTTTCCAACGGTCCCGGCGACCCGGAGGATGTGCCGGAGGTCATTGAGACACTGAAGGGCCTTCGGGGAGAACTGCCCGTCATGGGGATCTGCCTGGGGCATCAGCTGACCGCCCTCTCCTTCGGGGCAAAAACCTATAAGCTGAAATTCGGACACAGGGGCGGGAACCATCCGGTGAAGGATCTTCGGACCGGCAGAATCGAGATCACAAGCCAGAACCACAGCTATGCGGTGGACGTTGACACGGTTTCCGGCACCGGCCTTGAAGTGACCCATGTCAATCTCCTGGACGGGACGGTGGAAGGCCTTGGCAGCGAGAAGAACAGGATCCTGACGGTCCAGTATCATCCCGAGAGCTGCCCGGGGCCGCAGGACAGCACGTACCTGTTTAAACAGTTCACCGCAATGCTTGGGCATTGAGACAGGAAACAGAGTGAAAGTATGCCGAAACGTACAGATATCAGAAAAGTACTGGTGATAGGATCGGGGCCGATCGTGATCGGCCAGGCCGCAGAGTTTGACTACGCGGGGACACAGGCCTGCCTTGCCCTGAAGGAAGAGGGATATGAGGTCATCCTCGCAAACTCCAATCCGGCCACGATCATGACGGATCACGCGATTGCGGACAAGGTTTATATGGAGCCCCTGACGCTGGAGTACCTGGCAAGGATCTGCAGATACGAAAGGCCGGACGCGCTGCTTCCCGGGCTCGGCGGACAGACCGGCCTGAATCTCTCGCTCCAGCTCTATGACAAGGGAGTCCTCTCCGAATGCGAAATTGAGCTTCTGGGGACGGACGCCGCCGGGATCAGGAGAGCCGAGGACAGGCAGCTTTTCAAGGAACTGTGCGAGGAGCTCGGAGAACCGGTCATTCCTTCGATGATCACGACCAGCGTGAAGGAAGGCCTGGAGGCCGCAAAGGCGATCGGTTATCCTGTGATCCTTCGTCCCGCCTTTACCCTCGGAGGAACGGGCGGCGGCTTTGCGCATAACGAGAAGGAGATGACGCAGAAGATGCAGTATGCGCTCTCGCTCTCGCCGGCTCACCAGGTGCTCGTGGAAAAGAGCATCCGCGGCTATAAGGAAATTGAGTATGAGGTGATCCGGGACGCCAACGATACGGCGATTACGGTCTGCAACATGGAAAACCTCGATCCGGTGGGAATCCACACGGGAGATTCGATCGTTGTCGCCCCCAGCCAGACGCTGACGAACAGGGAGTACCACATGCTGCGGGACTGCGCGCTGAAAATCATCCGCGCCCTGAAGGTCAGGGGCGGCTGCAACGTCCAGTTTGCGCTTGATCCCCAGTCCCTTGATTACTATGTCATCGAGGTCAATCCCAGAGTATCGAGATCCTCCGCCCTGGCCTCGAAGGCTACGGGCTATCCCATCGCCCGGGTTTCGGCGAAAATTGCCGTCGGCATGAACCTGGATGAAATCCGGCTCGCCAATACGCCGGCCTGCTTTGAGCCCGTGCCCGACTACATCGTCACAAAGATGCCGAGATTCCCGTTTGATAAATTTACACAGGCATCCAATGTGCTGTCCACGCAGATGAAGGCGACCGGGGAGACCATGAGCATCGGAAGGACGATGGAGGAGAGCCTCCTTAAGGCGATCCGCTCGCTCGAGGACGGAAAGAACCATATTCATCTCGCAAAGTTTGACGTCCGGAATCTCTCGGACCTGCCGGAGCCGGAAAACCGCAGGGAGGCTGCAAAGAAGCTCCTCGAATATATCGAAGAGGGAACCGATGACAGGATCTATGCGATCTCGGAGCTTCTGTGGCTCGGCGCCGATCTGCAGGCGATTTATTCGCGGACGATGATCGACATGTTTTTCCTCGAAAAGATTAAGAACATCGTGGAATTTGAAAAGAAGCTGGAGCAGGCGGCAAAGAGGAGTCACCCGCAGGACGGTCCGGCCGCCGCGAAGGAGGGGAGGAGCCGGATACCGGAGGAAGACGCTGCCCGGGTGCCCGGAAGGGATCTCCTTTACGAAGCAAAGAGGATGGGCTTTTCCGATTCCTACATCGCGGAGCTGACCGGAAAGAGCGAGGAGGAAATCTGGCTGCTTCGAAGGGAATACGGAATCCGGCCGGTCTATAAGATGATCGATACCTGTGCTTCCGAATTCGACAGCTATGTGCCTTATTTTTACTCCACCTATGAGGAGGAGAATGAGTCGGCTGTATCCTCAAAGCAGAAGATCATTGTCCTCGGTTCCGGACCCATCCGGATCGGGCAGGGCGTCGAATTCGACTATTCGACGGTGCACGCTGTAAAAACCATCCACAAGGCGGGATACGAGGCGATTGTTATCAACAACAACCCCGAGACCGTCTCCACGGATTACACCACGGCGGACAAGCTTTATTTTGAACCCCTCACCTGTGAGGATGTCATGAATGTGGTCGAGCTGGAAAAGCCGCTTGGCGTCATTGTCAGCCTCGGAGGCCAGACGGCGGTCAACCTGGCTTCTTCCCTGGCAAAAAGAGGCGCGCCGATTATCGGAACGGGTCCGGACGCGATCTTTGCGGCCGAAGACCGGGATGCCTTTGAAAAGGTCGTCGAGAGACTGGGAATTCCCCACCCCCGGGGAATTGCCGTCTCCGGTGTCCGGGAAGGACTGGAAGCCGCGGAAAAGATCGGATACCCGGTTCTTGTCCGTCCGGGCTTTGTCCTCGGAGGGCGCGCGATGGAGATCATAGCGAACCCCGTCCTTCTGAAACGATATCTGGAAAAGACCATGACGCCGGACAGGAATAATCCGGTGCTCATCGACCGGTATATCCGCGGAAGAGAGGTGGAGGTGGACGCGGTCTGCGACGGGAGGGATGTGTTCCTTCCGGGGATCATGGAGCTGGTTGAGCGGACGGGAGTCCATTCCGGCGACAGCATCAGTGTTTTCCCGCCGTTTTCCATCTCTGAGAAGGTAAAAAGGACGATCGCGGAATATACGGAGAAGCTGGGGCCCGGAATCGGCATAGTCGGGCTTTACAACATACAGTTTATCGTCGATTCCGAGGACAATGTCTATGTCATTGAGGTAAATCCCCGCGCGTCAAGGAGCGTCCCGTTTCTTTCAAAGTCCGCCGGAATCCCGCTGGTGGATATCGCCGCGAAGGCGATGCTGGGAATCAGTCTTAAGGAGCAGGGCCGTACCGGGGCCGGGGATGAGGGGTGCGGTTTCTGGTACGTCAAGGCGCCTGCCTTTTCCTTTGAAAAGCTGGGCGGCATGGACGCCTACCTCTCCCCTGAAATGAAGTCGACGGGAGAGGCCATCGGCTATGACAGGAGTCTGAAGAGAGCGCTCTATAAGGCGCTGCAGGCGTCCGGCATCAAAATGAAGGAATACGGAACCGTGATCGTGACGCTCGCAGATGAGGATAAAGAGGAGGCGCTGGACCTTGTACGGAGGTTTTACGAGCTCGGCTTTAACATCGAGGCGACCGTCGGGACCGGAGTATTTTTGAGGGAGCATGGCATACGGACCCGCATAAGGGGTAAAATCAGCGAAGGGAGCGATGAAATCCTTCGCTCCATCCGGGCAGGCTATGTCAGCTATATCATCAACACCAGGGCGATCCTGTCGGGAGTCCATTACAGCGACGGCGCCGCGATCAGGAGCTGTGCCATCCGGAACGGGGTCACAATGTTTACGTCACTGGATACCGTGAGAATCCTTCTCGATGTGCTGGAGGATATCACGCCGCGCATCGCGGCCATCTGACTGCTGCAGCTGTCTGTCCGCTGCGGTTATCTGACAGAAGCGGGGAATAAGGAGAGTATGGAATACACATTTGAAGAGGTCATGAAGTACATCGAAGAGGAGGACGCGAAGTTTATCCGGCTCGCGTTCCGGGACGCCTACGGCATCCAGAAGAATATTTCGGTGATGCCGGGTGAGATAAAGAAGGCATTTGAAAACGGGATCCCGATCAATCCGAGAAGGATCGCGGGCTTTCAGGATTACCGGTGCGCCTCGCTCTTCTTAAGGCCGGACCCGTCCACACTTACGGTCCTGCCGTGGAGGCCGGACAGCGGAAGAGTCCTGAGGATGTTCTGCGACCTGTACACGCCGCAGGGAGAGGTCGCCGCGGAGGATACCAGGTCCATTCTTAAGAATGCTGTCGCCGCTGCGCGGGATGCGGGGATTTCCTTCCGGTTTAATTCGGAGATGGAATTCTATTTGTTTACAAAGGATGAAGAAGGGAACGCAACAAAGATCCCTTACGATACGGCGGGATATATGGATGTCGCTCCCGCGGATCGGTGCGAAAATGTCCGCAGGGAGATCTGCCTTACGATTGAGAAGATGGGGCTGACTCCGGAGAGATCCCATCACGAGCAGGGACCCGGCCAGAATGAGATCGATTTCCACTACGCAAAGCCTTTAAAGGCTGCGGACCAGATGACCACGTTCAAGATGGTCGTATATACGATTGCCGACCGGTACGGCCTGTGTGCGGACTTTTCGCCGGTTCCGCTCGAGGGCAGGCCCGGCAACGGCTATCATATCAATATTTACGCAGAGGATGAGAACGGCGGGGATGCCGCGCCCTTCGCTGCAGCGGGAATTCTTGAAAGGATCCGCGAAATCACGCTGTTCCTGAATCCGACGGACGCGTCCTATTCGAGGTTCGGGACGGATCTTGCGCCCGACAGGGTGGACTGGTCCGATGAGGGCGCCTCGGAGCTGATGTACGTGGAGGAGAGCATGGGAAGGACGAGGGTAGAGCTGCGCTCCCCGGATGCCACATGCAATCCTTATCTTGTGTATGCGCTGCTGATCCGCGCGGGCCTTGACGGAATTAAGAAGAAGCTCCGGCTTCCCGGAAAAAGCGCAAAGACCATGCTCCTGCCCGGCTCCCGGAAGGAAGCGGCGGGACTTGCGCTGGAAAGTGATTTTGTAAGGGAAGTCGTCCCGGAAGGAATCCTCCGGGAATACGCAAGGCTCTGACGGGAGAAGGACCTATGCCGGGAAATGAGGATATCCGGCACTCTCTTTTGATAGTGTCCGGGTCAGAGCAGTTTGCCATGACAGTAAGAAATGCGCTGCCTTCAGGGAAGATACGGCTGGTCGACTGCAAAAGCAGCGCGGCAGCCGCGAGGCGGAGCGTTCTTGAAAAAAGCTATGGCATCGTCATAATCAGTGCGCCGCTTCCTGATGAGAGCGGCCTGGAGCTTGCGCTGGACATTGCCGGGAGCGGCAATGCCGGTGTCCTGATCGCTGCCCCGCCCGAGGTATACGACAGTATCCTTGAGAGAGGGGCGGAGCAGGCAGTCCTTGCTCTTTCCAGGCCGGTCCAGCGTTTTACGATGCAGACGGCCGTAAGATACCTGATTGCCGTTCAGGACAGGATGGTAAGACTCCGGCAGGAAACAGACCGCGCGCTGGAAAAGGCACAGGAAATCCGCCGGATCGACAGGGCGAAGTTTATCCTTATGGAGAAAAAGCACCTGACGGAGGATGCGGCTCACCGCTACATCGGCAAGCTTGCCATGGACAATGCCGTGACACGCCTTCGCATTGCCGCAATGATTATTGATAAATACGAAGACTGACCGCGCGGCCGCCGGGCCGCGCGGTCAGGGGTCTGCATGCATTTTTGCATGCACGTGAGCGTAAGCCCGCGGGCGCGCGGGTCACAGGTACGGAGCGGGAGTATCTCAGGACAGGAGGCCCTCGATCTGCTCTCTTGTCGCTTTTACGGAGCCCTGCACCATCTCGGGCTTTCCGCCGCCTCTGGCGGAGAGGTTTTCTTTCATTGCCGCGTTGGGAATTCTCGCGTCATCGACACGGGAGCCGATCAGGTACTGCCAGCCGTCCCTGTCATTTCCGGTGAAGACACCGGCGAAACGGCACTTCTCCCTGCAGAGCTCGTTCATCATATAACGGGCAAGAAGAGGGGAGAGATTTTCCTCAAATACCCAGAAGCTCTTAAGAGGAGCGGGATCCTTCGAGCTGTCACCGGAGTTATCGCTCCCTGCGCAGCGCAGCTGCGCAAGTCTCATGTCCACGTAGCGCTGCTCGCCCTCGCGCAGCGCATTTTTAAGCTCTGCAATTTCGGATAAAAGCTTTTCCACACCGTCCGCGATGTTTTCCTGCGGCAGACTGGTAAGGCGCGATATGCGCTCCGCCTGGAGCTGGCGCTCCTGCATCAGCTTCAGGGCCCTTGCGCCGCAGAGGATGAACAGCCTCATCCCGTTTTTTGTGCGCTCGACAGACAGGATCTTGATCAGGCCGATCTCCCCGGTGCGCTTGACATGCGGCGCGCAGCAGGCGCAGACGTCGACGCCCTCTATTGTGACGATCCGGACCGCACCCTCACCCCCGACAACCTCCCTTATCCTGATGGCTGTCTGGATCCCATTCATGCCTTCAAGCCGGTAATCGATCAGAACCGCAAAAAAATCCTCCCCGCGCCTTT
>ODAI013787397.1_pt1 | contig 17778 bp, 13 predicted proteins | sample 1539321 | NCBI WGS metagenome assembly ODAI01 (sample SAMN02144231, study PRJEB22623) | gut metagenome | biome: sheep rumen | host: Ovis aries | place: New Zealand | reverse complement strand
TTCAGCGCACCACAATCCGCGGGAGAAAGCTTCCCGACTTTCTCATCACTCTCGGAAGTGGCACGCCCTCGGTCGTCATCGCCCTCGGCCTCATCATGACGATGAAGGGCGGCTTCGGGATCAATATCTACAACACCGCATATATTATGATCATCGCCTATCTGATCAAGTACCTGATGATGGGGATGCGCACTGTCGTCTCAGCCATGTCCCAGATCCATGTGTCTCTGGAGGAGTGTTCCCAGATTTCCGGCGCTTCCTGGCTCCGGACCATGTTCAGGATCACAGGGAGGCTGATCTTCCCTTCCATCGCCGCAGGCTGGTTTCTGATCTTCATTCCCAGCTTTTACGAGCTCTCCATGACGACGCTCCTGTACTCCAGCACGACCAAGACCATCGGTTTTCAGCTGTATGAGTACTGGACCTTTACGAGCCAGCCGATGGCCTGTGCGATGGCATTCGGCATTCTGCTGATCGTGGCTGTACTGAACTTTGTCCTGAACCGGCTCACGAAGGGAGAGTTCTCCATTTGACGCAGGTATAAGGAGGAAACAGATGTCTGTTATTACAATCAAAAACCTGACAAAAAGCTATGGCAGCGTTCAGGTTCTGAAGGAATTCAGCGAGGTTTTCGGCGACGGTGAGTTCGTGACCCTGCTGGGTCCCTCCGGCTGCGGCAAGACCACCATGCTTCGGACCATCGCGGGCTTTGAGGTGCCGACAACCGGTGAGATCTGGATTGATGACCGGCTGGTCTCCGGCGGGAAGACCTTTGTGCCGCCGGAGAAGCGTGATATCGGCATGGTCTTCCAGTCCTACGCGGTCTGGCCGCATATGACCGTCTTCGACAATGTCGCCTATCCCCTGCAGATCAAGCATCTCGGGAAGGATCAGATCCGCAGCAGAGTTTCCCGGATTCTGGAAACGGTGCATCTCTCACAGTACGCCGACCGTCTGCCAAATCAGCTCTCAGGCGGGCAGCAGCAGCGGATTGCCCTTGCGCGCGCCCTGGTGGCGGAGCCGAAGGTCCTGCTTCTGGATGAGCCTCTCTCCAATCTGGACGCCAAGCTGCGGGAATCCATGCGATTTGAGATCAAGGACATTACGCAGTCGCTCGGCATCTCCGTGGTCTATGTCACCCATGACCAGACGGAGGCGATGGCCATGAGCGACCGGATCTTTCTGATCAACAACGGAATTGTGCAGCAGTCCGGAACGCCGGATGAAATCTATAATCGGCCCGCAAATCCCTTTGTTGCGGACTTCCTTGGCAAGGTCGATTTCTTCCGCGGTATTTCGGAAGCGGGACGCATCCGCATTCCGGCCTGGCATGCGGCGCTTCCTTATCCCCAAATGAAGCTGCAGGGCAATGTGATCCTCGCCATACGCCCGGAGAACATCCGGCTGATTGGCGGTTCCGTCGGAAACAGTGAAGCAGCTCCCGGAGCTTTCGGGGGCAGCGGGAACCCGGATTACGCCGGCAGCGCACAGAACATCGGAAAAGGCCTGATCCCGGGCAAGGTTGATCGGGTCTACTACCTTGGAGATGTTACCGATTTCCGCATCCGGGTCGGTGAGTCCTCCGTGCGCGTTATCGCGGACGGCTTCAGCCATCGGGATTGGAAGCCGGGTGATCCCGTCAGCCTCGACATCCGGGACTTCATGCTGTTCCCGGACGACGGCTCCACACAGGAGCAGCTGAAAATCCGCACATAAGACGCTCTTCGCTCAAGCGCTCTCAGGAAAAGAAAACCTGATCTGACATATTGAAATTTCAGATTGCATTCGCTATAATACGCTGATCAAATAATCCCGCGCCGCATCCGGTGCTCATCTGTACGGTATCGTCCGGAAGTCAGCCGAGCGCCGGATGTGAATCTGATATAATAGTAGAGGTTAACTGTTGATGATTTCCCTTCTGAATGTTGCATTCGCTCTCCTGGCAGGACTCCTGATGACACGTCTCTTCAACAAATGGCATCTGCCTGATGTGACCGCGTTCCTGGTAGCCGGTGTTCTGATCGGGCCCTTTGTTCTCGGCCGTCTGGGTATTCCCGGCCTCGGCTTCGCCACCTATGACGAGGTCGCTTCCCTGAGCACGATCTCCAGTGTTGCGATGGGCTTCATCGCCTTTTCCATCGGCAGTGAGTTCCGTCTGGAGCAGCTCCGACGAATCGGCCGCCAGGCCTTTATAGTCGGCATTGTGCAGGGGCTTACCGCAGCGGTTCTGGTCGATATCGCCCTGTTGCTTTTCCATCTGCTTGCCCCTCAGGTGCTCTCCGCTCCCGCTGCCATCACACTCGGCGCCATTGCCACCGCGACGGCCCCCGCCGCAACGCTGATGGTTGTCCGCCAGTACAAGGCAAAGGGTGAACTCACTGAGCTTCTTCTCCCTATTGTCGCCCTGGACGACGCGGTGGGCCTGATTGTGTTTGCCGTCTCCTTCGGCATCGCGAAGGCTCTCATCAGCGGCTCTGTCAGTATGGTTTCGCTGCTGGTCAATCCTCTGCTGGAGATTTTCTTTTCTCTCCTGCTGGGCGCCGTGGCCGGCATGATCCTGACAAAACTCGAGACCATGTTCCACTCCAACACCAACCGGACGTCTGTCACCATCTGTTTTATCTTCCTGATGGTCGCGCTCTCTTCCCTGGAGTTAAAGCTCGGAGAAGTTGTCATCGGTTTTTCACCGCTTCTTGTCTGCATGATGCTGGGGACGGTCTTCTGTAATTATTCCCCTCTCTCGGAGGACCTGATGGGCCGTGCCGACCGCTGGTCTCAGCCGCTGCTGGCAGTCTTCTTTGTCATCAGCGGCGCGGAACTGGAGATGGACGTCTTCTCCAGTCCGATTCTCGTCCTGATCGGCGTGGTGTATATCCTGGTCCGCTCCTTCGGTAAGTATATCGGGGCATACTTCTCCTCGAAAGCTGTCGGCTGCAGTGAGAAGGTTGTGAAATACCTCGGCATCACCCTGCTGCCCCAGGCCGGCGTCGCGCTGGGGATGTGCGTGACGGCCCGGTCTCTCGGCGAGGCGGACGGAGGTCTCGTGCGCAATATCATTCTCTTCTCGGTTCTGGTCTATGAGCTGGTCGGGCCTCTCATGACCAAGAAAGCCCTTCAGGCAGCCGGAGAGATCACCGAGAAGCCCAGAGAGGTTCTCGACCGCCGCGCCAAAAAGCTCGCTGAGGCTCCCCGGAAGGAGCTCGCCGAGCGCCACAGAGTGAGAAAGGAACAGAGACAGAAAAACCGCTCATAATCATCCTGACAGATTCCGCCCTGTCTCTGGCACGGAGCAAACGGTCTCCTCTCTGTGGGATGCCAACTGACAGTGCTTACTGCCGGTCACCTTTTCCGGCCGGAAAAGAAAGGAGCCTCTGCATGACTGCTCAGGAAGCCATTGCCTATATCGAAAATTTCACCTGGAGCACTACCCGTCTCGGTCTTGACCGCACCCGCGAGCTGCTCCGCGCGCTGGGTGATCCTCAGAAACAGCTGAAGTTCATCCACGTTGCCGGCAGCAACGGCAAGGGTTCTACCTGCGCCATGCTGGATGAGATTCTCCGGAGGAGCGGTTACCGGACCGGACTCTATATCTCGCCCTATATTCAGGACTTCTGTGAGCGGATCCAGACAGACGGGAAGAACATAGACCGGGATTCCCTCGCCCGCATCACGGAGCAGGTTCGCTCTGTCGCCGACGGGATGGAAGACCATCCCAGCCAGTTTGAGCTTGTCACCGCCATCGCCATGCTGTACTTTCTGGAGCAGCGCTGCGACATCGTGGTTCTGGAAGTCGGGATGGGAGGCGAGCTGGACTCTACCAATGTCATCGACGCTCCCGAGGTTGCCGTCATAACCAACATCGGCTTGGAGCATACGGAGTATCTCGGAAACACGCTGAGTCTCATCGCCCGTGCCAAAGGCGGCATCATCAAAAGCGGCTGCAGCGTCGTCTGCTATGACTCTGAGCCGGAGACCATGCAGACACTGCTGGAGATCTGCCGGGATCGGCATTGCGAATGCCGTATTTCCAGAGAACGCGACGTGCTCGGCCTCGCCCGCAGCCTGGACAGTCAGCGATTCCGGTGGAAAGAGAAGGCAGAGTATTCTCTCTCTCTCCTGGGCTCCCATCAGCTTCGCAACGCCGCCGTTGTACTGGAGACCGTGGCCGCCCTGCGTGAGCGCGGCTGGGCTGTTCCGGAGGCAGCCGTCTCGGAAGGGCTGCGCAATGTCCGCTGGCCGGCTCGGTTTGAAGTACTCTGGAGAGAGCCTCTCTTCATCCTGGACGGAGGTCACAATCCTCAGTGTGCGGAAGCGCTGGCCTGTAACCTGCGGGACTACCTGCCCGGTCAGAAGCTGACTTTCCTGCTCGGTGTTCTGGCAGACAAAGATTACCGGCAGATGCTGGAGCTGGTGCTCCCCTATGCCGGACAGATGATCTGTGTCACGCCGGACAGTCCGCGCGCACTGAGCGCCGGCGCACTGGCGGAGGTTGTCTCCGGGATGGGCTGCGCCGCTGTCGCCTGCGCCTCAATTGAAGAAGGGATCGGCATGGCGCTGGAATCCGGAGGCCCTGTCATGGCATTCGGCTCTCTCTATCTTGCCGGGCATGTCCGCAGCGCCTTCCCGAAGCAGATGAAGAAATATCAGCGCCTGGCTGTGCTGCAGAGGCGGGATGCCCTTTCCGCTGAAAAGCGTGCGGAAGATTCCCGGGCTGTCTGTGAGCGCCTCCTTCAGCTCGATGCCTACCGGAAGGCCAGGACTGTCTTTCTTTTCCGGGCATTTCGGAGTGAGCCGGATCTGTCAGCCTTTGCCCAGCAGGCAGAGCGGGACGGGAAGATTCTCCTTTATCCCTACTGCACAGACCGGACAACCATGCTCGCCATCCGTCCCGGTCAGGACTGGGAGACCGACCGCTTCGGCATCTCTGCCCCGGTTATGGAGAAGGCACAGGTCTGGGATCCCGGGGATATTGATCTGATCCTGTGCCCCTGTGTCGGCTTTGACACAGACGGAAGACGTCTCGGGATGGGAGCAGGTTATTATGACCGCTTTCTCCCGCTCTGTCCGGGTGCATACCGGATTCTGACCGCCTTTGAGGCACAGCGTCTTGACAGGATATATGCTGAAGACCTGGACTGTCGGATGGACGCCGTTGTCACCGAAATCAGAACCAGCTTCTGCCGCCGACCGGCAGAGGACAGATAAGCGGCATTCAAAAGCACGGCCGGCTTTCCCAGACTCACTGAGGAAAGCCGGCCGTGTTCTTTTTGATATACGTAACGGTGACACTCTTTAATTACGCCCGTTCACGTCAATCTGGCAGCTCTGCATTGTCCTGAGGGCCGCCTCATGCAGCTCCGGCGTCACGCCGGCACAGCAGGCCGCGTCTACCGAGATCGGCGCCTCCGGGAAATGCGCCTTCAGGATCAGCGCGTTGCTGACCACACAGATATCCGTGCAGAGTCCGATCAGTTCGATGCTGAAGTCTTCTCCGTCCGCCACTTCCGTCATCAGATGTGGGAGTGTCTCCGAGCCGAAGGTATATTTCTGCACCTTGAAGTGGGGCAGCTCTTCAATCACTTCTCCGACCTGCTCCTCGAGTTCCCATCCGGGCGTACCGTAGATGCAGTGTTCCACCGGGAGTTTCTTCCCCTCTGCCGTCGAAAGGTAGTCCTCAAAGTGTGTGTCGTAGGTGACAAAAATGTCTCCTTCAAAGCTCCGGATCTTCTCTATGACTGCCGGAACAATGGCTTCTGCTTCCTTTGTACCGAGAGAACCGTTCACAAAGTCCTTCTGCATATCCACGACAACAAGAAACTGTTTCATCTTTGTCCGCTCCCTTCAGGTGATGCCTGCATTATAGCAGAGTCCCGGCCGGATGGCAAGATCGCACCATCACAGCTCTGTAAAACAGCTCTGTGATGGTGAGAAGGCATTCCGTCCGAAGGACAGCACCTGTGGCTGTGACGGCGTTTTACCTCGCGGAATTAAAGTCCCGGAGCGCAGGGTCAAGCACCGCCAGGTCGTATCTCCTGCTGGAATGCCGAAGCGCGCCCAGAACCCAGAAATAACTGTTTCGGGTACCGGGGCTGGCGACCGTGGGATGGTACCCCCTTGGGGCCTGAACCATCGTTCCGGAGTGGACGGTATGCGTCACAATATCATCGACCTCACCGCTCTTCAGATAGCTGATGTGAAATCCGAAATGCGGCAGCGGCATGCCGAAGTAACAGTAGACCTCCTCCAGGTCCTTTTCATGCTGATGCGGGGGCCAGCTCGTCCAGGCGCCTTCACCGCCCCAGGTGAGGCCGCAGATCAGCCTGGATGCTTCATCCCTGTCGGACAGAGTCATGAATACTTCACGCTGCCCGATTCCCTCTCCGTGGATCTGGTGGATCTCTCCCACCGGTGCATCCTTCTCAAAAGCCCGGAAGAAAGCCTTTCCGAAGCCTTCATATACCGCTGCAGCTATGTAGAAGATACTGTCCGTTTCTGCCCGCAGGGTGACACTCTCTCCTCCCGGGATATAGAAAGCATCAAACTGCTTCATCCGCCCCTTCAGAGTCATGTGCCCTGAAAGAACTGCCGAGCCTGAGATCAGCACAGGGTGCATCTCCAGCGTTCCGGACTCCAGAGTATAGCTTTCCCCTTTCTGCAGGTTCAGCCGGTATACTCTGGTCTCCTGACAGGCGCAGTTTTCCGGTGTAATGACGGCGTGGAAACCCGGCTGCTCCGGGGATTGAACCCTCCAGGATTCCATTTCTTCCTTGATCGTGCTCATTCTTCTCTCCTTTTCACTCCATATAGGCGCCCTTCATGGCGCTGACCGCGTGCTGCGTGTAAAGCTTCAGGAGTCCGTGGGTATACCTGCTCTTGAAGCCCTTCCAGTGCTTTCTCCTCTCCTCCAGCACCGCGTCAATCTCCTCAGGAGATCTCTTCTCACCGTGGATCCCTGTAATCGCGAGTTTCCTCGCCTCAACGTCTATCTCAATCAGGTCTCCCTCTTCCACCAGGGCAATCGGCCCTCCGGCTGCAGCTTCCGGGCAGACATGTCCGATGACCGGTCCCCGGGAAGCACCGGAAAACCTTCCGTCGGTGATCAGCGCTACGCTGGATGCCAGCTCCGGATCTGCGCAGATGGCTTCGCCGGTGTAGAACATCTCGGGCATACCGGATCCCTTTGGTCCTTCATACCGGATGAAAACCGCGTCCCCCGGATGCACTCTGCCGTGCAGAACCGCGTCGATGCACTCCTCCTCGCTGTCAAAAGGCTTTGCCCGGAGAGTTGCCTTGAACATATTCTTCGGGCAGGCTGTATGCTTGATCACGCAGCCTTCCGGAGCCAGATTGCCCCGCAGGATGGCAATACTGCCGTCCGTTCCCTTGGCATCGTCAAAATCGTGGATAATATCGTTCCGCTTCACTGTGATGCCGAGGGCAGCGGTCTTCTCCCTGAGGAGCCTGTCGCAGCGATCGTAGAATCCGTTTCTCTTCAGTTCTTCCAGGTTTTCTCCCAGAGTCCTGCCGGTGACGGTCATGACATCCAGATGCAGCATGGACCGGATCTCCTCCATCACTCTCGGCACTCCTCCGGCATAATAGAAGTACTGCGCCGGCCAGTCGCCGGAGGGACGAATATTCAGCAGGTAATGCGCACCCCGGTGCATCCGGTCAAAGGTATCCGCGTCAATTGTAAATCCGAACTCGTGAGCGATCGCCGGCAGATGCATCGTCGCGTTCGTGGATCCGGAGATCGCTGCATGCACCATGATGGCATTCTCAAAGCTCTCCATTGTCACAATGTCCTTCGCGCGGACTCCGGCTTCGACAAGCTTCATCAGCTGTGCGCCGGCGTCGTGAGCGGCGGAGAGCAGCTCCGGCGCTGTCGCGGGCATCAGTGCTGTCCCCGGGAGCATCAGTCCCAGCGCTTCCGCCATGATCTGCATGGTCGATGCCGTCCCCATGAACGAGCATGCCCCGCAGCTGGGACAGGCATTGTGCTTGTAGTACTCCAGCTGTTCATTCGGGATGACACCGGTCTTTTCCCAGGCGTCGAACTTCCCGATCTGCTCCAGAGTGAGAAGTTCATTGATCGCGCAGGCGGGATCCTTCACCACATATTTCTGCGGCAGCATGTGCGCCTCCATGACGCCGCCTGTCACCACAATCGCGCTCATCTCTTTCAGGCGTCCGATGCTCATCAGCATGGCGGGCATGGACTTGTCACAGCTGGCAATAAACACGCCGCCGTCAAAGACCGTGGCGTTTGCCTGTGCCTCAACCAGATTCACAATCGCGTCCCGGTGGGGCAGAGAGTAGTTGATACCGTCGTGTCCCTGGGCGATTCCGTCACACATGTCGGTTGCGAAATAGCGGGAGGCCTTCCCCCCGTTCTCATTGACCGCCCGAACCGCCTCATCGACAAAGCGGTTCAGATGCTCAGAGCCCGGGTGACTGTCGCCGAAGGTGCTCTCGACCATAATCTGCGGCTTCTCCAGATCCGGAACCGTCCAGCCCATCCCCATTCTCAGAGGATCCATCTCCGCTGCAAGCTTCCTTACTTCCTGACTTTTCAGCATTTTATCGTCTCCTTCCGTATTGACTGGACGTTCAAAGCATCTGCTCCGACAGGACGGAGGAATCCATCGCCTCAGCCGTCGGCACCCCGGCATAGGCGGAAGGCTCAGGCAGCGGCAGCGACTGCATGTATGCATGCATGGTCTCCGCTACACGCTTTCCGGTCGCGACAGCCTCCACAACCGTGCGGGCTCCGTGGGCCGCATCGCCTGCCGCGAAAACGCCGGGTCTGGATGTATTGCCGTCTTCATCCACGGCGATCATGCCTGAAGGCTCCGTCTTGAGGCCTTCGGTCGTGCTGGTGATGTTGATCCCCAGTTCCTGGCTCACGGCGATGATGACGCCGGAGCAGGGATAGAGCTTCTCGCTGCCCGGGATTTTCCGGAGCTTTCCGTCCTCATCGAATTCATTGTCGACAAACACTACGCCGTCGTCGCGAATCTCGACCGGACTCTTCATCATCTCAAACTCCACTCCCTCCAGCTTTGCATAGCTGGCCTCGTACTGGCTGGCGGCAATATGATCCCGGCGGTTGAATACCGTGACATACCGCGCCCCCTGCCGGACCGCAGTGCGGGCGCAGTCCATGGCAGAGTTGCCGGAACCGATGACTATCACTCTCTCACCGAGCCGGAAGGCAGAGGGACTCGCCAGATAGTTGATGGCAAACGCCACATGTCCCAGCGTCTCTCCCTTGATATGGAGCACCTTCGGCTTCCAGAGGCCGGCGCCTACAAAGACGCTCTGGTATCCGTCCCGGAACAGGTCGTCGATCGTGATTGCCCTGCCGATGGAGGTGTTCGGCCGGAAGCGGATTCCCTTCAGCTCCAGATGCCGGTAGGCAAAGTCGTCGAGGATATCGTCCGGCAGTCTGAAGTTCGGTATTCCATAGCGCAGGACGCCGCCGATCTTGTCTCTGCTGTCGAAGATTGTGATGCCGTATCCGTAGCGGGCCAGAATCACCGCGATGGTCAGTCCTGCAGGGCCCGCGCCGATGATGGCCGCCTTCCTGCCGTTGGAGGGGGCAGGTCCCTTCACCATCTGGTGTGCATAAGTTGTGGAGATATAATTCTCAATCACCGAGAAGTGCACCGGGGTGTCCTTGATGCCGCGGATGCAGTGTCCTTCACACTGCTTCTCGTGGTTGCAGACCAGAGAGCAGACGGTTGTCAGCGGGTTGTTCTCAAACAGCATCCAGCCGGCCTCGTTCAGCTTTCCGTCCTTCAGCAGCCGGATTGCCTCCGGGATATTGGTATGGATCGGGCAGCCCTCCCGGCAGCGGGGCTTCTTACAGCCGAGGCAGCGGTTGGCTTCATCCATCACATGCAGCGCCATGTTTTCTCACTCCTATTCATCGGGAACTGGCTCCGTCAGGCTCTCGCTCTCACAGGCGTCCCCTGTTGTTTGAAATTCTAATAATCGGCAGATAATCAAAAAGGGATATGTCTCCATATCCCTTTGCGAATGTCTGTTGAATTACATGACGAGATAGCCGCCGTCGACGGGGATAATGGCGCCGCCGAGGTAGTCGCTGGCGTGAGAGGCAAGGAAGATGCAGGGTCCCTTCATGTCGTTGCCGGTTCCCCATCTGTGTGCCGGGATGCGCTGTGTCAGCTCGTCGTAACGCTGCTGCGTGAACTTGGGGTTGTTGGGGTCGGTCAGCGCCACGTTCATCTCGGTGTCCATATAGCCGGGAGCCAGGGCGTTGATGTTTATACCGTACTGAAGCAGGTCATTGCTGAAGGCCTTCGCCAGCTGTGCGACGCCGCCCTTTGCCGCGGAGTAGGCGGGCACGGTCTTGCCGCCGAAGAAAGAGCACATGGAAGCAATGAGGATGATCTTCCCGTATCCCTTGGGCTTCATGACGTTCGCCGCGGCGCGGGCCAGCCAGAAGACGGAATTGAGGTTGGTGTTGATGACATCATCCCAGTCGTTGTCGGGGAACTCATTGGAAGGATGGCGGCGCTGAATGCCATGAGCCGCAACCAGGATATCCAGATCTCCCAGCAGTTCCATGCATTTGTTGAAGCCCTCATTGCAGGAATCGCGGTCCGCCAGGTTCGCCTTGACGCCATGGCACTTGAAGCCCCTGGCCTGGAACTCTTCCGCAACACCGAAGACCTTGTCGCTGGTACCGATGATGGCGACTTCAACGCCGGACTCCATCAGGCCTTCTGCCATGCCCCGGCCGAGGCCTCTGGTGCCGCCGGTGACAATCGCTTTTCTGCCGCTGATATCAAACAAGCTGTTAACCATTTTCTCTTACTCCTTATATAAAATGATAAATGATCACTTGATCAGGAAGGCAGGGAACCTTCACCCAAGGATATAGAAATCAGGCTTTCAAGTAATTATACAGGATGTTTTTCTTTTTGCAAGCCCCTTTCTTGACAAAGCTTCCGCGACAGGATAAGATACCCGAAAGAACCGCTCAGCAGTACAGTCAATCCATCCGAAAGGATCTCAGACATGTCCGATCTCGTTTCTACGAAAAAAAGTCCCTGTGCGCTCATCTCGAAATACCGGAGCGAGCTCATGGGCTTCTGCATTCTGTTTGTTCTCTATTATCACTCCGCACTGAAGAGTTCACTGCCTTTTCCCGCCTTCCTGAGGCGGATTGCAGTGGGTTCGGTGGATACCTTCATGCTGATCAGCGGCATGGGGATCTACATCTCGCTGGAGAAGAATCCCGTTTCAGTCTTTTATAAAAACCGCCTGAGGAAGATCGTCCCGATCTGGTATCTCTATTATCTGCTGATTGTTGTGACCGGTCTCCTCTTCTTCCATGAGCAGTTCCGTCTCCGGGAAGTCTGCGGCTTTCTGACCTTCAGCGGATTCTGGCTCGGTCTGGAGGGCCAGGGAAACTGGTACGCCTATGCCATCATGCTTTTCTATCTCTGCTCCCCGGTTCTGTTCTCTCTGATCCGTGACAGCAGGAACCGTCTGCGGACCGGCCTTATGATGGTGGTCTTCTCTCTGTTTCTGTCCTTTTCTTTCTTTGAGAACGCCGCACTCATCGCCTTTGCGCGTCTCCCGAGTTATCTCATGGGCATGATCTTTGCCGCCTGCTTCCGCGACCGTCCCTTTGACCGAAGGGGTAAGGCAATCAGTCTTGCATTCCTTGTTCTTGGCGCTGTGTTCCTGATTCTGATCCGAAGGTATTCCGTGCAGTTGATCGAGTGTTTATGGGAATACGGTCTTCTGTGGTATCCCTACATTCTGATTGTACCCGGCTTCAGCCTCTTCTTCTGCCTGTTTCTGGAACATACAGAGCGGTTTCTGCAGCCTCTGTTATCCGTGGTACGGATTCTCGGAAAAGCCTCCCTGGAGATCCTGGTGATCTCCGACTATATCTTCATCAAGTGCGGGGACTATTTCTATCGGTGGACGGAGGGCAAAATGGACAGGATGTTCGTGTCATTCCTGCTTTTCCTTCTGGGCGCATTCGGAGGCGTCGTCTTCCATGCTCTGGTGGAATGGGTCAAGAAAACCGGAGCAGGCCTCTATCTCAGACTGCGCGGCGTGTCAGGATGAAGGATCTCCGTGAAACAGCGGATCATCTCCGGCCCGCACTGGATCTGATTATCGCATGGTATTCCGCCAGCCGCCGTATCCTGCCCTGGCGGGAAGACCCGACGCCCTACCACACCTGGATTGCGGAGATCATGCTCCAGCAGACCCGCATTGAAGCCGTGATCCCATACTACCGGCGCTTTCTTTCGGAGCTGCCGGATATTTCTTCCCTGGCGGCTGTTCCGGAAGACCGGCTCCTGAAGCTCTGGGAAGGTCTGGGCTATTACAGTCGGGCGCGCAATCTCAAAAAGGCTGCGCTCATCGTAACGGAGCGCTGCGGCGGCGAGCTCCCCGCGTCCGCCGAAGAACTGCGGAAGCTCCCCGGGATCGGGGATTACACTGCAGGCGCCATCGCCTCCATTGCCTTCGGGCTGCCTGAACCCGCAGTGGACGGAAACGTTCTCCGGGTCATGATGAGACTTCTCTCCTGCGGAGACGACATCTCTCTGCCTGCGACGAGAAGGGCAGTCACCGATCTCCTTCGCCGCGAATATCCCTCCGGAGAGTCCGCCGGTCTCTTGACGGAGGGCATCATGGAGCTCGGTGAGACCGTCTGCCTGCCGAACGCTCTGCCGCGCTGTGAGATATGCCCCGTCAGGAGCTTATGCGCAGCCCATCAGGTTGGGGAAGAAGTCTCTTATCCCGTAAAATCAGAAAAGAAGCCAAGACGCATTGAGGAGAGGACGGTTTTTCTCCTCCGCCATGGAGGTCGCTTTGCCATCCGCAGGCGCAGCGGGAAGGGACTCCTCGCCGGTCTGTGGGAATTTCCAAATACAGATGGGAAACTCAGTCTCCAGAATGTCTCCGAGCTGCTGTCAGTCCAGCCCGGGAAATCTCCTGCCGGATCTCAGAACGCCCATCCCCCGGATGGCGAGGAAGCCACTTTTCCCACTCGCGAACTGCGGATCCAGCCCTGCGGAGATAACAGACATATCTTCACCCATGTGGAGTGGCACATGACAGGCTACCTGATCGACTGTGATGAACTCCCGGAAGTTCTTCTGCCGACTGCTTTTCCTGACTGCATATGGAAAACGCCCTGTGAGATCGAGGAGAGCTATTCTCTCCCCACAGCATTCCGATATTATCAGAACCGGCTCAGTGAGAGCGTATAGCCGCTCTCCTGGGCCGGTCCCCGTTGTTACAGATGATTTTATCCGCAATCCTGCATTCGTTTCAGATTCTCTGATCCCAGAGGTCGTTATTCCATTTCCCCTCCAGCGCCTTCAGAGCGGCTGCGCCGACTCCGTCCAGCAGGCTCTGTGAGAGAGACTTTCGCTGCTTCTTCGGCTTCGCGGCCTTTCTTTTCGTCGATCCGCCGATAAGCAGCATTCTCAGCAGCTTCACGCTTCTCTTCCCTCCTCAAAGAAAAAGTCTCCGCTCTTTCCGCCGTGCTTCTCAACAAGGTGGATCTCCCGGATCACCATTCTCTTGTCGATGGCCTTGCACATGTCATAGATCGTGAGCAGCGCGACGGAGACGCCGGTCAGCGCTTCCATCTCCACACCGGTTTTCCCTTCCGTCTTCACCGTGCAGACTGCCCGGATCTCCAGGCTCTCCGGCAGCAGCTCGAAGTTCAGCGTGGCGTTCGTCAGGTTCAGCAGATGGCACATGGGGATCAGCTCCGACGTCTTCTTGCAGCCCATGATCCCAGCCACCTGAGAAACCGTCAGGACATCGCCCTTCCGGACCTGCTTCTGCTCAATCGCCTCATAGACTTCCCGGCTCACCTGTATGAAGCCCTCCGCCACAGCCGTCCTGGCCGTGACGTCCTTTCCGGAGACGTCCACCATCCGGGCATTTCCCTTTGCGTCAAAATGTGTGAATTCCATCCGCTCTCCGCCTTCCTGCCGTTGTTTGTTCCGGGCCTGTCTCCTGAGATATTACCACATCCCTTCGGGAATTACCACAGAAAAATGTCAGCCCGTCGAAGAATCCGCGGAAAGCATCCGTCCGAAAGTGTTGAATTCATGCTGATTATTTGTTATAATGCGATATTCATAATCTAAGGAAAAGGAAATGTCTGATTCAATCTGGAAAATCCCATATACCCGGCCGGACAGCCGTTCTCTCCTGGAGGCAGGCGTTTCCCCTCTGCTCGCCGCGCTGCTCTCTTCCCGGGGAGTCAGCGAGCCCTCCACGGCGCGTGAACTCCTGCAGGTCGGTCCGGCCAGTCTGCATGACCCTCTGTCTGTGCTCGGGATGGAGTCCGTGCGGGATCGGATCCTCCGGGCGATAGAAAACCGGGAACGGGTCACGGTCTTTGGCGATTACGATGTGGACGGTATTACCTCCACCTGTCTTCTGACGGACTATCTGCGCAGCGCAGGCCTCGACTGCGGCTGGTATATTCCTGACCGGGACGAAGAGGGATACGGGCTCAACTGTGCCGCTCTGCAGAGGCTCAGAGACGCCGGGAACTCACTGGTTATCACCGTCGACTGCGGGATCACCGCCGTGGAAGAGGCGGAATACGCCCGTTCCATCGGGCTCGATCTGATCATCACCGATCATCACGAATGCAAGGACGGCCGCATCCCCCACGCCTGTGCCGTCATCGACCCGAAGCGTCCGGATGACCCGTATCCGAATCATGATCTCGCCGGCGTCGGGGTGGCTTTCAAGCTGGTCTGCGCCTGCAGCGGCGATCCTTCCGCCATGCTCGATCGCTATGCAGATCTCGTCGCCGTCGGGACTGTCGCCGATGTCATGCCCCTGACCGGGGAGAACCGCTTTCTCGTCCGTCGTGGGCTGGAAAAACTGGAGAAGAATCCCCGTCCCGGGTTTGCTGCCATGATCCGGGAAGCCGGATGTGCCTCCCGCAAGCCCAGCGCAGGCTTTGTCGGATATACTCTTGCGCCGAGGATGAATGCCGCGGGACGCCTCGGCCAGACTTCAAAGGCGGAAGAGCTGATGCTGACCGCTGATTCCGCCGAGGCCGACCGTCTTTCATCAGAGCTCGGGGAACTCAACCGGCAGCGCCAGAAGATTGAGAATGAAATATGGCGCGATGCGCAGAGCCGACTCAGAGGTCTGAAGCCGGACGGTCCAATCGTCCTCGCTGCCGAGGGCTGGCACCAGGGTGTGATCGGGATTGTGGCCTCCAGGCTGTCCGAGCAGTTCTGTCTCCCGACTGTCATGATTACGCTGAGCGGTGATGAGGGGAAAGGTTCCTGTCGGAGCTATGGGGACTTCAACATCTATCGGGCACTCTCTGCCTGTTCCGAACATCTGACGGGGTACGGCGGGCATGCCCTCGCCGCCGGTCTGAATCTGCGCCGCGATCAGATTGAGGGATTCCGCGATGCCCTTCGGGCATACTATCTGGAGCACCCGCCGAAACCGAGACCCGATGTAGACTGTGACCTCCTTCTCTGTGACAGTTCGCTTCTCAGTATAGACAATGTCCGGGACCTGGAACTGCTGGAGCCCTTTGGAAGCGCCAATCCGAAGCCGGTGTTCTGTGTTGCGGATGTCCGTCTTCTCTCCGCCTACGGAGTTGGGAATGAAAAGCAGCATCTCAAATTCAGCGTTGAGTTTGATTCCCGCCGTTTTGAGGGTGTGTTCTTCAACCGCACAAAGGAAAAACTCGGCGTCAAGCCGGGAGATCGGATTGATCTCGCATTCACTCCGCAGATCAATGAGTACATGGGCAGTACCAGCGTCCAGTTCACGGCCTGCGCCATGCGGCTGCATCAGCCGGAAGGTCTCTGTGAGCGGATTCTGGAACAGGACCGCGAAGCACTCTGGGCCGCGTCACGCTTCAGGCCGGAACGCAGCGACTTTGTATTCCTCTGGAGGCGCTTTGGCTCCGGGATGAGAGTCGCTTCCCGGCTGAAGGATGTTCTGGAACTCTGTCCGCCCGATATGGAGCCGGAACGCTTCTGTCTCTGCCTGGCGGTTTTCTCCCAGGCGGGACTTCTCCGCAGCGGAACCGGAAGCGTATACTCCTCCTGCTACGAGAAGCAGGACAGCAAGGTCGATCTCGACGCCACCGAAATCATGAAGATTCTCCGCAGTCTGTAAGAGGTATCTGCCATGGCTGAAGTTCAAGAAAACCAACTATCCCGGCAGCCGCATACCATTCTCAATCCTGATGAGATGTACGCTGCGCTGGAGGACAAGCTCCGGCAGCAGGGTCATACCTTCGACCTCGGCCGGATCAATGCCGCCTACCAGGTGGCAAAGACCGCCCACTCCGGGCAGCTGAGGAAGGACGGCAGCCCATATGTGACTCACTGCGTCGCCGCTGCGGACATTGCCGCCGACATGGGCCTCGATGAGGACAGCATTGTGGCCGCTCTCCTCCATGATGTCATCGAGGATACCAACCTGACCCACGAGGATATCGCCAGGCAGTTCGGGACCTCCGTTGCGGACATTGTCGAAGGCGTCTCCAAGCTGACACGCGTCCAGTACACCAGCAAGGAAGACGAACAGATGGAGAACCTGCGGAAGATGCTCCTTGCCATGGCGAAGGACATCCGCGTCATCCTCATCAAGATCGCCGACCGGTTGCACAACATGCGGACCATGGCCTACCAGACTCCTGAGAAGCAGCGCAGCAAGTCTCTCGAGACCATGGAGATCTACGCGCCCATCGCCCACCGGCTTGGCATGCAGCGTGCCAAGTGGGAGCTGGAGGATCTCTCTCTGCAGTACCTGGATCCTCAGGGCTATCGGGAGATCATGGAGACGCTGGAACGACGCATGCCGGAGCTGGAGGCCTTCATGGACAGCATGAAGGAGCGGATCACCTCTCGTCTGGAGAAGGAGGGGGTCAGCGCTTCCATCTTCTGCCGCATCAAGCATGTCTACAGCATCTACCGGAAGATGTACGCCCAGAAGCTGGATATCAACGGCCTCTTCTATCTCTGCGCATTCCGGGTGATCGTCAATTCCATTCCGGACTGCTACAATGTCCTCGGCATTATCCACGACATGTTCAAGCCCGTCCCCGGCCGCTTCAAAGACTACATCTCCACCCCGAAGCCCAACATGTACCAGAGCGTCCACACCACCGTCATCGGCTCGGAGGGCATCCCCTTTGAAGTGCAGATCCGGACCTGGGAGATGCACTATACAGCGGAGTACGGCGTCGCCGCCCACTGGAAATACAAGATGGGCGACGGCAGCAGCACCCTTCGCAGCGGCGATGAAGACAAGTTTGCCTGGGTGCGCAGGCTACTTGAGAGCCAGCAGGAGTCCGACGCCACAGACTTTGTCCACGACCTGAAGATCGACATGTTCGCCGACGAGGTCTTCGTCTTCTCCCCCAAGGGCGATGTCATCAATCTACCCGCAGGCGCGACGCCGGTGGATTTTGCCTACAGCATCCACTCCGACATCGGCAACCGCATGGTCGGCGCCAAGGTCAACGGCCGCATCGTCCCCTATGACCACGTGCTCCAGAACGGCGACATTGTGGAGATCCGCACCTCAAAGTCCGCGCCCGGCCCTAGCAGGGACTGGCTGAACTTTGTCAAGAGCGGCTCCGCCCGGACGAAGATCAAGCAGTGGTACAAGAAGGAGCGCCGGGAGGAGAACATCATCCGCGGCCGCTCCATGCTGGAGGACGAACTGCGCCACATGGGCGTCTCCCTTGACGAGGCGCTGGCGCCGGAGATT
>ODAI012637117.1_pt1 | contig 17781 bp, 15 predicted proteins | sample 1539321 | NCBI WGS metagenome assembly ODAI01 (sample SAMN02144231, study PRJEB22623) | gut metagenome | biome: sheep rumen | host: Ovis aries | place: New Zealand | reverse complement strand
ACTATGAAATACACAAGAGAAAACAATGTAGACATGGTGAGAATGCCAAACGGAATAAAAATGAGTGAAGACTTGTTAACATGTCTTCCTTGGAGTAGATGCTCTGGTGATGCCAGATATAATGGTAGATCCTGGGATGGCTCCGAGTCCTGGACCGTCTTAGTAGAATGTGGAGACGGTAAAAATCATATGGTAGGATTAGGGTATGATTCTCGAGATTCCGATGGAAATTGGGATACCGGGATATATACTGATCAAGGCTTTTTCGAAGGTGAAGATGCCTACGAAAAAGCTTGTTCCTGCTGGGGGTTCAATTGGTAGGCCCACAAAACAGTAAAACTCCATAAGGGGTTTTCTGTACCGGATTGCTACGGTTTCTTTTTTTAATTATATATTATATTAATGAGTACGTTGTACTTATTATTAATTAAATAAGAAGTAGAGATGATACTACTAATATAACATAAAGGAGTTAGATATTATGAAAATTTCTGAGTTTATTAGGAAGAACGAAGTAAACAAAGCAATTTCGAAAATTAAAAAATATAAAGAATTTATCGAAGTATTAGAAAACGATGGTCACTGGATAGAAATAACCAAACTAAGCACTTATAAATATAGATTTAGGTTAATGCACCCAGCATGGTACAAAATTAAAGAAGCTTGCAATGATATTCTAAATAGTTGTTGTCATTTTAGATATTTCTCAGTATTAATTGAAGAACGAGATATAGTTTACTTTGCGTTCAATGAGACATGTGACAAGGTCAAAGAATGTAATGGTGACGTTGATAAATTGTTCGAATTAGTAACTGAATGTCTCAATGAAAAAATTGAAGAACTCGAAACGGTATACAATATAGAGAAAGAATAATTTGTGTACTTAAAGTAAAATCCTGGGAGTCATATGACTCCCAGGTTTATTTTTTTATTTTCCGTTGTTTACGTAAACTTTCTCAGGTGCATTAATAGGATCTTCATAAGAATTATCCTTATTAAATGTCTTAATTTCATTAACCATAGGCTCAACAATAGATCCATCAACAGGACTGTAAAGTTGTGCAGGTGGCAATCTTTCAGACGTAACACCGTATGATTTGAGAGCTTCTGTACGAGCATCTTTGATTGATTGATCATAAATGTATTCGTTTGCAGCAGCCATCTTTGCATTCTGGCTGATTTCGATACCTTTAATAGTCTCTTTATCAGCATTCTGCAATTTCATCATAAAGTTTTCATACATATAAGCAGGAAGCATCTGGTCGAAGTAAGACTGACCAGCAAGACCTGTACCAGCAACGATATACTTAGCAAGAATATTTACCTCAGGACCATCCTGGAAAATACCAGTAAAGTCAACTTGCTTATCAGAGATAGCAGTATCGGAACCAATTTCCTGAGATTCCCACTGAGAAGTACCGTCACCAGATGTTGGCCATACTTCGTGCCAAATACATGCGTATTCAATATCTCCAGGACGACATGTTGGTCCCATAAAGATATACATCAAAGTACCACAGTAATTAGGACGAATAAATCTAAGATCACGTCCATACATATGGTGAATACCTGTAATTGGGTCAGTAATACCGTACATCCAATATCTCATCAACTTACCGAGACCATCACCAGTACATGTAACTGTACTCAATGAAACAGTCTGGTTGTTCTGCTTGAGGTTACCTGGGAATGACATTGTTTGACCGTTTGCACCAAACGTAATATCACCAGCAGCTGCAATAGTATTATCCTGAAGACCAGAAACACTCTTAACAGCATTCTCAAGGAAGAATTTAAGATATTTTACAGCAGTTTTATTAAAGAATGTTGGAACCTTGAGCCATTTAACGATAAATCTACCAGCACGGATAGGTTCAAGAGCACCGATGTAGTTCGGGTCGTTGGAACGAACACCATTCTGAGATAACAAGTTATCAAATACAGAAGATGCCATACCAACGGTGGTGTTATCCCAACCGAAGTCATCATGGTGCATACCATTGATACCACCAATACCGTAGTCACCTTTTTTACCTTTCAGGTTTCCACGTAACATTCCATCCATTATTTCAGCATCAGCCATCTATTTCCTCCTATATTAGCCTTGTCTGTCAGCAATAATCTTGACATTCCATGTCTCGAAGATATCTGGGAACAAGACGGAAAGTTCACAAGTGGCCAAATTCAACAACTTATCACGATCTGTTTGATACAGATTGTAATTGATAATAATGTTATTTGGATACCTTGAAGAAAGGGTTCTTGTCAATTCAGCAGTTGCATTAGCAATAGCTGTATCAGCACCCTTAGTATCAAATGTATACTTAACGAGAATAAGTTTTACGATACGACGAAGATCATTTACTAAGATACCATTTCTGAACTCTGCGAGTTTAGAAATACGTTCTGTGTAAAGAGAAGAGTTACTATAGAAGTAAACATTCTTACCAGTGTAGTTACCCTGAACAGGAGCACCAAGAGCTTTACCAAGATCAACAGCCCAGTAAAGGTTATTTTGCTTAGCAAGTTTTTCCTGATATCCACGAGGCTTGGATTCCTCTACTACCCAGTCAAAAATAGTCTTTCTTACACAACCCGGATCACCATTCTGCTGTGAAGCATAAATAGAGAACGGAGCTGAGTTATAAAGTCTAGTAAGACCATATGAGAATTCATATGTACCAGTAACTCTAACGTTTGTTACTCTGTCTGCAGTAATACCACAGTGAGGAACGATTGCAAAGTTTTCACCACCGTCCATAGATTCAGCAAATGATCTAATCTGCTTAGCTACAGCGACAGCCTGTTCCAAATTTTCTGGGAAACCACAGTCAAATACACAACACATATCACGACGATAGTTAATCATATTAGCCATCGCACGTTTTACATCCATATCATAATTTGCATCGTATACGATACCAGCTGTACACTTAAGTACATCCATAAATGTACCAGTATCAACATCACCAGCAAAGAACTTCTTCAAGAGACGATTTCTTTCAGCATGGAGATCTTCACCTGTAAGAGTATCGAGATCACCATCAGTACCACCCTGAAGGAAGTGATAGTTATTAAGATCCATAGAAGAATCTGCAACAACTACGTTATCAAAAAGGATACCCTCTTTGCTTACACCATTGATGAAATCGAAATCATCAATGCTTGTAGGCTTAGACATTACATAATCAGGGTCAATACCTTCTGTGATAATTGGTTCCTCTGAAAGAATTGCATTGATTTCGTTCTTAAGAACTTCGTAGTTTTCAACATATGGTTCAATAGAAATTTGTTTCTCTCTTGGACCATCAAAGTTCTGATATATTTTCTGAAGAGATTCTGATGCAGTAATTGTCTTAGAAACAGTTGCATCAGGATTGAAAGAGAATGAAAGTCCATTACCATCAGAAAGAATATCTACACCAGATGTAGACTTCTTTACAAGGAACAACTGATAACGACGACCATCACCTACTTTAGCATCTCTTAACAAGTCATTTATAATTCTAATACCATAGTTCGTACCAGATTTACCAACAGAGTAGTAATTGGCGAAGAACAATGGGACCATCTTGAAACCTTCATCATCCGTAAGGATTGCTGAGAATTTCTGTTTGATCTGGTTAATTGAAGAAAGTCTATTCATTTCCTCTTCAGTAGCTGAAACGAATGCAACTTTAATTGCGATACCTGTTGTCGTAGCAGGTACAACTTCTTCAACATCAACTGTTTCTTCAACTTGAGTTTCTGGATTAATCTGGGTCTGTTGAGTAATTCTTGTAACTGTTAATGGTATTTTATTACCATTCTCATCAAGAGCATATTCACCATATCCATCGCGTTTATACAACGGAATATCTGTAACAGCCTTTACACCTACTTTAAGAGCAAGATGTGCTACTTTAGCATTTTCTGGTAAAAGGCGGCACAAATAACAAGTTCCACCAGCATCAAATACTTGGTTAACATTAAGGTTCTGTTGACCGTAAGCATTAATATTTGCAAAGTCAGATCCGAACTCATTCAATACTTGATTGAATGAACTAACTTCAATAATCTTGTTTGCTTTACCGTCTGAAGCAAAGACAGGATGGATTGAAGAAAGGATACCTAAAGAACTTGTGGAAGAAACGGTACGTATAGAGTTGTCTTGTAAGACAATGCTGCTAATACCGAAACCACTATCTTCTATTGCCATAAGGTTCCTCCTAGCTAGGAAAAATTGAATATTCAATAAATCACACGATATTTTAGTACCTGTGTAATTGACATTTAGTATATTAATATGTTTTATCGGTACATTTTTAGCTTCTTTTTATTTATATATTATATTTATAGATACATAACATGATTATGTATACTAAAAGTTTATAGGTGGGTACTATGAAAAACTTATTTTCTAGAATCGTAATAGCTATGGGATTAATGCTATTACCTACATTGGCATATGCTTACATGCCTCAGACAGATATCATGATCAAGATTAGTAGATCACAAGTTCCTGATGAAGTATTTATAGAAGATTTTTACAGGGACAACATTCCAGATGAATACTGCGAAGCTTTTATATATTATACTAAAGATTGCCCTGAAATTCGCATGAATTTCTATAGCATAATGATTGTTGAAAGTGGTAACTTTAGATGGTTTAGACATGTTAACAAGAATGGTTCTGTTGATTTAGGACCTTCTCAGTTAAATTCCAATAACCTAAAAAATAAAAAATTCGTAAGAGCATTTCGTCCGAAAGACGAATCAATGATTACAAATAAATATTGTTACTATATGGTTATGACCATTGGTTACTATAAAGATTTGTATCGAAGATTCGGAGATCAGTATGCATTCTTTGCATACAATGGTGGTGACAAAGCTGCCAGACAAATTAAAAATCGAGAGACTCATAACGAGTCCCTCGTAAAGAAAGTAAAGAGTTACGATAGACTTGTTAGAAAACAAGTTGAAATAAAGACTCAAGAGCTTGAAGAATATGTAAAGCTTAGAAGAGTTCAACATGTAATGTCAGTATATGAAAAATACTATAAAGACATAATGTGGAAAACTACTGAGCTTTTAATATCTGAAGTAAGATTTGATTCATCAAGAGAGTGTTTCAATAAACTTCGTTTCGACCGCACTTCTTATTTCCTCAGAAGAAAGGATTTTTTCCAGTTTGAGTCTGAAGAAGTCGGTGTCGACATTAATCCGGAGATTAGAACTCTCCACCACAAGCTCATGCAGACCTATATTTCCATCGCTATCTAATTCACAGATTTCGAAGAATTGATCTGCACAAATTCCTTCAGAAAGAATATAATCAATGTATTCTTTAACAGATGCTATATTTATAGCATCTTCTGAAGGACTTTCTTTTTTTGTAAGAAAGTTTTTGAAAGAAAGTTCTTTATAATTAGGAATATCTTCTTCAAAACTTTGATCAAGTTTCTGTAATCCATTTAAATAGATTACAAAATATAAAACAAAGTTCAATACAAAAATATCATACAGATAATAATACAGACACAAACTACCTTCAGATAATGATAAACCAAACCCTTTATCAAAGAATTCACCCATCTTCATTTGGAAGACTCGCAACGCCTCTTTATCATAATCTGTAAATGATGGGTCTATTAGTATAGACCTGTCATATATATTGTTTATTGAATCTTGATTGAAGAAGTTGATCATTGCTTCTTTAAAATAATCTTCTTCTATTACTTTCTTATTTATAGTACTTATTTGATAATCTATTTGATCCAAATATTCTCTAAGTATCTGATTTGATTCATCGGTAATTTGTTCTTCTGATGAACTAGTTTCTTCATCTTCATATTCATAATCTTCATCATCAATAATTTCATCCATTATTTTTTACCTCCAAAGGAAAATAGTTTTTGTTTAAAAGGATTTCTTGGTTTGTGATGAAAGTTAACTTTCATACTTTCTTTAAATGTTTCAGCATTCTTAGTATTTCTCTTTTCAATAATTTTCATACGTTTATTTTCTTTAGTTTGGAAAGAAGCTTCATTATGATAATCTTTACTTTTATTCTGATTAGCTTTCTGTTTTAGTTTCTCTTCTTTCATTAAATCTTTTAGCATTTTTATTTCTTTTAACTTAGCAGGTTGTGAATCAACCTTCTTAGCATAGAAATCTTCACTTTTATCACTAAGAATCTTATTTAACATTTGTTTATTAAGAAATCCATTATGAACCAAATGAAAGAAGCACATCCAAGTACTCTTTTCGATAGTCATAAGTTGATAGGTATTTCTTACATCTGGAGCTTTTATTATAGCAACTTTACTCAAATGATTAAATCCTATACAGTGTGGAAATCCAAACTCTCTTTTAACTACATAATCAAAAGTAAAAATAAAACTAGGAGAATTAGAAAACATTAATATTTCATAATCATTTAATTCAGTCAATTGTTCTTTATTCTTTTTCTGTTCAACACTAGGATTAAATTCCAGCACCACATCATACATAATTGCGGTAGGATATTTATCATTTTCTCCTGATGGAAATTTAAAAAAGAAAGTATATCTATCATATTTCTTATTATATACGCAAGTTACCAATATATCTTTAGCATATTTTTCAAAGTAAGCAGCTTTAAATTCTTCCATTTTTGGTCTAAGATTTATAGCTGCTTGACCTTTAAATGGAGCCATAAAATTGTCATATTTAAGTTTTCTCATAAAGAATCCTTCAAAAATAAATATATTAAATTGTATTTTTGTTATTATATAAATATATAACTATATAAAACTTGGAGTTTTAAAATGATTTTTAAAATGGCAAACAATTCATCTAAACCTTTATTAAACTTTCATAAGTTTGATAATATACCTGTAGATGAAAAAAGGGAGACTTACACAAATAAAATAATGGATGCTATTTGTGATTGTCGTTATAATGATGGTCTAGTAGCTTTAAATACAATATTAGACGAATTATCATTATTGGTAGCTAAAAATAAGTATACAATAAAAATTCCAAATATAAAAACAAAAGACAAATTATCATTATTTGCACAAATTAATTTAAAAAATTTTAAAGTATCTTATCAAGAAAAGAATTTAACACCTGTAGCTTATTTTTCAACTAAAGAAATCATAGAAGTAAAAATGTCTAAAAGATTATTTACAACATTAAAGCGAAGAAAAATAGTTAATGTAAAGTTAGCACTTGGATATAAATCAAATGCATTTTTATATTTGACTAGAAATAATGACAAATTATATTTTCATAAGTTAGTTTTAGAAATGTAATTAATAATAAACTAGGGTTATTTATCCCTAGTTTATATATTTTCTTATCAAAAACACATTAATATGATACATTATAATACTAAAAATATATCTTTCTTAAGAATGCATTATATATTGAAAGAAATGGGTATTACAAATAATGTATTCTTTTTACAATTATTTGATGAAACATTGGTAGATGTTGATCCTTTTGATGAAGAGCATTTAACTGATGAACAAAAAATCAGAATTCATATAGAAATAAGTAAAAATCCTTGGTATTATTTCAGAGAAATAGTTAGAATTCCTGCAACAGATATACCAGCTAGATTTGAATTAACTAGAGCTACATTAGCTATAACATGGTCGTTACTTAATGATTTACATTCGTATATTGTTATTCCTCGACAGTGTTATAAATCATATACTGTAGCAATTTTTTATAGCTGGTTGATATATTGGGGTGCTAAAAACTTTTCTTCAGTATTTTTTGGTAATAATGATACCCTTGTTACTCAAAACTTAGCTCGTGTAAAAGATATACGTGAAACATTACCGAAGTATTTAAATCTAAAAACTAATAGTGATACAGATAATACTAGAACCTTAATTTATAAGACAGAAAATTTTAAAAATACAATTGTAATTAGAGCTCCTGGTATAAATGAAGAAGCTGCAAATAACGTTGGTCGTGGTGCTTCAACTATGGGACAATGGTATGATGAGTTTGCATTTATTCCTTTTGTATGGGTTCAATATGGTGCAGCTATTCCTGCTTATTCTACAGTATCAAAAATGGCAGAACGAAATGGATCACATCACCATATTATAATTACAACAACTGCTGGTAGTAAAAATACAAAAAGTGGTGCTTGGGCATACAAATTTTTTGAAGACTGTGCACCATTTACAGAACTATTATATGATAAAGTAATTTATGATAAAGATGGATTCCCAGTAGCTACTAATAAAGATGAAATTAAAGAATATATTCAAAATAATAACAATGGACAGTACTTTTTACGTATAGAATTCCAATGGTATGAACTTAATAAACCTATGGACTATCTCGAAGAAATGAGACGTCAATGTGGTGGTATGGATGAGTTCAATCGTGGTATTCTTAATATGTGGATGGATTCTAATGCTGATCACCCATTGGGTCAAGAAAGGGTTGAGGAACTTACTAAAACTGTAACTGATCCAATAAGAATAATGATGATCGATAGAATTTATGTAGCAAAATTCTATAGGGATCCAGAAGTATTAAAGAATCAATCTCACCACATAGTATTTGGTATGGACTGTTCAGGAAATACAAGACGAGACTATTCTACATTAGTAGGACTGGATGTAACTAATTCCGAAGTAGTCTTTACTATGAGATGTAATCAATATTCTGTAGTTAGATTCGCTAGAGCTGTAGCATATATTCTTCTATATTTATTCCCAAAAGCTACATTAGTTCCAGAAAGAAACTATGTAGGTTTACCAGCTATAGAAATTATAGCTGAGAATATGGGAACTAGTAGAATTTATAAAGATGAAAAAGATGAAAAACTTGGTGTTTCTTTGGTACATAATCTTCGTAAAATTATGTATGGGGATGTACTACGTGTTTCTGTATATGAACATGGACCAAAGATTCATGATAAAACAATTATTAATGAAATAGCTGGTTTGATAACTGATAAAAATGGACGTATTGACCATAAACAACGTGGTGGACACGATGACCTTCTTATTGCTTATCTATATACCAGATGGTTCATTATGTATTGTAAAACAAAAAATAGATATATTGATGCAATATTCTTTAACTCTAGATTAGATGAAAATCTAAGTGAAGATGAGCTTATCGATTTAGCTAAATACTCTTCTGATGCAGAATTAATGAATTCGGTATTGGGAGATGGAGGTTATATGCAAAGATTAGCAAAACGTATGGAACAAAGAGCAGAAAACAATGATCATATTACTATGCAAATTAAGAAAGCTATAGATATGAGAAATAATGACTATAAAGAAATGGGATTCTTTGGATCAGCTGATGATTATATCAATAATTATCAAGATACTAGAAAAATTAAAGAGACTGAAACAGCTATTGATTATATTGCTGAAGAACACATGGCTGATGCACATGAATATTCAGAAGATCTCGATAAAGATGATCCAGAAAAGATTGCAAAAGAAACAGAAGAAAAAAGAGACGATAGTATGGATTTCAAATCTGTATTCGCTGACTCTTTTGGTTGGTTTGGTAGATAAAAAAGAAACCGTAGCAATCCGGTACAGAAAACCCCTTATGGAGTTTATCTGTTTTTATTAATTAATACTACTAGAATATATAAATATACTCTAGGAAGAAACTTAAGCTAATTTCTTAGCTCCCATTTCTTCCGGACTATGGCCAGTAGCTTTTATGAACCTATCTCTTGAGAGAAAAGTTCTTACTGCTACTGGGTATCCGTAGTAAGAAACGGTTTTCCAGTATTCGTACATACTGGTTACCTCCTTTGGGGTAACACAATTTTAGAGAGGGTGTGTGGCAACACCCTCTCTAATCTTTACCTCATTATTATAATATATAATTAGATAGTCAAGTTAAACATTAAAAAAATAATGTGTGGTCTACTGACCACACATGTATTTATTTTGCGTCAACTACTGTAAATTCAACATCAATTGCATCCTTTTTCAATTCGTGCAATTTTCCATCAAATATACGATCTTTGTTTCTCATTATTCTACTTTCTTTTTCTTTCTTTTCTTCTTCCCGTATTTCATCAATATTAAGTATTTCTCTTAGCGTGTGAGCTACAGGTTTAATTACATATTTCCAACTCATATAACATAACGCTCCTAAGGATAAAATACCTAGAACCGTTTTTGTTGTACTTTGTTTTTTACGTTCTTCGTTTTCTACTTCACAATATGTTGTAGTATATCCTTTTGATTTAGATTCATTTTGCATTCTTGAAAAGATATCTTTATTAACATTGAATTCTCCAAAATTCATCGACGATTAGTATGACAAAATAAATTAAAGTATCTCATTTTCTTCGTATATACGTTTGAATGAGAAATGCCTTCCAGCTGTTGGTAATTTACAACTGTTGGAAGAACTAATTAGCACAATTTGATCATGTGTTGATTCTTTTTCAGGATCATCTTGATAACCAAATAATTGCATAATTAGCTGAATTAATTTATAGATTATCATACTTGTACCTCCATATATAAAGTTTCGTAACTTTTTACCTAGTTACACGTTTATAATATATAATTCACAATTTTTTAATCGTCGATATGTATTGGTATAATCCCATTTTGAATAAACGTATTTTTAATAGCTTCGAATCTGTTATGTAAATTAACTTCATCAAGTGAAGAACTATATTCGTTAATCGTCGAGAATACCTTTTCATCAAATTGAGAAATATCTCTATCACCAAAACTATTTTTAGTCAGTTTATTATCAAATTCCCAGATACCACCAAAACCACCACCAGGATTATGTTTCATAGTCATAGTATTAATTAAAGTGCGGATATATGTATATTTTGAATCAAAAGAACTAACACTGTTATAAGAAGTCATATCGTTAATGTACAATTTTTCCAATATAGCTAATGCTCGGAATATATAATCGACAGTTTCTTTAGTAATTGATGAATAAATACCATCTACATTAATCTTAAGATTATTTGATTTGTTTTTCTCTGTAATAAGTTTTGAATTAGAATTTATAATAAGTAAAACATATAATTCAATTAATGCTGTAATCCATGTGGAACGAATAACTTTACAATACATAAAATATGCATACTCTCCACTAGACATCTTAGAAGAATAAATTTTTTCTAACCTAGTAGTAATTTCATCAGAAATAATATTATTCATAAAATCTCTAATGTTATAATCACTTATTTTAGCAGCTTCTTCTTTGAGATCTTGTTTAGAATAACTTCTATAGAAGTCTCTACAATACTCTCCAAAGTAAATACCGCGTTCTTCTTTTCCATCTTTAAATACAATAGTATTAGCAGAATATAAGACAGATGATGTAAATGATTTAGTAAAAGCTCTACAAAGTAATGCTGTACCTATATATTCGATAGGTGTTTCATCTGTAAAATTATAGAATGCAGATTGCAATGATTCCAAGAACATATTATACTGTGTCATTGGTTTTCTTGTAGGATTGTTTCTTTCACCTGGATTATTCTTGAAAATTACTGAAGTAATATTTTCTGGCATAGAAATACCAAAATGTCTAAGCTTACTACAGATATTTTTCATTTCATCACCATTGAGTACTTTGGTATATCCAGTATCAATACTCTTTAAGAAACAAGACCAGTTACTCTGAATATTTTCATAGTTGTCAAACAATTCAAGAATAATCTTTCTAGTAAATTTCTCAGAGAAATCTTTAAATGTATCCAAACCATTCTTAATATACTCTTCTTTGTTTTGCTCACATTGAGAAAGATATTCTGGTAGAGCACCTGGATCAAAATTCCTAGCTAAGAAACAAATAAGTCTATTGATATCAATATAAACTTCTTGTTTAACTTCAACCAATGAATCCGAAATAGCGTTTTCTACAGATTTTAAGAATGGACAAACTACAAATGCTATTCCAGTATTATAGTAATTGTAGAAAGTTCTAAGTTTATCTTTAATCATTGGAAATTCATTATGTGAACAAGCAACTGAAATAGAAATATCATGATCGGCATATGTTGCATAGTATTCGTTATCTAATTCAGCTTTCAATTCCATAACCTTTTTAATGTAATCCTCTGCATTATAAACAAGATTAGGATCTGAATGTTTTGAATAAGCCAAGAAAAGTTCGATAAAATAACTAAAACTATTACCGCTACAGTTCTCGTTTATTCCACATCTTAATGAACTCATGACTTTTTCATAATCTTTAATATTAGCAGACTTATAATCAACCCATTTATGATAAAGATCATAAGTTAAACCCAATGCATATTCAAAAATACGATATACATTTGAGTTAATAATTGAATACATATTATAAAGTTTCTTATAATAAGAATCGACGCTTATTCCGAAACCATTTGCAGGATCTTTTAAAGGATCCTTAACACTAAGTATACCACTTGTGTCATATGGTACTACGGAATCATCACCATAAGATAATGAAGGCATAACTTCATTCCCCCTGTTTATCATTTTTCTCAGAGTCTTTTATGGTTTCTTTTTTAATGAATGTAACTTGATATCCAGTTTTAGCGTCATTAATTTGACTTTCAAACTTGTTTTTCACAGTATATTCATTAGGTTTTTTATCATTTTCCATATAAAACTCCTATTTACCTATATATTTATATGTCGATCTTCATATTATTTAAAAACATTCATGATTATATAATATATTAATGGAGGTTTAATATATGAATCTTAGAAATATTAAATTGGATGAAGGTGCTCTTAAATTTGAGAAACTTCGATTGGAAACATTTAAAAATATTCAAAAGTATGGTGAATTAACCCTAAAAGCATTACGAGAAGCCAAAATTAAATTATTCTTAATAAATCTTGGTATAATACTTTTTGTAGTTGGTTTCATCAGTATATTAACTTTGATATTTTATGGTTTGTTGGGAAATGATACAAATCTTACACAAAGATTATTCACTATGGCTGTTGTTTCTATAATGGTATTAATACCATTGGAAATATGGATTCATAGGAATATCTATACTGTAGAGAAAGATCATGATCCAAAAGATGAAACAAGTGACTCAATAGATGAAATAAAAACTGTACTAAAAAAGGTAAACGATAATTCATTAATTGGTCGCTTTCTCAGGTTTTCAATTAAAATATTAGAAAAGCTGAAATTAAATCTTCAACGTCATGATTTGGTAGCAAATATCACTAGTGGTATTTATACAATGTGTGTTTCAACTTTGTTTAAAATAGAGAAATATCCTGAAGGTCCTTATAGTACTCTTGAAAATTATATAGAGAATAATGCTCCTGAAGAATTTGTTAAACTCTATTATGAATCAAAAGAAGAATTATCACATATTGTAGAAAATATTAGAAATAATGATTATAGTTCTTTAGCAAAAGAAGATGCTGATAAAATTGATAGATTGGGTAAAATCGTTACTACAGACATTATCCTATTAAAAATGATTCAACTCTTCTGTCATGAAGGTTGTATTACTGTCGATGAATGTGATAAGATTATTGAAGTTAAAGGAGATGAGCATAAGGATGCTTATGAATTCTTCTTCACTTCTCCTTTAAATCCAAATCAAGAATTCAGTTTCCCAACACTGAATTTCGATTAAAATATAAGCTGGTGGGAAAACCCACCAGCCTATTTTTTTTTAGTTAAGCATCAATTAAACGCCCTGGAACACATAACCAGACTTAGCCTGTGTCATCTGTCCTTCGAACTTGTTGACAACTTCACCAGTTGAGTCAAGAACACCATTGAGCTCAAGCTTAATAGCAGCAGCTGCAAATACACCACGGAACTCACGTCCACCAATGTAGATAGCTGTTCTATTTGGCATATCAGCATCGATAGCTGTGTACATACGGATAGCATGTGGATAGTATACCAAGAATGGATACTCCATGCTGTATGTGCGCATAACACCGATGATGTCATTGCCACGCTCACGCCAACGCTGATCGTTGTTAGCCAAGAGACGTACACCACGACCAAGAGAATCGATAAATCCACAGCGTGTATCAACTGCGAAACCGAAGTTCTCATTAGCAGCAGCACCCTCTTCCTTAGCATCCAAGTTGAATGCAGCGTTCTCGAATTTGATTTCAGGGAATTCGGAAATGAGTGGTGAGTAGCCCATAAGGATCCACTGTCTCTTAACAGATGCAGGAATGTTAAGGTCAGTCTCAGATGTTTCGAGAACCTTTGTGAGGTAGTCTTTGAGACCGAACTTGTAATCCTGGAGACCAAGACCAGGTGCAAATCTGTTGATGTTGAATGTCAACTTATTGTTGATGAAACCACCGATCTTGCGAGTAAGTTCGAAAGAATCGATGTCAACAGTATCAGAAAGTACTTCGTCATAAACAAACTTCTCAGCTTCGAGCTCTCTGTTGAAGAGAGTATACTGAAGGTTCTTATCGGTAGCATATGCAGCATAAGTAATGTTGTTATTGCTTCCGATACGGAAATTGTCAGCCATGTACTCGTTGAGTGATACCTTTGAGTAGTTACGATATTCACATTCACGGATGAACTGATACTTATCAACACCAGCAGTTGGGATATTCTGGAGTTCGTTAGCAATGTTAGATACCTTACCATCGAACTGAAGACCCTTGATGATTGCTGCTGCCTGTGGAGTATCACAAATAACGGCGAGAGTAAAGTCACCATCGTCGATATTAAGCTTCATCATGATCTGTACTGTGATAGCACTTGCAAAACCAGTTACATCCTTAATCTTTGTTGTAGACTTGAAGAAACGCTGATTTGTTTCACCAGTAGCGATATCATAGTGCATATTAAGCTTCTGTGTAACAATTGTACCACCGTTATCATACTTAATAGCAGAGAAACGACAGTTAGGTTCAATACCGAACTTATGCTTGTTACGTTTACATACCTCAAGCAAGTTACCCTTTACAGAAAGAGCAGTTGCATTAGCAACAGGTGTGAACTCGATGAACATGTTCTCACCACACCATGGCTCAGGCTTTGTATATGTACCAGCAGTTGTGTTAGGTGTTACCCAGTCAACACGTGGAAGCTTGTTGTAGCCTACAATTTCACCAGAACGGAAAGCCTTCGGGAAGAAGTACTTTTCATTACCAATCTGGAGGTAGTCTACGTTATATTCGAATTCAAGACGCATAGAATTCTGGTTGTCGATATGGAGGAACATTTCCTCAGAACGAGCAGCAGCAATCCAACCACCGATGATAAAAGGAGTAGAACCCATTGCAAATGCACCAGTAGAAGATGCATAAACAGCGGTACCACCACCCCAACCTTCGAGAGTACGTGTATCACCGATTACGTCAGCCTTATACTGAACTTCACGTGAATTATCAAGCAATCTCTCAAAAGACTTCTGCTTAGAAGGATCCTTAGCAAACATTTTACTAAGTTCATTCTTTGCTGTGTTATATATTGAATCGTTGGTTACAATCTTCTTCCAAGATTCAAAGCTAAAAGGAGATCCGCCTACGAGAGGTGCGAGCTTACGTGAATAAGCCTCCATAGCTTTGTAATAACCCTGGTTTCTATCAAGAACAGTTTGATATTCTTTAATAGCATCCTCACGAGTCAATTCAATAAAGTTACCAGTCTGAGACATAAATAACTCCTATTTAAGAATAAAGTTTTAATATAAACCAAAGCTTAATGCCTGTTATTGACCTTAAGTTTACTTATCTTATTAGAAATATTTTGAACCAATCTGTCATATTGATCATGATACAACCCTAACTTCATCAAATTCTCCGGATTCTGTTGCATCATGAATGACTTTCGTTCTTCGTCAAGTATCTCACTTAACTCTTTAAGCTGACAAACTTCAGACCAGTCAGCATATTGAGCGCTATATAGTTCGATAGTCTTCTTGATCGATAATCTTAGTTCATTCAATGTTTCTAATTGATATAGTTTTTGGTTAATTTGCGTAAATGGGTTCATTGAAGAACCTTTATTTGGATCGAAGACGTCAACTTTATTTTTGCCGCCATCTTCGGAATCTCCATTTTCATCACCATCTCCAGATCCATCATCACCCCAGCCACCATCGCCGGAGTCGTCTCCAAAGTCTCCACCATCTCCGCCACCCATGTCATCACCTCCATCCATTGAAGGCATTTCTGGTTCTTCGACAGCTCCACTATCAGACATACCATTTCCATCGTCAGAAGAATCATTACCACCAGCAGCTTCTTCAAAACTACCTCCATCATCTTCTTCTATAGAAAAAAGGCTGATATCTCTAGAAATTATATCATTTTGTTCTATTTTTTGGTTTAAAGCTTCTGTACTTTGATTAATTTCAAATAGTTTTATTGGTATATGTATCTCAAAAGAAATTATTTGTAATGAAATAACTTTATTCTCATCTATTTCATCTTTTTCTTCATGTTTACTAAAATCAAGTTTAGCTTTTGATGAAGGATATTCTTTTTTTACTAAAGGTTCAAACGTTTTACATTTACTACTTATTTCTTTCTTTGTTTTGTCCATAACTGTATATACTGTTTCTTGTCCTGCTTTAAATCCTTTAGGAAAAGTGTAAAAATATGTACATGTATATCGTTGAATAAATGCATCTTTTTTATCATTTATATCTTCAACCATTGTCCAATTTTTACCAGGTTTTATACCATATTTTATCTTATCTACTATTGTAGGTTTCTTATTTATATCTTTATCATTTTCTAACGATAATAAGATATTTTTAAAAAGTTTTTTATTATATTTTTTATTTTTTATACATTTCAGTATTGTATTTTTTTCTTCACGGTTATATATTGTTTCAATACTTTGATCTTTAGTATCATTAAAAACTGAGAAACAACTCTCATATGATTGAATTCGTCGTTCTTCCATAGTCGTTTTCCTATTATAAGATATATAGAATTGTTTTCTACAATAAAATATAGAGGAATTATTATGGCAGAAGTTAATTTTTTAAATGCGTTTCCAGATAGAGTTTTCAGTAATAATGTAGACTCTGAAATTACTAGAGAAGATTTCTTAGATATAGTAGAAACTAAAGAAAATCTTTTATTTTATGATTATTATACAAAACTTCAGTATGATAATATTAAAAGTAAAGTTAAAATGATTAAAAAGATCAATAATATCTATAGAACTAATGAATCATATGATATTAGTGAAAGTAGAGAAGGTGTTGTTGGTAGTTTAGTTAAATTATTTATCGAAATAGTTAAATTCATTATCAAAGTTATTGGAATGATTATTAAAGGAATCTTTAAATTCTTTGTTAATCTTTTCATAAAGCACCCAATAAGACGTATTAATGAAAAACGTGTATATAAAGCGTATTTACAACGAAAGAAAGCTCATGGTACTGAAAGCTATGATTATTCTACAGAACGTGATGAACCTCAACCTCATAGACCTACTAAACCAACGGGTCCTGTTGAAGGTAACGATAAAGAAATAGCTGACATCAATAAATTCATGGATTATAACATGGAGCAATTAGTTTCTAAAATGATGGAAAATGAAAGCAAAGATATTCAAAATATGTTTAATGCTATTTTTATTCCTAATAAAGAAACTCTAAACCTTGGTGGTATAAATACTATAGGTACAAATATTTGCAAATCGTTCGATAAATTCTCAGCAGAAACACAGCGTCTTGCAACCAACTTTGCATCACACGTAAATCGCGATAAATCTAAAGAAGATGATCAAAGTCTTCAAAATGAAGGAAAAAATATTTCTAACGATATGAATTCTAAAGAATTTTCTATATTTAACGGTGTTGATATTAGT
>ODAI014571113.1_pt1 | contig 17783 bp, 11 predicted proteins | sample 1539321 | NCBI WGS metagenome assembly ODAI01 (sample SAMN02144231, study PRJEB22623) | gut metagenome | biome: sheep rumen | host: Ovis aries | place: New Zealand | reverse complement strand
GCAGGATTATTTTAAAGCATACAAATATACACAGCTAGGAAATATAGATTTTGTAATTGCAAAGCATAATACCGAAAAAGGAATGCATTCGCTTTTTGAGGAAGAAGGAATAGATGGCAGCATAAAATCTATTCTTTGGGCAGAAGCAAAACAAGGTACAAATCATGACATATATGAAAGTTTTGTTCAACTCATCCTTACAATAGGAAAAGAAAAAACTTTTGAAAAATACCTACCGCCCAAGTATATAGGTGCTTTTGATGCAGAAAAATTTGCATTTATCGAATATCACAGCATACAGGAAGTATTTTACCAGAACGATTTTAACTGGAATGTAACACCATCTAATCATGAAACAAAAGAATTTAAGCAATTACATGAGCTTTGCGAGAATAGTTTGCAAGAAAATTCGATTCTTTTTAAATATGAAACACAGAGCGCAGAACTAAAAGAATTCATTAAGCTGAATTTTAAAACAGATAAAGATGTTTCTGAAAAAATCAGCGTAACAAAAAATAACTTTACATTTGTATTTCAGCGCTGGTCAGAAGTAGTAAAGCCTACAATTAGCGTAGATTGGGAAAAAGCAAATAAGGCTGGTATTATTAGTGCAGATTTCTTTTTGGCAGATTTGCTTTCCAGTGAAAATGAATCACTTAAAGATTCGCTATATGTTGTTCTTAAAAAAACAAAATACGAACTTGCGAAGAAAATTGACGATTTAGGATTTGAAACTTCAATGTCAGTAGGTTTTAAGGATAAGCAAAAAGCCTATAAAGAATTCTGGTCAATTTATAGTCGTCCGCCAAAAGAAGAGTATTGGGATTATATTATTGGTCGCCGTGATTTACTTGTTCCGCAGGATATTCGCGAGCGCAAAGGCTCTTTTTTTACACCACAAATTTGGGTAGAAAAAAGTCAGCAGTATCTAGCTGATGTTTTAGGTGAAACATGGCAGGATGAATATTACATTTGGGATTGCTGTGCTGGAACAGGAAACCTCTTGAACGGACTTACGAATTATAGAAATGTTTGGGCAAGCACATTGGACAAACAGGATGTCGATGTAATGAAAGACCGCATTTCTAACGGCTGGAGCATGTTTGAAAACCATGTATTTCAATTTGATTTTTTGAATGATGAATTTTCAAAATGCCCTCAAGAGTTGCAGGATATTCTGAATGATGAAGAGAAGCGGAAAAAGCTCGTAATTTATATTAATCCACCGTATGCGGAAGCAACTGCACTTTCCACTATCGTGGGCAATAACAAACATAAAGCGGGAATTTTTTCGAACAAAACTTATGATAAATATAAATTGCAACTTGGGCGTGGCATAAATGAAATCTACGCACATTTTTTTATGCGTATTTATAATGAATGTTCAGGATGCATTCTCGGTAATTTTTCTACGCTAAAAGTTTTATCATCGCAAAACTTTAATGATTTTAGGAAAAACTACAAGGCAAAATTGGAGAAACTTTTTGTAATTCCTGCGAATACTTTTGATAATGTAAAAGGAAAGTTTCCCATCGGATTTTACATTTGGGATACTACAAAATGCGAAGATTTTTCTGAAATAGATGCTGATGTTTATTCTTCTGAAAATGAGTTTATGGGCAAAAAGAAATTTTTTATCGTTCCGAAGAATAAAGTTATTTTAAACTGGCTTCAAAATTATTATGACCAAGTAAATCCAGAAAGACTTGCATACTTGGTTCGAGGTGCGTCTGATTTTCAAAACAACAATATCGTTTTTCTCTCAACACAACCATCTCAAGCAGTTATTCAGCACAGTCAAACAAATAATGTGACGAAAAATAATGTTATTCAAAACTGTATTTTCTTTGCCGTCCGTCGATGTATTGAATCAACATGGCTTAATAATCGCGATCAGTTCTTATACCCAAATAATGATTGGCAAACAGATTTTGAGTTCCAAACCAATTGTTTAATATATACATTATTCCATAATCAAAATGCCATTTCTTGTGAACACGGCATAAACCACTGGATTCCTTTCACCGAAGAACAAGTCGGCTCTAAAAAAGCGTTCAAGTCAACCTTCATGTCCGACTTTATAAAAGACTTTCTTGCAGGAAAAATTGATGTCGCTTCGACTACGCTCAGCGACCAGAGTGAGCTTTTTGACAAGAAAACTACTTCACAGTTCCCCCCGCAATTTTCACTTTCAAAAGAAGCTCAAGCAGTCTATGATTCAGGTCTTGAGCTTTGGAAATACTATCATTCACAACCAAAGGCAAATCCAGATGCCGCATTTTACGACATCCGAAAGTTTTTTCAGGGCGAAAGTAAAGGCCGCATGAACGCCACTAGCGACGACGAGCGGTACACCGGACTAATCGGCGACTTGCGCGACAAAATGAAGCTCCTTGCAAAGAAAATAGAAGTGAAAGTCTACGAATATGGTTTCTTGAAATAGCCTACTCATAATGGCCTTTGCAGTTTGCAATGATTATATTTTCTCCGTCTTGTTTATAAACTATGCGGTTTTTATCGTCAATTCGGCGGCTCCACCAACCGCTTAGGTTGTCTTTTAGTGGCTCAGGTTTTCCTATGCCAGAATAGCAATCGCGCTGAATGTCTTTTATAAGTGCATTTAATTTTTTGAGCGTTTTTTTATCTTCAGATTGCCATGAACAATATTCGTCCCATGCATTTTCGTGCCACAAAATTTTCAAGCATCACTCCTCGATAAGTTCGTGTTCTGCAAGATTTGCTTTGCCGCTGTCAATTTCTTTCGTAATTTTTTCAAGGTATTGAATGTTTGAGGACGAATAGAATGGGTCGAGCGACAAATCAAAGGGAATTCGGTGTTCACGAACAACCTTTTTTGCAAACATTTTAAAGGCTGTTGTAATTGTGAGTCCTAACTGCTCGCAAATATCTTCAAAAGAGTTTTTTTCATCTGTATCCATTCTAAAATTTATCATTGTTTGTGCCATAGTTCACTTCCTACGTATTATACTATAAAGCATTTGTTATAGTTTGTAAAGCATATTATATCAAATAAACCTACGCCGCCGTGGAGGGGCGCACGAAAGTGCGTTGCAGAGCAATGGAGCCGAAAGGCGGAACCCCGGAAGGGCGGTGGCGCAGAGGCATATACGGTCGGATTAGCCAAAATGCAAAATGGTAGAGCAATTAGGACTTCCGTCCAAAAGACTAAAATCAAAAAAAAACTAGCCGATTAGAGTCCTGCCCTTTTTGCTAACAGGCTCGCAGGTAAGGTCTACGCCGAGTTTTTTGAAAATCTTGCGGTCTACCTCGCTAAGCATTACCGTGGTGTGAACCTGGCAGCCGTTGAGCTTTGGAAGCTGCTCAAGTGCCTTTTTGCAGTTTTCGTCGTTGAGGGAAAGCATTGCAAGCGCAACCAGAACTTCGTCGGTATGCAGGCGGGGGTTGTTGCCCTTGAGGTAGGAAACCTTCATTTTTTGGATTGGCTCTATCATGTTCTTGGGGATAAGCTTTACCTTGTGGTCTATTCCGGCAAGGTGCTTTGTTGCGTTAAGGATAAGGGCCGCGCTTGTTCCCAAAAGCTCTGTTGTTTCGGATGTAATTATGGTGCCGTCTTCCAGCTCTATTGCGGCTGTTGGAACTCCGGACTTTGCCCCCCTCTGCTTTGCGGCAACGGTTACCTTGCGGTTGTCCGTAGTGATTTTTGCCTGCTGCATGAGGAGCTCTATCTTGTCCACTTCGGATTCAGCGGCATTGCCCTGCACAAAGTTGTTGAGCGTGTTGTAGTAGCGGCGGATTATTTCCTGGCGGGCTGCATTACAGCATGCGTCATCGTCCACAATGCAGTTGCCTGCCATGTTAACACCCATGTCTGTTGGGGACTTGTAGGGGTTGTGGCCGTAGATTCCCTCAAAAATGGCGTTAAGTACCGGGAATATCTCTATGTCGCGGTTGTAGTTTACGGTTGTCTTTCCGTATGCTTCCAGGTGGAAGGGGTCTATCATGTTAACGTCCGCAAGGTCTGCTGTTGCGGCTTCGTAGGCAAGGTTTACCGGGTGCTTGAGCGGCAGGTTCCAGATGGGGAAGGTTTCAAACTTTGCATAGCCTGCCTTTACACCGCGCTTGTTTTCCTGGTAGAGCTGGCTAAGGCAAACGGCCATCTTTCCGCTGCCGGGGCCTGGGGCTGTAACTACTACGAGCGGATGGCTTGTTTCCACGTAGTCGTTCTTTCCGTAGCCCTCGTCGCTGTCTATTAGCTTTACGTTGGACGGATAGCCCGGAATTGTATAATGGAAGTAGGTCTTTATGTTCATGCGCTTTAGCTTGTTGCGGAAGGATTTTGCGGCTTCCTGGCCTGAATAGTGGGTGATTACAACGCTTCCAACGGTGAGTCCCCTGTTCTGGAATTCGTTTCGCAGGCGGATAACGTCCTTGTCGTAGGTAATGCCAAGGTCTCCGCGCACTTTGTTCTTTTCTATGTCCACCGCGCTGATGACGATGACTATCTCCGCATATTCTGCCAGCTGGAGGAGCATCTGTAGCTTGCTGTCCGGCTTGAATCCGGGGAGTACGCGGGAAGCATGGTAGTCGTCAAAAAGCTTTCCGCCAAATTCGAGGTAGAGCTTGTTGCCAAACTGGGCAATGCGCTCCTTGATGTGTTCAGATTGAATCTTTAAATACTTGTCATTGTCAAAACCGTCTTTCATAACGGAATCACATTATACAAAAAAAAAGGCCCTTTGGCAATCACAAAGAGCCCGTTTGTAAGGGATTGAAAGGCAAATGAATTTTTAGCTGTCTTGGAGCGTATGCCTATTTTTACTGTGTCCGGCACTCCGTGTCCGGCCAAGGAGGGCATTTTATCCCGCTTTCCAGGGTTCCGCTATCGCTCCATTGCCTGACGGCAACGGCTACGCCGCCCTTCCAATCGGGGCTAGGCTCTATTTAAATTCGCCGTTAAGAGTTGCAGATTTCGCTTATTGTCCTTAGCCCCTTTAGTGTAAGTTCCTTGTCCACCACACCGAATGAATCCGTTATGGGCTTTAGCACGCTGTTAAGGCCGCCGGTGGCAACAACGCTTATGCTATCCTGTCTGTCCCCTGATGCAGCATACAAGTCGTCCTTTACGCGGGAAATAAGGTATTCAACAAGCCCCTTGTAGCCAAGGACAACCCCAGCCTGAATAGCTTCCTTTGTTGTGGAGCCAAGGCTGGAAGAGGGAGCCTCCAGTGGAACAATAGGCAGCTGGGCGGTGTTTGTGGCAAGGGCATGGATTGCAGTCCTAAGGCCCGGAGAAATTGTAATGCCGCGGATTATTCCCTTTGAGTCCGTAACGGTAAGGGTGAGTGCTGTTCCAAAGTCAACGACAATATTTGCACCGTGGAAGAGTTCCCATGCACCAACCGCATTGCACAAAAGGTCTGTTCCAAGCTCGTGGGTAGAACCTTCAGGAAGCCTTACCGGAAGTTGGCCGGAAAAAGCAAGGGCAGAAGAAAGAACGAAGGGCTTTTTCTTTGTAAGGCGCTGGCTAACCGTAACAAAAGGCCCCAATAAATCTGGCACTACGGAACTTATTATGGCTTTGTCTATATCCTTTGCCTGAATGTTTTCGTCGCGTATCAGGGTGGAAATTACGCTTGAATATTCATCCCCTGTACGGCGGGAGTCGCTTGCTATCCTCCACTGGTTGCGAAGGTTCTTTCCGTCAAAAAGAGCGGCAACTATGTTTGTGTTTCCTATGTCAACTGCAAAAAGCATTTCTTACCCCAAGTCATTTTAAAGATTCGTAATACTTCGTAAATTCTTCCGAATGGACGTACTTTTCAAAAGCATTGTAGACATATTCTGGAAAATTAAGCCCAACAAGTTTCTTAAGCTCGCACAAGGCCTTGTCTATGGTAAGCGGCTTTCTGTAAGGACGCTGGGAGGTAAGCGCATCAAAAATGTCGGCGCAGCTTACAATCATTGCCCCTTCCGGGTATTCACCAAGCTTCTTTCCGTAATAGCCAGTCCCCTTTAGGGTCTCGTGGTGGTAGCGTACAAAATCCTTTACATCGTCAAAGAAAGAATTGTTGTCCAGAATATGGTAGCCTATCTCCGTATGCTGCTTAATCTTCTTGTATTCCTCATCGCTAAGACGAGTCCTCTTGTTAAGGATGTCATCCCCTATGCCAATCTTTCCAATATCGTGGAGCATTGCACCGTATCGTATCTGGTGAATCTGCTCATCAGTATAGCCTAGGCGCTGCGCAATGTTAACAGCATATTCCTTCACGCGGTCGGAGTGGCCTTCCGTATACTTGTCCTTTGCCTCCAGTGCACAGGTCAGGGATTTTACGACGGCAAAGCTTGATTCATCTAGCTTCTGGTAGAGCTGGCGGCTTGTTATGTCGCTTGCAATGAATGATGACGCAATTTCCAGCATGTAACGGTGTTCTACGCCAAAAGACTTTGGGTTGTCCTCGTGGCGGCAGAGTGTTATTACCCCAATCCTAGTCTTGTCTGTTCCAAATGGCACAGAAATGAATGAGCCGCTTATGAAAGACTCCTTTTCTACAAGTGAATAGAAGGGGTGCTCCTTTCTGGACGGAACAAAGATGCTGCGCTTAGAGTCAAAGACCTGCCCCGAAATTCCGCTTCCAACCTTAAGCTTGGCAACACGGCCGGAAATGCCCTTCTTAGCAAAGGGAACAAGCATATTGGTTTCCTGCTCGTAGGCATAGCAGACACCAGCATCAAATTCAATCTGTGAGCGCAAGTCGTCCAATAGGTTTGCAAACACTTCGTTTAAGGAGCTGTGCCTTTGCAGTGAAAGCGGGAACTGCGTCATGTGCAAAAGTTCCCTCTGACGCCTGTCTGAAACGGATGCGGCATACAGGTTCACCCGCATTCTGGCGGCAAGCTTGTTAAGGAAATATACCTTGGAAGGATCCAGCGAAGATTCTGCGTCGGCAAAATATTCGTTGCTTGTGCCAATTATTATGAATGCAAGAAGCTCAAAGCTGTGGACAATGGGAACTATGTATTCACCCTGGTAAACATTCTGAAGGAAGTGGCTGATAATAGGATCATCAATGCCGTAGTCGCTAAAGAACTGGGCAAGAGGAACCGTCTCCGTAACCATGGAAAGGCAGCCTATAAAAATTGAATCCTCAGGAATAGTGGAGACACCTTCCCTGTCTATTTCCCTGTACTCACGGCTTTCGTCTGAGTGGTAGAATATGTGGGCTGTATACCCCGGAATGAATTTCTCTATAAAAGCAATCACAGACTGAACAAGACCAACAAGAGTGTTCCAGCGGTCAAGTTCATCCATGCTAAAGTCTTGGGTAACATCAGCCAAGTTTAGCATGCCGGTATCAAATACAGAGTTGGGATCAGAGTCGTTGGAAATTTCAGAAACCGAGCTTTTCTTTTTCATGCCTAGAACATACCCGGGAAGACGTCGCTCATTCCGTAGATTTTTCCTTTGGCAAGACTTCCGTCGTCAATGAATTTCTTTAGGTTTTCAAGTGCGTGGACAGCCCCGCTTGCAAAGCCCTGCCTGCTTCTTGCCGTGTGCGTAAGTTCTATTGTGTCTGCAACGCTGTCAAAGAAGACTTTGTGCGTTCCGGGAACAGTACCGCACCTTGTGCTAGAGACGTGGAGCTGCTGGGGCTGGGGCCTCTGCTTGAATTCGTCCGTAACAATTTCCGTCTTGCGCTTTAATCCGGACATAACGCGGCGGGCAATGTCCAATGCCGTTCCAGACGGGGAATCTGCCTTCTGGTTGTGGTGCATCTCCCAGACTGCCGCATCATATTCTGCAAAGTTGTTCACAAGGCGAGAAGCCTCCTCCACGATGCGGTAGAACATATTAACGCCTATGGAAAAGTTTGCTGAATGCATGAGACTTCCACCGCACTTTGCGGCAAGGGCTGCAACTTCATCAACCTTGTCGTTCCAACCTGTAGTTCCAACCACAAGGGGAAGCTGCAAGGGCAAAAGGGCCTTTATGTTTGTCATGACGGCGCTTGGATGGGTAAACTCTATAATGCCTTCTGCCCCGCTTTCCTTTACCGCACGGGCAATGGCATCCGCGTCTCCTTCTGGAACGATAACCTTTGCGTCCTTTGCAAAAACATCCACCGTAACCGCAGACTCGTGTCCAAGAGCAATGGCTGTGCTCTCCAGCATGTGCCCCATCTTTCCGTAACCAACAAACGCAATCTTCATATATACACCTCAAAAAGTTTTCGCTTTAATAAGTAAATCCGGATTAAATCCGCCAAACCGCACTAGCTAAAAAAAGCCTTGTGCAAAATGCATACGGTCTTGTCCGCCTGGTTGGCGTCCACAAGGAAGGAAATGTTAACCTTGCTTGCACCCTGGCTTATCATCTGAACGTTAATGTCTTCCTTTGCAAGGGAAGCAAAAGCCTTTGCAAGAAGTGAACTTGAATGTGCCGCGTCACAGATTACCGTAACAATGGCCTTGTCCTTCTTTACATGCACTTCCCCAGCCCGGCTCAAATCTTCCACAAGGCCGTCAAGCTCTGTCTTTCCGCTAACCGTAAGGCTCACGGAAACCTCGGACGTAGCAATTACGTCTACGCTTATGTTCCACTTAAGGAACTGGTTGAAAATGTGGGCAAGGAATCCAGATGCGCCAAACATGTGGCTTGACTGGATATCTATAAGGTTAACGTTCTTTACGCTCGTAATAGCTGTAACAGGCGGCGTTGCACCTGAATGCTTTTCCACGATAAGAGTACCGGGGCTCTTTATGTTGTAGCTGTTCTTTACGCGCACCTTTGTCCCGGACTTTCTGCATGGAATCATGCTGCGGGGATGAAGAACCTGGCTTCCGAACATGGCAAGCTCCTGTGCCTCTTCATAAGTAACTTCGCTTATTGGGTGAGCCTCTTTTACCACGCGCGGGTCTGCCGTAAGAATACCGTCAACATCCTTCCAAGTCTGGATTTCATCTGCATTCATTGCGGCACCAATCATCGTTGCGCTAAGGTCACTGCCACCGCGTCCAAGAGTCGTTATTGTGCCGTGCTTGTCCTTTGCTATGAATCCTGTTACGATCGGGATTTCAGAAGACTTGCCCTCTTTGTAAGAAGAAAGGTGCCTTGGAATGTTCTGCCAAACCTCATCCAAAAGCTCTGCTGACATGTAGTTTGAATCGCTAACCATGCCAACATCCCATGCATCGTAGAAAGTGGCGGGAGTCCCCTCCTTCTTAAGATATGCCGCCATCATGCGGACGGACATCCTCTCGCCAAAAGAGACAAGGTAGTCGCGGGTACGCTTGGTAAGCTCGCGGAGCATGGAAATGCCTGTAAGCAGGGTGTGCAGTTCATTCAAAAGTTCCTTGATTGCAGGAACTTCAACGCCAAGCTCCGTGGCTGTGTCAAAGTGGAGCTTTTCAACCTGTGCAATGTCAACGGTACCCTTTACGGCCATGTCTGCCGCGTCAAGAAGGTAGTCGGTGGTGTCTCCCATTGCGCTAAGTACAACAACGGGACGCTGTTCTTTATATGCCTGGATTATGGAGGCAACGTGCCTTATTCTTTCTGCATTTGCGACCGAAGAGCCGCCAAACTTCATTACTATCATGTGTGCTATAATAGCAAAATGCCAGCTTTAGTTCAACACTAGTATATCAAATAATAACCGGCCGTCACCCATCCGTGGTTCGACTTGGGCAAAGCCACGCTCACCAACCGTCAACCTGAACTTGCCTCATGGTCTGTCCCACCATCCATCCGCGGTTCGACTTGGGCAAAGCCACGCTCACCAACCGTGGTTCGACAGGCTCACCAACCGCTAACGTCTACAGATTCCGAAACACACGACCAAAGCAAGTGCGTATGGTCGTGGCGTAGCGTTCGGAATGACAATCTATATTTATATACAACACTAGGCCTCCACAAAATCCACCGTAAGCTCGCTAAGGTTTATCTTGGAAGGCTTTACCCTAAGCACGCCGTTAAGCTCAACAGGATTATTGGGCGTCATGTAGGTCTCAAGTCCAAGCGACGGAATGAACCACTGGGGCTGCTTTCCGCCAAGGTCCACGCAAACAGCCTCCCCAACCCAGTCCGGGTTCTGCAAAAGATAGACAAGCGTCCAGTGCATGTTGCTTTTTCGCTCAGCCTTGTGGGCGGCAACAGAAGCGGCATCACCTTCGCTAACACGCATCAGCATGGTATCCTTGTCCAAAAGCTCCCGGCCGTCCAAAAAAGCCCTAAGCTGCTCGTGGCCAATCAAGTCTCCGTAGCGGCGAAGAGGGCTTGTTACCTGGCTGTACATTGCAAGGCCAAGACCGCAGTGCATTGAAGGGGTTACGCCAACAGAGCGTCTCCTCATGCAGCGGCGGATCCTAAACTGCCCCGCAAGACCAGACGGAATCTCCTCCGGGGCTGGCATAGCGGGTGCGTCCTGGCTAACAAAAGGAAATGGAATGTTGTTCTTAAAAGCAAAGCGTGCGGCACCCTCTCCGGCAAGAAGCATCATCTCGCGAATCATGTCCTGGCTCCTATAATGCGTGTCCGGAAGAATCTCCACCTTCTTTGTCTCCGGATCAACATTTATGTGAACCTCAGGAATGTCTATCTGAACTGAACCGGATTTTTTCCTCTTCTCTATATTGGCCCATGCAATATCAAACAAAGGCTTAAGTTCAGGACTTTCGCACTGCTCATCAGCCGCCTTGTAGGTAAGCCTCTTTACGTCCACAACAGTCTTAAGAACCGAGCACTCTTCTATAGTAGCATCTTCCTTATTTATCTTTAGCCTAAAGGAAAGGGCAAAGCTAATCTCGTTAAGCCCAAGCGCATAGTCAGAAAGCGAATCCTCGCAAAGCATACGCGAAGCCCCCTCCGGTATGTAAAGCGTAGAACCCCTTGCGCGGGCAGACTTGTCTATTGAAGAGTCAGGCATAACCGTACTTGCAGGGTCTGCAATGTGAATCCAAAGATACTCACCGTCATAGGCAACGGCATCATCCGGGTCGGCAGACCACTCGCTGTCTATTGCCCAGGCAATACCGCCCACCCTTACGCGCTCCTCATCCTTTGGCGGAGAAGAAAGCCCTTCCGTAGCGGACTGCATGCTAAGCCCCCAGCGCAAAGGATAGGGATTTCTGGTAATGTCCCAAATGCCTGTCTCCAGAAGAACCTTGTGTGCACTTTCGGGGGTTTCCTTTATATGGGCATCGTGCAAAGTGCGGCTTTTGTCCGTCTTACCAAGAGCAAGAGCTTCAACGTCCCCCATGTAAATTCCGTCCTGAGGAAGCTCAAGCTTTCTGGCTTTTAGGCGGCCAAGGAATTCCTCCCTAAGCTCAGCCTCCTTGCCCTTAAGCATGGCCTTCTTGACCATAGAATCAATCTCTTCCTTTGAGCGCGGAAGAAAAACAAGCTTTCCGTTAAGCTGCTCCTTCAAAAGCTGGGAAAAATAGACCGTGTTCTTTAGTGAAAGGTAAAGGCAGTAGGCCTCGTCCGCATCAAAAGTCCCGTGGAAAAGCGAACAAAGCTCGTCAAGCGGCATGGGAGTCTGGGCAGTCTCATCATCGGCAGACAAAAGTTCCCAGCACTCCTTAATCTGGGCGGCAAGAGGATTGGAACTTTCCGTATCATACAAATCCTCTTCCCTGCAAGCGTCACGGTCAGCGGAATCCAGAGCCTTCTCCAAAGAGGCAGGCCCCTCGTGCAAAAGAATAAAATCCTTAGCCCTAACGCTCTGCTCCGCAAACTGGGCAGGTTTTGTCGCAGTAGCCGGAAGAGAACGGTACTTAATGGAAAACTTGCCCTTGTCCTCCGAAAGAACAATCGCAACCGTATTTTTATACAAAACCAGGGAATTTGCTTTAACCATACGGCAACTATACCAAAAAAAAGACTTTAGTGCAAATATAAAAGCCTCTAGGACGCTAGTCTTTAGGACGGTAATTCTACTTGCTCTACCATTTTGCCTTTTGGCTAATCCGACCGAACATGCCTCTGCGTCACGGGCTTTCCAGGGTTCCGCCTTTCGGCTCCATTCCTACCGGAACGGCTGCGCCGCCCTTACAATCCCGCGTAGGTTTCTCGCCATCCGTCACCCTGCGCGGTCGCTGAGCCTGTCGAAGCATGACTCAGGGTCTGTCCCAATGAAATCCGCTACACAAAACTCTTTCTTGCCAAAAGCATTTCTATCCGCTAGAATAAAAGCATGGACGGATTGACCTACACGCTCATAAACAAAGAAACTCCCCTGTGCGACTTCATAATAGAAGGCCAAGGTGAACTTGAAATTTGCAAAATCACAAGGGAACACCAGCCCCTTCCATTTTGGTGCCAAGACATTGATTCCTGGACGGCAAACAGAAGCTCGGCAAAGCACAGGGCTCACGTGGAAAAAATCCTTGAAATGTGCGGGGGAAAGACAAAGAGCGGCTTTATAGCCCTTACCCACTGTCTTTCCCTAACGGACACCCTTTGGGTAAAGAGCGACAGGGAAAGCGTCACTTGGAAAGACGTCAACCTCTACGAAAACAATTTTGACGAAGTAGTGTCAAAGCTTTCCTTTGACGGCAACGGACTTTTCGGAATCAAAATGTCAACCACGTCACCAGAACTTACAACCGACGGAGCCTACGACAAGTGCTGGCTAAACGAGAAAGACGGCATACACCTTATAAAAACCGGAAGTGAGGGTGCAAGGAACACAGGACTTGAACCCTACGGCGAAGTTCTTGCAAGCCAGGTCTTTGAAAAGCTTTGCAAATCCGTAAAGTACAGCCTAAGAAAATTTGACGGACGCGTTGTTTCTGACTGCAAAATTTTCACTTCTCAGGAATTTGGTTACCGTCCAATCTCCATGTTCTACAAGGACAAGCTTACTCTTCCAAAGCTACTGGAAATCTACCGTGACTTTGGCTGCGAGGACGACTTCCGCAGAATGGTGGTAGCAGACTGCATAACGCTAAACTGCGACCGCCACTTTGGCAACTTTGGCTTTATGGTCAACAACGACACCTTTGAGCGCACGGTCCTAAACCCCTGCTTTGACTTTAACATGGCCTTTGTTCCCTTTGCAGAAGAAGGCTTTGACTTTGGAGGGCCAGAGCTTGACTTTGACCAATACCTTTCACGGAGGGGGCCCGTAATCGGAAGCGACTATGTGGCACCTGCAAAAGCCATACTCACGCCCCAAATAAAAAAATGCGTCGAAGAAATCCGCGAAACGCAGCTTAAAGTTCCCTGCGACCAAAAATTCACCGAGCACAGGCTTTCCCAGATGAACATGATAAAAAACGTCCAGTGCGACCGCATCCTAGGCCTTCCCGCCACCTGGGCATTTTAGCTATTGAATTCTTCCTTAAAATACCGTAAAATATAGAAGAGAGTTAGAGCCACCACAAAAAGGAGTTTTGCCATGAAGAACAAATTCCATGCATTCCTTTACATTACGGCCACACTGCTTTTATTGCTAAATATAGCATCATGCTCAGGCATTGCATCTCCATCCGAACAGGAATCTCCGTCAGCTTCCAGGGGGCTTAGCCTTAGGGGAAGGTTCAGCATGGCAGAAGCATCGGCAGTCCCAATCGAATACCAAACAGCCACAAACGCAGCCCTGCAAGCTTCACGCAACGCAATACCAGACACAAGCACTTTAACATATTCAGTATCAGCAACTAACGCTTCCAACGGCAACATAGTCTGGGCAACAAACGCAAATTCCACCAGCTATGAATTCAACGGAAACCTTACCGCAGGCACATGGGAGATTACGGCTTACGCAAAACAGGACACAGCGATTGTCCTGCAAAGCGAACCAAAGACCGTAACCCTTTCCAAATTGGCAATGGACGCAAGCGAAAGCCTAACCATGGCACCAAGCACAAGCGGAAGTGGCAGCATAGACCTTACTGTAAACTGGGCATCTGACAGCGGCATTGGATATTGCCATTACAGCAAACCCGACGGAATTACAATCACAACCACAAGCGGACAGCCAGACAGAATAACAGCCGAGTCAATAGAAGCCGGCATTTACACAGTAACGCTTTCCTTCTATACGTCACAAGCCAACTACAACTCAGGCGCAGCCCCGCTCTACAAATGCACGGAATACCTAGCCGTCTACCCCGGACTAGAAACAAACACGTGGACTAAAGAAACAGCACCCCACATTGACGCTAGCGGAAACTTTAATGTTGCAAAGTCCTGCGTAGAAACATTCGTCTACAGAAAAATCTACGTAGAACAGGGCGCAAGCTCAAGCAATGCCAACGGAACATCAGAGCGTCCCTACCCTTCAATAGAAAGCGCAATGACAAGACTTAGCGAAGTTGCAGGCGCAAACATCATAACAGGCATAAGCGCAACCAATCCCTGGGAACTGCACGTAAAGGGAACGCACAAAGCCCCCAGCGGTATAGGGAATAATTTTATAAACGCAACTTCTGCCATACAATACCTTAAAATTATTGGAGAAGGAAGCGGTGCAACCATAGACGCAGACACAAACTGCAGGGTGCTCAACGTAGCCTCAGGCGCAAATGTAACAATAGAAAATATTACGCTAAAAAACGGAAGACAATCTGGTGGCAACGGAGTTTATGTTAGCGGAACACTTACAATGGAAAGCGGCAGCACAATAAGCGGCAGCAAAACAACAGGTTCAGCAGGATCTGGCGGCGGTGTTTTTGTTGACAGCAGCGGAAAGTTTTACATGAACGGCGGAACCATAAGCGGCAACGAGGCTAAGTACGGTGGCGGAATTTGCGTTTCTTCCGGCGGACTATTCGAAATGACAGGCGGAAAAATAAGCGGCTGCACAGCTCCAATTGCATCTAACGGAGAAGGTGGAGGAATCTGCAGCAATGGAACTCTTAGCATTAGCGGAGGCTCTGTAGAGGAAAACAGCGGAACGATTGGCGCAGGAGTTTGCGTAAAAGGCGGAAGCGTTACTATAACAACAGGCTGCTCCATAACCAAAAACACAGCCGTAACAAACGGAAACAACATCTACATAAGCTCTGGAGCTTCCTCAGTCTCTGTTCCCGCAGGAAACAATTCCTTCTATGACGACACAACAAACGCAACAGGCTACCCTGACGCAATCTGCTGTACAAGCGGCAACAGCTTTGCACGCTTTAACCAACCGAACACTTCTGCAAACTACATAGACACAGCTGCCTGTGGATTTACAGGCGACGCTACAATCTACCTTGGAACATCAGACGGAGCTAGCACAACATGGAAAAGCGACTGCCATGAGATAGCAAAAAATTGCGAACAAAACCTTACCATAACGCCAACAAACACAAGCACAAGTGTAAAGGCAACAATCAAAAACAGTTCAAGCACAGAATCAACCGACTACCTCATACATTTTAACAAATCTGGAAAAACGCTCACGCTAACAAGACTTATCCTTGACGGAAACAGCAAAAAATGCGGCGTAGCAAAGCTAGAAGCAGGAAAACTTAACGCCACAAACTGCACCTTCCAGTATGGCAAAGCGAAATCTGGAGGTGGACTTTACGTAAACAACGGCACAGAGGCAACTCTTTCTTCATGCACCGTAAAAAACTGTACGGCACAAAGACCTGAATCTGACACAAGCGGTTGGGCCAAAGGCGGAGGAATATACACGAACGGAACCGTAACTTTCAGTGGAACCATAAAAGAATGTTCCGCCATAGGAATTGGCGGAGGGGTATTAGTAGGAACCGCAGCAAACGCAAAATTTACAATGGAAAGTGGTAGTATAGAAGACTGCAGTGTAACACCACAGTCAGGAGTTGACATAACCTATGCCGGTGGTGGCGTTTGGACATACCAGACTTTTGAAATGAAAGGCGGTACAATAAAGAACTGCACAGCCCCAAGTGGCAATGGAGTATTTCTTGGCAGCGCAGACAGTTCAACTCCTGTATTCAAAATGAGCGGAAGTGCCTGTGTTGCCTCAAATAATGAAGTTTATGTTGGTTCATATCAAATAAAAATAGCAGGAGACCTTACAGCCTCCAGAGCAGCAACAATAAGGCCTTACACATACTCGACAACTACCCAAGTACTCACAGATGACAGCAGCGGCACACTGGTTGATGCAAACTACCATAGATTCCAACTAACCGATTCAAGTAATTATTCTATTAACGATTCAGGATATTTGGAAAACATCCCTATGCTTTCTGTTACTTCTGATTCGACAGGAACGGAACTTTACGATTATTTGCAAACATATAACAGCTTTAAGCTTAACATTCCAAGCGGAGTAACATACAAAATTGTTCCACATAGCAGCTATTCGAACAGTGGAAATTTCTCTGGAAACGGAAGAAACTGTGCAATTATAATTCCTTCAGGAAAAACACTCACACTTTGCGGAAGTGGAACTCTTTCTCTTTCTGCATATTCTGGAAATATTATAGAAGTTAACGGAGGAACGCTAAACCTTACAGATTCAGTTACCATTGATCCATCCACAAACGGTATTCACTGGAGAGCTGTAGGGGTGTCTAATGGAGGAGCATTTAACATGAGCGGAGGAACAATCACAGGTGTTTCTTCTGGTGGTGGTGGTGGAATTGTAACAGTCTGGAGCGGTTGTACTTTTACCATGACAGGGGGAAGCATTACAGGCAACATGACAGCTCACGGAGGAATAGATGTCTCGGGAGGAACATTCACCATGACAGGCGGTTCTATAACAAATAACCACCCTACTTCTAGCAACAACTATGCTGGAGGGGTTTCTATTACTTCTGGTGGAACCTTTACAAAAAGCGGAGGTACAATAACAGATAATACAAATAACACAGGAGTCACAGCAAATGTTATGATAGTAAACTACGGAACTTACAACGGAACAACTTATGGCTCCAGTTCAAGTCCAGTAGACCGTCAGATTCTATACTAAGGTTGCAATCCGTAAAAGATAAAGCCTAAAGCTTACACAGCCCCTGTGGTTCGACAAGCTCACCAACCAGTTCAGGGTGACGTGTTTGCATTCATGGTGACGCAGCTGCATTCATAAAGACATGGTTGTATTCATAAAGACGTGACTGCGTTCAGTGTAAATGCCAGCAATCCGGGTAACAAGACAGCCGTCATTCCAGGCTCGACCCGGAATCTATAGATGCCGAATCCACATTCGTAGCAAGTGCGTGCGAATGTGGCATGACCGCTTTCTTCTGCGATACAGAAAAACTTCGGAATGACAATTACTAAACAGAGTCTTTGTAAGCAAACAGCGGTTTATTATCTCACTACGTTTTTTCTTACCTTGCTATCCAACAATTTGTAGCCGGGTCTATTTCTGTATAACCCGTTATTTCAGACGGTAGAGGACGAGCCCTAATAGGATCTGTACTAGCAATATAATATCCTGCGATGGCTGTCACCCAATACGTTCTTCCCGACTTTAACCTTACTATAGTATTCTCTATAAAAGGAACAGCTTGTCCATTTTCGATGACAAACCCAGGTTCCGCTTCATGGTCATTAACCATATGACTTCCCTCACTTACGGTATACTCGCATCTCGCCAAATAACTCGTCGGTGTGGCAGTAGCCGTGGTACTTGTCGTGCTAACATCCGGTGCGTCATCGTCGTCAGAAGAAGAGCCTCCACCAGAGCAGCAAATTAACAGCCCCCCAATCGCCAATACAGAAAGCATGGTAAAAATTCTTACAACTTTTTTCGGTAACTTGTAAATAATAATTCCCCACTTTTCTGTCATAAATTACAACATTTTTTATAAATCATGGCGGGGGTAAGACCGTCATGAATCTTTCTAGGATAGTTGTTCATCCATTCCTC
>ODAI012251362.1_pt1 | contig 17785 bp, 14 predicted proteins | sample 1539321 | NCBI WGS metagenome assembly ODAI01 (sample SAMN02144231, study PRJEB22623) | gut metagenome | biome: sheep rumen | host: Ovis aries | place: New Zealand | reverse complement strand
GACCTTCAAGTTCAAACTCATGCAATCCAGACGCAACCGCAAGCTGCATCGTCAGATCAGCGCGGCAGGTCTTGCCTGGAATCATTGCGTGGCATTGACGCGAAGGTACTACAAGTTGTTCGGCAAGTCGGTGTCGAAGTTCGATCTGCAAAAACACCCCGGCGCACGGCCGGACACTGCGTGCCATCGCAAATCCGCCCGCAGATTTAAGCCTGTTGCAATTGAAAACCTTTATCATGCGCGCACCTAAGATTGTGCGCAGGGCTTTGTTCGCCTTCAAGCAGTGGCCTCATCAGGCCGATGCCTGGTGTTTGCACGCCCGCGCAATGGAAACATTTTCATCATGCCTATAGACAAACTCATGCTCCCCGATGTCCAGAACGCCCATGACGAACGGCACATCGCGATCAACCGCGTTGGCGTTCGAGATGTCACCATGCCCATTTTCGTTCAGAGCGTGAACGGCCCTCAGCCTTCGGTTGCCAAGGTTCGCATGTACGTGAGCTTGCCCGCGGAACAGAAGGGCACCCACATGTCCCGCTTCGTCTCCCTGATGATGGATAACACCGAACCGCTCTCGAGCACGATGATGGGCAACATGCTCGACCGGATGCTCGAGCTTCTTGAATCGGACAGCGGCTACATCGAGATCTCCTGCCCTTTCTTTGTCACCAAGGCAAGTCCCGTGACCCGGCTCGAGAGTCTCATGAACTACAGTGTGCGCTTCATCGCCGAATGCGTGAACGGCAAGCGCCGCATCTGGCAGGAGATCCAGGCGCCGGTGACGAGCCTGTGCCCATGCAGCAAGCAGATCAGCGATTACGGTGCGCACAACCAGCGCAGCCACATCACGATCAAGTGCGAGCTCTTCGCTCCGCTCTCGCTTGAAGAGCAGATCCGCGTTGCCGAATCCTCCGCCTCGTGCGAGCTCTGGAGCCGCCTGAAGAGAAGCGACGAGAAATTTGTGACCGAGTACGCCTACGACCATCCCAAGTTCGTCGAGGACATCGTGCGCGATGTCGCCCGGCAGCTCAACGCCGATGCCCGCGTCGCCGCCTATGTTGTCGAGGCGGAAAACTTCGAGTCGATCCACAACCACTCGGCCTACGCGCTCATCGAGCGGGACAAGAGAACCGCATGACGGACACGGACGGCGCCTAGACGCCGCCGCCACGCCCCCGATGCGGCAAAGGTTTGTTAAAGACCTTTGCCGCGCTCTGTCTGAGCCGCCTTTTTTGGTATCGTTCCGCATACAAAAATTCTTTCGGATCAATTCTTATGATCGAACAGCAGAAACAAGCTCTTGCCGCACTGATCAGCGCGGCGCTTTCCGACCTGGGTATCAACGACGTTCCCGTCCAGCTTTCTCGCCCGAAGGTTGCCGAGCACGGCGATCTTGCGTGCAATGTGGCCATGCAGTGCGCCAAGCGCCTTGGCAAGGCGCCCCGCGCCATCGCCGAGGATCTCGTGGCTGCCATGCGGCGCCGCCCCGAGTGCAGCCAGATGCTCTCGGACATCCAGATTGCCGGCCCGGGCTTCATCAACCTGCGGTTCAACAATTCGGCCAAGTTCGGCGTGGTTGCCGAAGTGCTGCGCCAGGGGCGCGGCTACGGATGCAATGATTCGTGCAAAGGGCAGAGCGTCCTTCTCGAATACGTTTCAGCCAACCCCACGGGGCCGCTGCATCTTGGCCACGCACGCCAAGGCGCCCTCGGCGACGTTCTCGCGCGCGTCATGCGCACCCAGGGCTACGCAGTCACCCGCGAGTTCTACTACAACGACGCCGGAGTGCAGATCCACAATCTGGCCGTAAGCGTCCAAGCCCGCGCCCGGGAGGAGCTCGGGCTCGCAAACGCCGAGGAGTTCCCTGAAAACGGCTATCGCGGCGACTACATCTACGACATCGCACGCGACTACCTCGCAAAAAAGCCCGTCCATACGGTGACGGGCTCCGTGGTTGAAAGCCATGCCGATGCCAATGATCTCGACGCCATCCGCAAGTACGCCGTCGCCTACCTCAGGAACGAGCAGGACGCAGATATGAAGGCGCTTGACGTCACGATGGATAACTTCTATCTGGAAAGTTCGCTGTACACCGACGGGCGCGTGGAAGCGGCCGTGCGGGCCATGACCGAGGCGGGCTGCACCTACGAGTCGGACGGCGCGCTGTGGCTGCGCACCACCGATCCCCGGTTTGCCGAGTTCAAGGACGACAAGGACCGCGTGATGCGCAAGAAGGACGGCTACTACACGTACTTCGTGCCGGATGTCGCCTATCACCTGAGCAAGTTCGAGCGCGGCTTTACGCGCGCCATCGACATTCAGGGCTCGGACCACCACGGAACCACCGCCCGCGTGCGCATCGGCCTGCAGGCCGCTGGCACGCAGATGGGCTTTCAGATTCCGAAGACCTTCCCCGAGTACCTGCTGCACAAGATGATCCGCGTGATGCGCGACGGTGAGGAAGTGAAGATGAGCAAGCGCACGGGCACCTATGTCACGCTGCGCGACCTGGTGGACTGGGTCGGGCGCGATGCCGCGCGCTTCTTCCTGGTGTCCCGAAAGTCCGATGCCGAATTCGTCTTTGACGTTGACCTCGCGCTCGCCAAGAGCGACGAGAATCCGGTCTACTACCTGCAGTACGCCCATGCGCGCATCTGCTCGGTGCTCGCGCAGGCAAAGGAAAAGGGCTACGGCGTCCCGACGCCCGAGCAGGCAGCTTCGCTCGACCTCGCGTCTCTTGAGAGCGAGCACGCCGCAGCGCTGGCCAACAAGATGGCCGAATACGGCAACATCCTCACGGTTGCCTCGAGGGATCTTGCTCCGCATCTGATCTGCGTGTACCTCAAGGAGCTTGCAGCGGCCTTCCACGCGTTCTACAACAGCGACCGGGTGCTCACGGACGATGAGACCGTGCGCAACGCCCGTCTTGCGCTGCTGCTTGCCGCACGGCAGGTTCTGGCAAACGGACTCGCGGTTCTGGGCGTCAGCGCCCCGGAACGCATGTAACGGGAGGCTCTTATGACCGCTCGAGCTCAAGTGAAAAACCACATCAACATTTCCGCAATCCTCATCTCGTTTGTTCTGGGCGTTGTGGTCGCCCTTGCCGCTGCCGCGGCAACGATCATGTTCATCAACGGCACCCCGGTTCCCTTCGTGAACAAGGGGCAGCAGAGCAACTCTGCCGTTGACTCTTCACTGCTTGACGGCAAGACGCTTGATCCAAACAAGAAACTTTATACGGCCGGTCAGGGCGTGCAGCAGAAAGCCTCCGTCGCCCCCGTGATCGCCAAAGGCACGGAGCCTGCGGCTGAACGCTGGTGGGTGAATGCTGGCACATTCTCAAAGAATGACGAGGCCGAGGGCATGCGCGCCCGCATCGCCTTCATCGGCCTTGACTCGCAGATTTCCCTGGATTTCACGAGCGGCAAGCGCAAGTACCGCGTTCGCGTCGGCCCCTTTGACACCAAGGTGCAGGCCGAGGAAATCCGCCAGAGCCTTGCAGACAATTCGATCACCTCGCAGATTGTTCAACAGAAGAAGTAACGTAGCAAAACAACTGACCGTTTTAGGAGTTCCGCAATGATTTCCCGTCGTGAACTGATTCTGGCCTCTGCCGCAGCGACGCTGCCCGCAGTGTCCATTGCCTCGTCCGGAACCTTCACCGAGGGCAAGGACTACACCATCGTGCGGCCGCCGGTCGACTACCCGCGCAGACCAGTGCACGTGCACGTGTTCTTTGCGTACACCTGCCCGCACTGCCTTCGCTTTGAGCCGGAGCTGAGCGAATTCGTCCAGAGCTGGTCGAGCATGCGCGAAGTGCGCATCATCCCCGTTCCGGTGGCCTGGAGCGAGATCTACGAGATCTTCCCGAAGATGTACTACGCGTTCGAAAGCCTCGGCCCTGCCGTGATCGACAAGTACCACATGCCCTTCTGGGAGTGGGTCATCAAGGAGCAGCACGACACCTGGAACGACGCGCAGTCCACTGAAAAGGATCTCATCGCCTGGGCCGTGCGCCAGGGCTTGTCCGAAAGGGAGTTCAAAAAGACCCTCTCCAGCTTCTCGGTTTCCAACAAGGTCCGCCTTGCCTCCCAGACCTGGCGCAACTACGGCGTTGATGCGACTCCGAACATCGGCATCGCCGGCAAGTACCTCACGGCTCCGCACATGGCGGGCTCGCGCAAGCGCGCCATCCGCTGCGCCGAGTACCTGATCAAGAAGGAACTCGGCTCCTGATCGGAGCGGAACACAGGGAGAGCAGCAAGATGAGAGTCTTCATTACGGGCGCTTCGAGCGGCATCGGCGAGCAGCTTGCAAGACGCTACGCCGAGCGCGGCGACCAGCTGGGCCTTGTCGGCCGCAACGCGGAAAAACTCAAGGCAGTGGCAGCAAGCCTGCCCGGCAGCGGGCATCTCACCTATGCCCTTGACGTGACCGACCGCGACGCGCTCATTGCCGCGGCCCGGGATTTCGACTCCCGGGGCGGCACGGATCTGGTGATCGCCAACGCTGGCATCTCGGTCGGCGTGAAGACCGAGTATTACGAAGACCTTGCCGTCATGGAGAAGGTCTACCGCACCAACGTGCTTGCCATGGCAGCCACCTTCCACCCGTTCATTGAATCGATGGCAAAGAGGGGCCGCGGACAGTTCGTCGGCATCGGCTCAGCCGGCGGCATCCGGGGGCTCCCCGGGAGCGAAGCCTACTGCTCGAGCAAGGCCGCGGTCATCAGTTACCTGGAAAGCCTGCGGAACGATGTGCGCAAGTACGGAATCACCGTCACCACCATCTCTCCCGGGTTTGTCAAAACGCCCCTCACGGCAAAGAACCCGTACCAGATGCCCTTCCTGCTCACCGCCGAAGAGTTCTCCCGGAGAGCCGTGAAGGCGATTGACGCACATGTCTCCTACCGCACGATTCCCTGGCAGATGGGGATTGTGACCAAATTCCTGCGCATGCTGCCCAACTGCGTGTTCGACAGGGCGTTTGCCGGACGCGGAGAGAAACCCCGAGCCACGGAACTCGGCATGAAGTAGAAAAAGGCGCCTGAATTTAATCGGGCGTTTTTTTTGATTCAGGGAAAGGAAGTCAAAAAACGAGTCCGTAAGATGTCTCCTCCAAGATTTTTGGACATAAACTATCGGCCAAAGCATAGGAGAGAGCAATGCGGTTTTATTCGCGACAAAGTGAGCTTGAGATTCTTTCCAGCACGGCTGCATCCGCACGGCGCGGTTCCGCCAGGTTTACCGTCATTGCAGGACGCTTCGGCGTCGGGAAAACAAAGCTGGCGCTCAGCCAGATCAGGGACACCCCCACCCTGTACTGCTATGCGGCACGCTCGAACGAGACGCTGCTCACACGGCAGTTCTGCCGGGATGCCGAGCAGATCGGCGTGCGCATTCCGGAAGGCGTGCGGACACTGCCGCAATTCATCGAAGCGCTTCTGAGGGCTGGAAAGCTGCGGCCGATGACGGTCGTCCTTGATGCATTCGACGAGTTCCTCGCCATGAATCCCGCGGTCTACCCGCTTCTGGCGCAAGTCTGGGAAAAAGGCGCAGAAGGCTCCCACATCCACCTCGTTGCAACGGTGAGCGCGGCTGGCGCCGTCGAACAGATCTTCGGCAAGGGCGCCCCCATGGAGGGCATTGCAAGCAACATCTTGAGGCTCCAGGCCTTTGAAATTGCGAGTCTGCAGAAAATCCTCCTTGACTACAACCCGTATGCCGGGGGCGAGGACCTGCTCGCACTCTTTGCCTTCTCCGGCGGCATTCCCCGCTATGTCCGCGCCCTGCTTGAAGCGGATGCGAGCAGCAAGGAATCCATCGTCAACGCGTTTGCCAACCCGGAGCTGCTGTTCTGCTCCGAGGGGGAAAACCTTCTCACGCCGGTGCTCGGCCGCGACTGCGGAACGTACTTTGCCATCCTCTCGCTGATTGCCGACGGGTACACAGGCATCCAGGACATTTCCGAGCAGCTTGCCGGCAAGTCGATCGGCGGGCAGCTCAGAAAGCTCGAAGAGGAATACCGGCTCATCGAAAAGCGCCGTCCGCTGTTTGCGGCGCAGGCAAGCCAGACCGTCCGCTACGCGATCAGCGACCGGTTCCTGGAAGCCTGGATGCGGTACATCTTCCCGTTCCGCAACCTCATTGAAATGGGCGAAGTGGACCTGCTGAGAACCATGGTGCGCAAGAAGTACAAGCAGTTCCTGCCCGAGACGCTGCGCGAATTTTTCGTGACCCGGGCGACGGAATCGGGCAAATTCACCCAGGTCGGCTCCTGGTGGCCGGGCAAGAGAAGCCTTGTGAAGGGAGAAATTCCCCTGCTCGCGCTTGATCAGACGCGCCGCTCAGCCATCGCCTGCGACATCCGCAGGAAGAAAAAGCAGTTTGATCCGCAGGCGCTGCAGACCGCGATGGATTTCCTCCAGAGCGAGTCGCTTGAGGGCTGGTCAGTCACCCAGCAGTGCCTGACGCCCGATGACATCACGATCTGACAGGCGAGAAAAAACTCCGGCGGCGCCAGGCCAGCCGGAGTTTTTTTCAGGCTCCCACCCCGCTCTGATGCGGCGTGAGAGTCCTGCGGGCGAGACAAAGCTCAGCGATTACTTGCCGGCCTTCCCGTCCTTTGCCTTGGCATTCTTTTCAGCAGCCTTGGCCTCTTTTTCCGCGGTCTTGGCAGCTGCCTTGGCTTCCTTCTCAGCAGCCTTTTCCGCAGCCTTTGCCTGCTTCTCGGCGGCCCTGGCCTCCTTTTCGGCGACCTTGGCGGCAGCCCTGGCTTCCTTTTCGGCAGCCTTGGCGGCGCGAGCCTCCTCGTCGGCAGCCTTGTCTGCAGCCTTATGGGCGGACTTGTTGGCAACCTTCTCAGCCTGCTCGTAAGCAGCCTGATGCTTGCGGACCTGCTTCTGGCGCATCTGCTCGAGAGCCTTCAGGGATTCCTGGGCCTCGATCATCGACGTGGCGCGGCCAACGATCAGGGGATCGGTCGGGCCGACGACGGAATCGTCGCGGTTGTCGTAGGGAATGAGGTTGAGCACATAGCGCATGGCGTTCAGGCGGGCGCGCTTCTTGTCATCGCTCTTGACAACCGTCCACGGGCAGTCAACCGTATCGGACACCTCGAACATGGCGTTCTTGGCCTTGGTGTAGTCGTCCCACTTGTCGAGCGAGGCGATATCCACGGGCGAGAGCTTCCAGCGCTTGAGCGGGTGCACCTCGCGCTCCTTGAAGCGGCGGCGCTGCTCTTCGCGGGACACGGAGAACCAGAACTTGATGAGATAGATGCCGCTGTCCTTGAGGAACTTCTCGAACCCGGGAACTTCGCGCATGAACTCGTCGTACTGATCCTTGGTGCAGAAGCCCATGACGCGCTCAACCACGGCGCGGTTGTACCAGGAACGGTCAAAGAGCACGATCTCGCCGGCGGTCGGGAAGTGCTTGACATAGCGCTGGAAATACCACTGGCCGGATTCTGCTGCGGTGGGCTTTTCCAGAGCCACGATACGGGCTCCGCGGGGATTGAGGTGTTCCATGAAGCGGGTGATCGTGCCGCCCTTGCCTGCGGCGTCGCGCCCTTCAAAGAGGATCATCACGCGAGAGCCGGTCTTCTTGACCCAACTCTGCAGCTTGAGCAGTTCCACCTGGAGCTGGAACTTTTCCTGCTCGTACACGCGGCGGCGCATGTGGTTCTTGTAGGGATAGCCGCCCTTTTGCCAGTCCGCGGAGAGCTCGTAGTCCGGGTTGATGCCGGTCTTGATCCTCTCGGCCTTCTTCCGGTCGATCTCGCCGTGGCTCTTGATTTCCTCGGCAAGCAGGGTGCGAAGGATCGACTGACGGTCGGAGGGAGACTCCGCCTTCAGAATCGTCAGAATCGCGCGGCGCTCGGCGTCGCTCCCGGACTCAACCGCGGAAGCCGTATCGTGCACCTTGACCTCACCCTCGTTCTTGAAGCGGGGCTGACGGTTCATGTCCATGTTCTCCCACTCAGGGATGTTCTTCGGATCGGCGCTGCCCGCATCCTGAGCCTGGGCGATGTCGGCCATCATGCGATCCTTTTCTTCCTTAATCGCTCTGGCGGACTCGACAGCCTTGGCTACCTGGCGGTCGGCATTCCTCTTGATCAGAGCCTTTGTTTTCTTGTCGTTCATGTTTTTTAAACTTAGACGTAAAGCGGTTCCTCAAATCCATCCTTGGGAATCCCCGGGTCACAGCAGGAACCTGTGCGATGACAGAGCATGTAATTATCGCTTACAGCAACTCAATAACGCCAATTTTTGCTCAAAAACAATGCTTCATATTAGGGATTAGCCCATATAAACGCGTCACGCCCCACCCGATTGTCTCAAATACTTTGATCGTAAAAATTGAAATGGATTCCGAAACGCTCTCCTTTCTGCTCGAGAAACCCGATCTGACCGACTCGGAAATCACGGCTTTGCTCGCCCTGCGCTCGCCCGAAGACTGCGCCCGCCTGCGGCTTGCAGCCTACGAAAAAACCACCCGCTCGCTGGGGAGCCTCGTGTACTACCGGGGACTCATCGAAGTTTCCAACATCTGCACGGCCAACTGCCGGTACTGCGGGATCCGCAGGGACAACCATTCGCTTGAGCGCTACGAAATGAGCGCCGAGCAGATTGTTGAGGCCGCGCTCTGGGCCGCCAGGAACGGCTACGGATCGGTGTGCCTTCAGGCGGGCGAGCGGAGCGACGAGAAATTCATCGGCTTCATCGAAAGCGTGCTTGAGGCGATTCACGCGCAAAGCGTGAGCGAGACGCTCCCCAACGGTCTAGGCATCACGCTCTCGCTCGGGGATCAGAGCGAGAGCACCTACAGGCGCTGGGCCGCGGCAAGCGGCAGTCCCGACGCGCTCCGCTACCTGAGCCGCTTTGAAACATCCAATCCGCTTCTCTTTGCCCGGCTGCACAACGCAAGGGGCGCGAACAACAAGGACCTTCGCCGCAGGCTTGAGTGCCTGCGCACGCTCAGGCGGTGCGGCTACCAGGTGGGTACGGGAGTCATGATCGGCATCCCCGGCCAGAGGCTGGAGGATCTCGCCCGGGACATCCGGCTTTTCCAGGAACTCGATGTGGACATGATCGGCATGGGGCCGTACCTGAAGAGCTCGGGCAGCGACATGCCGCAAGCCGGTGCTCGCGACGCGGCCGCTCAGCTGCAGCTCGCCCTGAACATGATTGCCGTCACGCGGCTTGTGATGGGCCCGGTGAACATCGCCGCTGCCACGGCCCTGGATGTGCTCGCCCCCCGGGGCCGGGAGCTTGGCATCCTGCACGGCTGCAACGTGATCATGCCAAACATCTCGCCGCGGGCTCTGCGCGCTGGCTATCAGCTCTACGACAACAAGGCGCGGCTCATTGACGGCCCGCCCATGCAGGAGGAGCCCCTTGACAAAAGAATCGAGCGCTGCGGCAGGCGGGTCGGCTGGAACCTGGCGGGAAGCTCAGTGCACTACCTGAGCCGAACCGCCGCCAGCCTCTGAGCGCTCCTTCTGCTCAAGCAGATAGCTGTAGACAAGGTCGCGCTTCACGCCGCTCACGCGGCTCACAAGCGCTGCGCTCTGGCTGAGCGGCAGGCTCTGCGCGATCGCGTCCGCCCATTTGCGGACGTCCTCGGGGAGCTCGCCGCCCTCGGCCCGCTCCTCGCTGTCCACAAAAATGGCATATTCGCCGCGCGGCGTCATGTTCGCCGCCCACGCCGAGAGATCCCCCGCGCGCATCGCGTCAAAACTCTCAAAGCGCTTGGTCATCTCCCTGGCAACCACCACGCGGCGCTCGGGCGAAAGCGCGGCTGCAAGATCCGCAAGCAGCTCCTGAATCCTGTGCGGCGCCTCGTAAAGCACGAATGCATCGGCCCGGGCGGCATATTCGGCGAGCATCTGCCGCCTTGCCTTCTTGCTGGGAGGGACAAATCCCACGAAAGTGAACGTATAGGAATTCAGCCCCGCAGCACTCATTCCGGCAATGACGGCCGAAGGCCCGGGAATGGGGCTCACGGGGCAGCCGGCCTGCCGCACCCTTGCGACAACCCGCGCCCCGGGATCGCTCACGGCGGGCGACCCGGCGTCGGTGATCAGGGCGACGCGCTCGCCTGCGCGCAGCCGCTCGATCAGCTTTTCCGCAGCGCTTGCCTCATTGTGTTCGTGCACGGCGATCAGATGCGTGGTAATCCCGTAGCGGTCAAGCACCTTGCGGCTCTCGCGGGTATCCTCGCAGGCGATCACATCTGCGATATCAAGGATCCAGAGCGCCCTGAGCGTGATGTCGGCGGCGTTTCCGATCGGCATCCCCACGAGATACAGCGTCCCCTGCGGGAAACTCTGGCCTGCAATCCCCACTCGATCAAATACGGTATTTCCACTAAACTGAGAGGGATTCACTGTGTCATTTGGCTTGATCTCAGGTTCCATCATGCTTCGTCCTCATCTGATCGCGTCTGCCGTTTGCGCGGCCATCGCCTGCGCTGTTGCGGGAACCCCCGCCTCGTGCGCCGCCGCCCGGCTGAAAATCGCTCTCATCATGCCCGCTGTCGATTCGGCACTTTCCCAGCCGGCGCAATGGGCCGCCGACGGTCTGATTGCCGCGAATTATGCCTCCAAAGCCCCAGCCGCCATCATTTCAGTGCGCCCCGTGCAGGGGGCCTCCGTGATCGATCAGCTCAACCAGGCCGCCAAGGCCGGCGCAGTTGTCGCCGTGGGGCCTCTTGACCGCGGAGGCGTTGAGCAGCTTGCCGCGCAGCCGTTTCTGCCGATTCCCGTTGTCACACTCAATCAAGTTCCTCTGAACAACGAGATTGCCGAAACGGAAATCGCACCCGAACCCGAGCCCGTCGCCCTCACTCCTGGCGCCTACGCCCCGGAGGCAAACCGCTCCGTCTGGCAAAGGGCAAGGTCGGAAGAACGTCCCGCGCCCTCCGGCCATATTCTGGCCAACACCAATGTTGAAGGCTTCGTCAAGGCTGAGGACATCCCGAGAAAGCACATCCGCAAGGAGCCGAAGAGATTCCCGCGCGAACTGCTCATGATGGGGCTTTCCATGGAAAACGAGGCGGAATACGTCACGGGCCTCGCCGTCAAGGCTCTGCCCGAGAGGACCGCTTCGGGAGAAAAGCCCAAGGTTCTGCTTCTTGACCATGCCACCCCGCTTGAGAAGCGCATCTCGGACGCGTTCCTCGAGAGTCTGCAGCAGGCGGGCTTCGCGCCCGACCGGATGACGGTTGACCACGCGAACCTTGAGCCCGTACACAAGATGTTTTCGCTGACGCTCACGGGCAAGGACGCCCGGTTCCCCGAGGAACTGATCGACAGGAAGGAGGATCCGGTCGGGTACGCCCAGCAGCAGCTTCGCATGAAGAAGTACTTCGCCGAGCGCCGTGCCGAAGTGGCCTTTGCCGAGCCGCCCTATGCGGCGATCTTCCTTGCCATGGGCTCTGAAACCGCTTCCCTCATCTATCCGCGTCTGCCCTCACGCAGCCGGGTCTGGGCAACGAGCGCCATCTATCCGGGCGACCCCAACACGGAGCCGGAGGCGAAGTCCATGTGCTACGACCTGCAGAACATCGGGTTTGCCGGCTCTCCCTTCGTTCTCGGCTATGACCGGGACTCCTTTGAGAAGCGCTACAGGATCATGCCCATTTCAGGCGTCCTGCAAAAGCGGCTCTTCGCTCTCGGCTCGGACGCGCTGAAGGTTGCCGTTGAAATGGCCAAGGGCACGACTCGGTACTCGTTCAAGGGCGAGAACGGCACGATATCCTTTGACCGGGATGAAGCCCCCGCCGTCAGCATCACGCCCACTCCGGCCATGATCGGCCCGGGCGTCATCAAGCTCATGAAGGAAAAGGATCTGATCGAGTTCAACGTGATTGACCTGTACGGAGCACCCCGTCAGAAAAAGACTGCAGAGTCCGCCAGATAAGGAGTCCGCTGTCCATGCCGTTTCTGACACTAGCTGAAGCCGAGCTCTCCTGGGGCGACATGCCGCTCCTTGATCACGCATCCCTGTCCATCGAGCCGGGAGAGCGGATCGGGCTCATCGGCCGAAACGGCACTGGGAAAAGTTCGCTCTTGCAAGTGCTTGCCGGTCTTGAAAAGCTCGAGGGCGGAGAGCTCACGCAGCAGGACGGCCTGCGCGCCGTCTACCTTGAGCAGGAGCCAAGGCTTGATGAGAATCTCACGCTGCGCGATGCGCTTATCGCCCGCGGCGCGCTGGCCGAGATCGCAGACGAGCGCGACCGCTGGGAGCGGCTTGCAAAGCTGGATGAGTACCTTGACAGGCTCGCGCTCGCTGGCGAGGCGCTGACCCAGACCGCCTCGGGAGGCGAGAGAAAGAAGGCGGCCCTTGCGCTCGCGCTCTCTCTGGAGCCCGACCTGCTTCTTCTTGACGAACCGACGAACCATCTTGACGTCGACTCCATCCTGCAGCTTGAGGCCATCCTGAAGAGCGAATACCGCTCAGGCAGATCGCTCATGGTGATCACGCACGACAGGGCGTTTCTCGACAGCGTCGTCACCCGCATTCTGGAACTGGATCGAGGAATCCTGCGCTCATACCCGGGAAACTTTGCCGCCTACGAAGCGCGAAAAACCGAGGAGCTTGCCGCCGAGGAAATCGAGCGGCGGCGATTTGACAAATTCTGGGCGCAGGAGGAAGTCTGGATCCGCAAAGGCATCGAAGCGCGCCGCACCCGCAACGAGGGACGCGTCCGGCGGCTCGAAGCGCTGCGCAGGGAGCGCGCGGCGAGGCGCGATCGTCTTGGCCGGATGAACCTCACGATTGATGCCGGCGAGCGCAGCGGCAAGATCGTTGCCGAGGCAACCGGCCTGACCAAGCGCTTTGGCGATCGCCTGATCGTCAAGGATCTCGACTTTACGATCATGCGCGGCGACAAGCTAGGACTGGTCGGCCACAACGGAACAGGCAAGTCCACGCTGATCCGGCTTCTGCTCGGAGAGCTTGCGCCGGACGGCGGACGCCTGAAACTCGGCAGCAACCTCAAAATCGCCTATTTTGATCAGCTCCGCGCCCAGCTTGACGACAGCAGGACCGTGGCCGACACCGTCTCCCAAGGCAGCGAATGGGTCGAAGTCGGCGGACAGAAAAAGCACGTCATGAGCTACCTGTCCGACTTCCTCTTCAGTCCTCGGCGCGCCTCGGTTCCCGTCGGGAACCTCTCGGGCGGAGAGCGCAACCGGCTGCTCCTCGCGCGCCTTTTTTCGCTGCCCGCGAACCTGCTCGTGCTCGACGAGCCGACAAACGATCTGGACATCGAGTCGCTCGAGCTGCTCGAGAGCACGCTTGAGACCTACCCGGGAACCGTCATTCTCGTCAGCCACGACCGGCGCTTCCTTGACAATGTCGTCACCGACATCCTGGCGCCGGTCAACTGGCTGCAGCCCGACGGCCGCTGGATGCGCTTTGTCGGCGGATACGAAGACTGGGAGCGGCAGAGGCTGCCCGAGCAGTCGCTCTCAGTCCCCCGCCCCGAGCCAAAGACCCCGCAGCAAAAGCCCGCCGCCCGCAGGAGCGCACCGGAAAAGCGCGTGCGCATGAGCTTTAAGGAAAAGCGCGAGCTCGAGGAGCTGCCGGGCAAAATAGAATCCCTGGAAGCCGAGTCTGAGGCTTTGCTTGCCGCAATGAGCAGACCCGACTACCATAAGAGAAGTGTTCAGGAACAGAAGGCCGACAAGGAGCGCAGCGTTGCGTTGCCCGCCCTCATCGAGGCCATGTACCGGCGCTGGGAAGAACTTTCCGATAAACAAGCCCTTGAAGGAGAGCGGCTATGACCTCAGTATCTTCAGGCGATTGGACAGCGAACATTGCGACGCTGCTCGCCATCCTTCAGTTCATTCTCGCCGCAGCCGTCGTGCTGCGCGTTGTCTTCACCCGTCGTCCGCCCGGAAGCTCCATGGCCTGGATCGTTCTGGCGGTTGTCCTGCCCTTTGTGGGGTTTTTCCTCTATGTCCTGTTCGGCGAACGCTCGATCGGGCGCTGGCGCATGCACAAGATGAAGAGCTCTCTGGAGCGCTTCCGCGATGTGATCGAAAGAAAACGCGACGCCTCCCAGGTTGCCAAGGCCGAGCAGGAGCCCGCACGCTCCCTGATCGCGATCACCGAGCGGGTGGCACATCTGCCCGCGACCGAAGGCTCGAACCTTGAGCTCATCGGAAATGCATCGGATGCGATCGACCGGATTCTCAAGGACATCCGCGCCGCCAAGCAGTCCATCGACATGGAGTTCTACATCTGGTCTCCCGGCGGCAAGGCTGACGAGATCGCCAACGCGCTCATCGAGGCTGCAGAGCGCGGCGTGAAGTGCCGCGTCCTGGTTGACGCCGTCGGCGCCCGTCCGTTCCTCGGCTCCACGTGGCCCGTGCGCATGAAGGTGCGCGGCGTGCAGATCGCCACGGCGCTTCCCGTTCAGGTGCTTGCCTTCGGCTCCGGCCGGGCCGATATCCGCCTGCACAGAAAGACCATCGTGATCGACGGCGTGACTGCCTACACGGGCAGCCTGAACCTGATCGACCCCGAGCAGTACGCCATGGAGCAAAGCGTTTCGAACTGGGTTGACGCAATGGTCCGCGTGACCGGCACGGCTGTGGCCGACCTTGCAACCGTGTTCGCCCTTGACTGGACGCTGCAGTCGGAAAAGGAACAGGACCTCGAGATTTCGGCTCCGGCCTGCGTGGCCCCCGCGGGCAGCGCAACGGTCGCGACCATTCCTTCCGGCCCCGACATCACCGCCGATGCAAATCTGCGCGTGCTGATCGAGGCTGTGAACAAGGCCCAGAAGCGCATCCTGATCACCACGCCCTACTTCGTTCCTGGCGAATCGCTCCTGATGGCGCTGCAGAACGCTGCGCTCAGAGGGGTTGAAGTGCATCTTTGCGTCCCGCTCCATCCGGACTCCAAGATTGTCCAGTGGGCTGGCCACCGGTACTTCAGCGCTCTGCTTGAGGCTGGCGTGCAGATCTTCGAGTTCACCGAAGGAATGCTGCATACCAAGGCCGTCACGATTGATGACGAGATCACGTTCTTCGGCACGCTCAACATGGACAACCGCAGCCTGATGCTCAACTTCGAGCTCATGCTGATGGCCTTTGACAAGGCGTTTGCCGAACGGCTTTCGGCCCTGCAGCTGTCCTATGAGGCGGCAAGCCGCAAGATCGATCCCATGGCCTGGAAGCAGCGCCGGCTGCTCAAGCGCTTCTCCGAAGGCGTGTGCTATCTCGCCTCTCCGCTGCTCTAGGCAGCCGCATAGAAAAAGGACACCAAGCCATGCGCCAGTTCCAATGCGACTACATTGCAGGATGCCATCCAGATCTGCTCGCGGCACTCGTGCGCAGCAATGCAGAGGAAGTGCCGGGCTACGGCATGGATCATTTCTGCGAGAAGGCTCGCGAACTGATCCGGACGGCCGCCGGAGCCGCGCAGGCCGACGTGTTCTTTTTCACGGGCGGAACGCTCACCAACCGCACTCTCATCTCGGCTGCGCTGCGGCCCGGGCAAACCGCGCTCGCCGCGAGCTCCGGGCACATTGCGGCGCACGAGACTGGGGCGATCGAAGCCACGGGCTTCAAGGTGACGGAACTGCCAAGCAATGACGGCAAGGTGAGCGGCGAAGATCTGCTTGCCACCGTCCTCTCCTACGAGACCTCGGCCGAACAGTTCCTGCTTGCCAAGCCCGCGCTTCTTTACATTTCCTACCCGACGGAAACCGGTTCGCTCTATACGCGCGAGGAGCTGCAGGCGATCAGCCGGATCTGCCGGGAGCACGGCCTGCTGCTTTACATCGACGGAGCGCGTCTCGCATACGGGCTTGCCGCCGCTGATGTGACGCTCGCCGAGATCGCCTCACTTTGCGACGCGCTCATGATCGGCGGCACCAAGTGCGGTGCGCTTGACGCCGAGGCCCTGCTCATCATGAACGATTCCCTCAAGGAGGGGTTCCTCTCACAGCAGCACCTGCGCGGAGCTCTGATCTCCAAGGGCAGGCTTGCCGGCGTGCAATTTGCCGAACTCTTTCGCGACGGCACGGGAGACTTCTACCGCTCGCTTGGCGAGCGGGCCGTACGCGATGCCCAGAGGCTGCGGGCCGCGTTCATCAAGGCCGGCATCACGCCGGACGGATCCTCACCCACGAACCAGCAGTTCGTGCGCATTTCCGCTGCGAAGCTCGCGCATCTGAACCGGAACTTCCGCTGCGAGCCCTGCGGCAAAGCTGCAGACGGCAGAGAACTGGTGCGCTACTGCACGGCCTGGTCGACCAAACCCGAGGCTGTTGAGGAGCTCCTTGCCGCCATCGGCGAAACCGAGGCGCTTCCATGACCGCCAAGAAAAGCCCAGACCGCGCGCTCATTGTCTTTTCTGGCGGCCAGGATTCGAGCACGTGCCTTGCGTGGGCGCTCCGAAACTTTGACGATGTCTACACAATCGGCTTTTCGTACGGACAGACCCACTCAGTCGAGCTTGAGTGCCGCCAGAACATTCTGAACAGCATTGAAGCGATCCTTGGCACGCACACGCTGCGCGAAGACAGAATGCTCAATCTGTCCGAGCTCGCCGCCCTGGACGGCAGTGCGCTCACCAAGGGCGGGGACATTTCCATCAACGCAGAAAACGGCCTGCCCACGTCCTTCGTGCCGGGCCGCAATCTGATCTTTTTCACCTACGCCGCCGCGCTTGCCTACAACCTCCATTGCGGCACGATCATCTCGGGCGTCGGAGAAGCAGACTACAGCGGTTATCCGGACTGCCGGGCGGCGACCATCGAAGCTATGGAAAAGGCGGTCAGCCTTGGGCTTGATCGTCCCATCCGATTTTTGAGCCCTCTCATGCGGCGGACAAAAGCCCAGACCTGGCAGCTTGCCTACGAGACTGGCGGCATGCCGCTTGTTGAGTTCATCGCAAGAGAAAGCCACACTTGCTATCTGGGCGATCGCTCGGAGTTCCGTCCCTGGGGATACGGCTGTGGCAAGTGCCCTGCCTGTGCCCTGCGCCGCGCGGGATTCGAAGAGTTTCTCTCTATCCTCGAAAGCCATAAGCCGATTGCCGCCCCATAGGCGAAAACCGTCCGGATTTCCGCCGAGCCCAGCCAGCACGGGATTCGCGCAGCTTTTTTGACAGGCTCTCTGCCAAACGTCTCATCAGGAAGCACAACGGCGTTTTCGGGAGGAGGACCCCAAAAGCGCGGCTCAGGCGCCTTCTTCCTGCTCCTTGAGAAAGCGCGCGACGAGCGCGATGACCTCTTCACCATAGTGCTCGAGCTTGGCCTCGCCGACTCCCGATATCGTCCCAAGAAGCCCAAGCGTCACCGGATGCTCGGAGGCGATCTGCTCAAGCGTCCTGTCAGGGAACACGCGGTAGGCCGGACGCTCCTCCTCGGCAGCCTTTGCCCTGCGCCAGCCGCGCAGCCGCTCGAAAAGCATCAGGTCATCTGCAGAAAGAACGCTCTCGGCAGCCTTGCTCTTTTTGAGCCGCCTTGAGCCGGGACGGCGCAGCCCGATCTTGTGATTGAGCTTAAGCAGTTCGGCGGCATGCTCGCCCAGCGTGAGTGCATTGAACCGGTCGGGATCCATGTGCACCCAGCGCCGCACGAGCATCTGGCGCAGCAGCCGTCGCCACTGATCCTCCGCAAGATCCTTTCCGATTCCGAAGGTCGAAAGCTGGTCGTGCCCGCGTGCAAGCACCTTCTCGGTGCGGTTTCCCTGGAGAATGTCGAAGATCTGCTTCGGGCCAAACGGCATGCCCGAATGCTTGTGCGCGCGGTAGACGGCG
>ODAI011125913.1_pt1 | contig 17785 bp, 15 predicted proteins | sample 1539321 | NCBI WGS metagenome assembly ODAI01 (sample SAMN02144231, study PRJEB22623) | gut metagenome | biome: sheep rumen | host: Ovis aries | place: New Zealand | reverse complement strand
TGCCGATATGATCATAGGTAATAATCATAAGGGTGAAGTAGCAAAGAAGATTAGTGAGTATTTTTGAGAACTAGATGCAGATTAGTCTGTGACATATGTAGATGATATAGCCGCTGAGAAACTGGCGGAAGATTTTTCTATATATGATGATCCTGAGAGAAGCCGAGCATTTGTACGTATAGAGGACGGATGCAATCAGTTCTGTTCATATTGCATCATACCTTTCGCAAGGGGACGTGTACGTTCCAGGAGTGAGGAAGATATCGTTGATGAAGTAAAAGCATTGGCAGATAAAGGCTTTAAAGAGATTGTTCTGTCCGGTATACATATATCTTCATACGGATATGATAATTATGAGCAGACTTTACGGGCATTTATGCAGGAATCGGGTACTTCAGATGCTATGTTCGGACAGCCGTTGCTTGACCTGATCAAAAAGCTTAACGCTATACCGGGGATAGAAAGGATCAGACTAGGTTCTTTAGAGCCCAGGATCATAACCGATGAATTCGTAAGGGAACTGTCGGAGCTTAAAAATGTATGTCCGCATTTCCATCTGTCATTACAAAGTGGTTGTGATACGGTGCTAAAAAGGATGAACAGACATTATACGGGTGCGGAGTTCCTTGATAAATGCGATATCTTAAGGAAGTATTATGATTCTCCATCCATTACAACGGATGTAATAGTAGGGTTCCCAGGAGAGACCGCAGAAGAGTTTGAAGAGTCCTGTGAGCTATTAAAGAAAGTCGGATTCAGCAAGATACATATATTTAAATATTCAAGGAGAGCCGGTACTGTGGCTGACCGTATGCCGGGACAGCTGACAGATAAGCAGAAGCATGAAAGAAGCCTTAAGGTACAGGCCATAGAAGAAAAATCCGGAGAAGAATATCTAAAGTCCTTTGTCGGGAGCAAGGTAAAGATACTTGTGGAGGAAACTATAGATATAAACAATACGGAAAATGCTGCAGAACAGGGTGACGGCAATTCAATAATATATAAAGGACTTACCGAAAGATATGTTCCGGTGGAAGCTGTTTATTATTTAAAAGATGATATAAAGCCCGAAATCAACGATATAATCGAGGTTTTTATCACCGGAGCAAAGGAAAATCAAGCACTTTTAGGGAAAATATGCTAAAAATTTCATGAAATACTAAGAAATCACTTGAAAACTACAGGAAACTAAAGTATAATTATATGATGGATTTTTAGGGAAGCGCACTCCCCAAAAGCTGCGCAGAATAGGGGTTTATTAATTTATGGAATCTAGAGGCGACACACAATATTTCAGACCTGTGAAGGAAACAGAAAATCTTGTTAAGGACACTATTGCAGATGTATATCTTGCACTTACTCAGAAGGGTTATAACCCTGTTAGTCAGATAGTCGGCTACATCATGTCAGGTGACCCTACTTATATCACAAGTCATAACGGTGCCAGAAGCCAGATCATGCGTGTAGAGCGTGACGAGATCATAGAAGAGCTTTTAAAGGAATATATCGATATCAACTTTAAATAAGCTAACGGGAGTAATAATGGGCAGGATAATCGGACTTGATTTTGGTGCAATGACATGCGGCGTAGCTATAAGCGATGCGCTGCTCATCACGGCACAGGGTGTTGAAACGATCAGAAGAACACATGAGACAAAGCTCAGAAAGACTTATCAGAGGATTGAATATCTTATAGACTGGCATGAAGTAGACCGTATCGTGGTAGGCCTTCCGAAAAAGCTTGACGGGTCTGAAGGTGACCGTGCCGAAAAGTCAAGGGCTTTTGCTGCTGACTTGGAACGAAGGACAGGGCTTCCTGTTATTTTATGGGATGAAAGATTCAGTACTGTTTCTGCAGCCGCAGTTTTAAATGAAGCAGGTGTGGGACTGGATAAAAAAGAGAAAGTCATTGACAAGATGGCTGCTGTTATCATTTTGCAGAATTACCTGGATTTTTTGGCTAACGAGAAGGCTAAGAGCACTGCCGGAAAATAAAAGGTAAGTGTGACAGAAGAACCTTGGTCACAAGGAATCCGGCACCATAGGTGCCACCTTGCGACATACCCTGGTCACAAAGGAGAAATTATGGAAGAGAAGAAAGATAGCAGATCGATAAAGTTTACGACTGATGAAGGTGCGGAGTTAGACCTTTTTGTTGTAGCGGAGACAAAGTTTAACGGTAAGAATTATCTGCTGGTTACGGATAACGAGTCAGATATGGAGACCAATGCCTATATATTAAAGGAGCTGGCTTCTGACAGCAAGGAAGTGGCATACGATCTGGTGACCAATGATAAGGAGCTTAACGCTGTAGGTGAGATATTCAACGAGCTGCTTGATGATGTTGATATTGTAGAAGATATCGAGGAATAAGATAAGAATTACAATTGATGAAAAATATGGAAGAAATAAAAAAAGCGCCTTCTGTAAAGGTCATCCCTTTGGGCGGACTTGAGCAGATAGGTATGAATATCACCGCATTTGAATATGATGACTCCATCATAGTTGTTGACTGCGGTATAGCATTTCCGGAAGATGAAATGCTCGGTATAGATCTGGTAATACCGGATATAACTTACTTAAAAGATAACATTGATAAGGTAAAAGGTTTTTTTATTACACACGGACATGAGGACCATATAGGAGCTCTGCCTTATGTGTTAAAGGAAATATGTGTGCCCGTATACGGCACCTGCCTTACAATGGCACTTATAGAGAATAAATTAAAAGAACATGAGATGCCTAAGAAGCTGAAGCTCCGTACCGTTAAATACGGTCAGAGTGTTACGGCAGGCGATTTCAGGATCGAGTTCATAAGGACCAATCACAGTATCGCCGATGCGGCAGCTCTTGCTATATTTTCACCGGCCGGAATCATAGTACATACAGGTGACTTTAAGGTAGATTTTACCCCTGTATTCGGTGAGACTATTGATCTGGCCAGACTCGCCGAACTGGGCAAAAAGGGCGTGCTTGCACTTTTATGTGACAGTACCAATATACTTCGGCCCGGATATACCATGTCCGAAAGGACTGTCGGCAAGACCTTTGATACCATATTTATGGAGAATAACTCAAGCCGTATAATCGTTGCTACATTCTCGACAAATGTCGACCGTGTACAGCAGATCATCAATTCTGCCGAAAAATACGGAAGAAAAGTAGTCATAGAAGGCAGGAGCATGATTAATGTCATAACTCTTGCAAGCGAGCTTGGATACATAAAGGTAAAGGACGGCACGATCATCCCCATAGAGACCATGAAATCTTATAAGGATGAACAGATAGTCATCATCACTACAGGCAGCCAGGGTGAAGCTATGGCAGCTCTGTCAAGGATGGCGGCAAATATCCACAAGAAAGTAACCATCAAGCCCGGAGACCTTGTAATATTCAGTTCCTCAGCCATCCCCGGCAACGAAAAGAATATATTTAAGGTAATAAACGAGCTTTCCATGATAGGTGCAAAGGTAATATTCCAGGATGCACATGTATCCGGACATGCCTGCAAGGAAGAGATAAAGCTCATATACTCACTTGTAAAACCCAAGTATGCCATCCCTGTCCACGGTGAATACAGATTTCTTGTGGCACATAAGGAGCTGGCAGTCAGCATGGGCATGGATAAGGACAATGTATTTATCCTGTCCTCAGGCGATGTTGTAGAGCTTTCTGCTGAAGAAGGTAATATCGTTGAAAGAGTCAAAGTCGGTGCCGTAATGGTAGACGGCTTAGGCGTAGGAGATGTTGGAAACATAGTACTGCGTGACAGACAGCAGCTCTCTGAGAGCGGACTTTTGGTAGTATCGGTTACACTTGATTCGGCTACGGGAGAAATAGTGGCCGGTCCCGAGATAAATTCAAGAGGTTTTGTATATGTAAAGGATGCGGAAGAACTCTTTACAGACCTTGAGAACCACGTTATCATGAACCTTGATTCCATAAGGGGCAGAGGCATAACGGATCAGAACAAGATGAAATCACTGATCAGGGATGATCTGGCTGATTTCTTATGGAAGAAGATGAAGAGAAGACCCATCATTATTCCTGTATTTATGGAGGTATAAATGAGTGCATTAAAAGGAGCGAATGCCAAGGGTACGGGACGTTCGTCCGGTACGCGTGTATTGCTTAGAATGACAGGCGGTTTTTTATCGATATGCCTGAATATCGTAATATATGCCGTTATCATTTTCTTTCTTATAAAGGGCATTCACAAAACCTATGATCTTGCATACAGGATTTTCGGCGACGTATCCGTAGAGGAAGAACCCGGAAGGGATGTAAAGATCCAGATACTTAAGGGTGAGTCTACCATGAACGTAGCTACAAAATTAGAGACCAACAAGCTTATACCCGATAAGTATTCATTCTTTTTGAAGGTTCAGATAGGTAACATCAATATGGGTTCCAGCAAGAAAAAATACGAGATAAAAGGCGGAACCTACGTACTGAACACTTCCATGAACTATGATGAGATATTAGATATCATTACGGATGCCGCAAAATCAATCGAAGGCGAAGTATCAGTAGAGGATGCAGAATCAACACCATGATCATAAACGAACATATTGAGGATTATATCAATTCTTTGGAAGGCGATCTTCCGGAAGAACTGGCTAAACTTGAAAAATGGGCACTTGAGAACAAAGTGCCCATTATAAGAAAGTCAATGCAAAGTCTGCTTATCTTCCTCCTTGAGGAAAGAAAACCCCGAAATATCTTAGAGATCGGCACGGCAGTCGGTTTTTCCACGCTTTTTATAGAACATTTCTCTCGAAAGGGTGCAAAGATCACCACTATGGAAAAAGTGGAAATGAGACTGAAAGAAGCCAGAAAGAACCTTAAAGACCATCCTGATATAACTCTTATAGAAGGCGATGCACTTGAACAACTCGAACTTTTGAGCAGGAATCATACCGAAGGATATGATTTTATTTTTTTAGATGCAGCCAAAGGACAGTATTTAAGTTTTTTACAGCATATCAGAAAGCTTATATCAAAATCGGGAATACTTGTAACAGACAATGTGCTGCTTGAAGGCAGCATTGCCGAATCAAAGTTTTCCATAGAGCGCAGGGACCGGACAATACATAAGAGAATGCGTGATTTTTTATATGAACTGAAGCACTGTGATGATTTTGAAACTGTCATATTACCAGTAGGTGACGGAGTCGCGCTTTCGCTCGCTAAAGGGGGCAGGCCCCTTTAAGGTGCTAAATGGGTCAGACCACTTTTAAAGGAGGAGAAGCTTGAAAAAACCAGAACTTTTAATGCCGGCAGGCAGCTTCGATGTATTAAAAACAGCTTTCAGGTTTGGTGCTGATGCCGTATATGTCGGCGGTGATATGTTCAGTCTCCGTGCAAAAGCTCATAATTTTACGAATGATGAATTAAAGGAAGCAGTTGAATATACACATTCGATAGGTAAAAAGATATATGTGACTGTCAATATCACAGCTCATAATGATGATATAGACGGAGTAAAGGAATATCTTAAGGAATTGAGGGAAATACATCCCGACGGCCTCATCATCAGCGATCCCGGCGTATTTATGATGGCTAAGGCCTTTGCTCCCGATTTAGAGCTTCATATAAGCACACAGGCCAATAATGTCAACTACCTCACATTCAGATTCTGGTATGAACAGGGTGCCAAAAGAGTGGTCACTGCCAGAGAGCTTTCATTAAAGGAAGTACGTGAGATCAGGGAAAACATTCCTGCCGATATGGAGATAGAGAGCTTTATACACGGAGCCATGTGCATCTCATATTCGGGAAGATGCCTGCTTTCCAATTATCTGACAGGCCGCGATGCTAACTTAGGTGAATGTACACACCCCTGCAGATGGAAATATTATATCTCGGAGGAAAACCGTCAGGGTGAATATATGCCGATATTTGAAAACGACAGGGGCACATTTATTTTTAACTCCAAGGACCTGTGTATGATAGACCATATTCCGGAGCTTATAGATGCGGGAATCGATTCGTTTAAGATAGAAGGCAGGATGAAGACAGCATTATATGTTGCTACAGTGGCCAGAGCTTATAGAATTGCGATAGATACATATTTTGAGGATCCGGCGAAATACAAAGAAAATATACCTGTGTATTTTGAAGAGATCGGGAAATGTACCAACAGGATGTTTACCACGGGATTTTATTTCGGGAAACCTAGTGCGGAATCCATGGTATACGGTGAGAGTACATATGTAAAGGACTATGTGTATCTGGGGACTGTAATAAGCGCATGTGAAGTAAGCGGAGAAGATGCCGGATGTGCTATAGAAAAAGCTCACAAAATCGAACTGATACAGAAAAACAAGTTCTGCACCGGTGATGAGATAGAGATACTTGCACCGGGCTCACTTGATATAAATAAATGCAAGGTACTTAAGATCACGGATGAACAGGGTAATGAAATGCCCAGCTGTCCTCATGCTTCACAGAGGATATATGTATACATAGATAAAGATATAAAAGCGGGTGACTTGTTACGTTGCGGTCCGTGAGAGGACTGTATGACATGATCATGTCAGAAAGTTGGAGGAAAAATGCAGGAGTTATCAAGACAGATCATAAAGAATCTTTCTGCAGATGATATTACATATCACAGAGGAATATACCTGTACAGAAATTCTCAGGTTAAAAACATTTCGGTGGTAAAAACAACCGGACAGATGCGTATAACGGTCAATGACGTATTTGATTACAAGGTTACCATAAACGATCAGCCCGACGGGACGATAGAGTATACCTGTAACTGTGCATCATCGGCCAAGAACATGGAAAAAGGAGCCTGCAAGCATGTGGTTGCAGGCTTATTTGCGTTACTTAAAGTACAGGAAAGGGATAAGCTTATGCAGCTTCCCAATCCTGAGGACAGGCGTGCCTGCTCGGTACTTGACTTTTTCCAGGCTCAGGAGGATATGATATTTCCTAAATCCGTATTCCATATCGAGCCTATCATCACCGTACCCGAGATATTGGAAAAACAGGGCACCTGTGCATATCTGTCGATAAAAGCGGGACATGATAAGCTTTATAAGGTACAGACCATCAAAAAATTCCTTACTGATTATATCAAGCAGAACGATATAACTCTCGGCAAGGATTTTGTATTCGTATACAGGGAATGTGAATTTGACAAGTCATCACAGAACCTTCTTGACTTTATGCTCGAATCGTATCAGGTATTCGGCATGGATGAGAGTCTTGACAGTAAAAAGATATTTTATAAGGCTTCCATGAGTATTACGCAGCCGCTCCTTATGCGTCTGTTAAAGCTGCTCGGGAAAAATACTTTTACGCTCAATCTTTACGGCAAAAACTATGAAAACGTAAGAGTATTCAAGGAAAATCCCAATATCAAATATGACCTTGATATAGTCGATGATACCATCATGTTTGATTACCGTGACAAGGAATCAGTACTTCCTCTGTCTAAAAACGGAGATCTTATATATTATAACGGTGCTGTATTTATACCCACACTTGCATTTAAGAGAAATTATGCTCCTTTCTTTAATGCACTCGGTCCCGATAAGCCCGCACTGTATTTCAGAAATGAAAATAAGCAGAGATTTTTAGTGGAAGTGCTGCCTAAGATCGGTGACAGCATGGATATCGATATCCCGGAGGAGCTGCAGGACAGATATATATCACCGGATCTTAAGACTTCCATCTATTTTGACAGATACAACAACGGTATAAAAGCAGAGGTGCATTATACCTACGGTGATTTTGAATTCGGAAGCTTTGACAATCCGAATTCGGACTATTATATCATTATCAGAAAAAAGGACCTTGAGGATAAGATCTGCAACACTTTGGAAAATTACGGTTTTGAGGCCAGAAGCAGCTTTTATCTGTTAAAGTCGGAGTCTGCAATATATGACTTTTTATCGAGCGACAAAACAGATCTTTTAAGTCAGGCCGATCTGTATTATTCGGAGGACTTTAAGAAGCTTAAGATCCGTAACGGCAGCAACTTCAGCATCGGCTTAAGAGTCAGCAGCAAGATGGATCTTTTGGAGATGAACTTTGATTTTGAGAATATGACAAATGATGAGCTGAAATCCCTGTTCAGGGCTCTCAAAGTCAAGAAAAAGTATTACAGAATGTACGACGGCAGCTTCATTAACCTGGAAAACGGCGATATGGAGAGGCTTTCCAATATACTTGACAACCTGGGTGTAACCTCAAAGAATATCGATGAGACCGGCATAAAGCTCAGTAAAAGCAATTCATTCTATCTTAACGAAGCTCTGGAAAAGAGCGGATTTAAGGTAAATAAGAATAAAGAATTCGTGGAACTGATAGACAGGATCGCCAATTCGGAGACTCTTGATTATGAGCTCCCGGATGGTATAAATGCAGAGCTCAGGAACTACCAGGTGACAGGCTTTAAGTGGATGATGAACCTGTCATCAAACAGCCTTGGCGGTATACTTGCCGATGATATGGGTTTAGGTAAGACACTTCAGGCTATATGCTATATAGCAGGCAGAAAAAGAGACGACGGCAGTGCCGGGGAACAGCAGAGATTCCTTATCGTATGCCCGAGCTCCATAATATATAACTGGCTGGATGAGATAAACAATTTCGCACCCGGTCTTAAATGCGTGGTTGTGGCAGGTACTCCCCAGGAAAGAAGAAAGCTTATAGAATCAGGGGATGAATACGATATTCTTATCACTTCATATCCTTTGATGAGAAGGGACGTACAGTTCTACAGGAAGATATTCTTTAACACTATCTTCCTTGATGAGGCTCAGTTTATTAAGAACGCGGCTTCACTTAACGCGCAGTCGGTTAAGCTGCTCAATGCTTCTCACAGGTTTGCGCTTACAGGTACTCCTATAGAGAACTCTTTATCGGAGCTTTGGTCGTTATTTGATTATATCATGCCCAACTTCCTTATGACCCACCCGAGGTTTACCATGCGTTTTGAAAAACCCATCATCAACGGCGATGAAACTGCTGTGGCAGACCTTAATTCGAGGATAAGGCCTTTTATCTTAAGAAGAATGAAAAAGGATGTCTTAAACGACCTGCCCGACAAATTGGAAGACAAGATGCTTACAGATATGACCGAGGAACAGACCAAGGTATATCTTGCATATATGAATGAGCTTAAAAGCGATATATTCGGCGAGATACAGGAGAACGGCATCGAGAAGAGCAGGATTAAAATACTTGCAGCACTTACCAGACTCCGTCAGATATGCTGTCATCCTTCCACATTCCTTACCAATTACAAGGGAGGCAGCGGAAAGCTTGATCTGCTCATGCAGCAGCTTACCAATGCCATAGCCAACGGACACAGGACTATCGTATTTTCACAGTTTACCGGTATGCTTGATATCATCAAAAAGGAATGTGAGGCAAGAGCAATAGAATTTTTCTATCTGGACGGTTCTACTCCGCCTAAGGAAAGGTTGGAGATGGCCAAGCAGTTTAACGACGGAAAGGGTGAAGTGTTCCTGATATCCCTTAAGGCAGGCGGAACAGGTCTTAACCTTATCGGTGCAGATACCGTTATACATTACGATCCCTGGTGGAATCCCGCTGTGGAGGACCAGGCTACTGACCGTGCATACCGTATCGGGCAGACTAATGACGTATATGTACTGAAGCTTCTGACCCGCGGTACCATAGAAGAAAAGATATACAGACTTCAGCAGAAGAAAAAAGAACTGCTTGATTCAGTTATCACATCGAACGGTGTGTTCATAGATTCACTGACCAAGCAGGAGCTTGAAGATATATTTACTTATAATTGATATTTAAGATTCATTGTTTAAACGTTTAAAAACCATATCATAGCCGTCGTTACCGTAATTAAGAGAACGGTTAACACGGCTTATGGTAGCTGTGGAAGCACCTGTTTTTTCGGCAATCTCAAGGTAAGTTTTGCCGGAACGGAGCATGGCAGCCACTTCAAAACGCTGGGAGAGTGACAATATCTCATTTATGGTACATACATCTTCAAAGAATGTGTAGCACTCATCGCGGTCTTTAAGGCTAAGTATTGCATCAAACAGATAATCAACTGCTTCGGTATGAAGTTTCATGTTCATGGTCTGCTACGGGCAAGTATTGCTTGCTTTCTCCTTATGATAGAATGATGTTTCCTAAATATAGTATTGGTTTATCAATGTATTTCTTTTGTATTTTTATACATTAAAATTTTACTACATTAAAGAATTAAAGTCAATATGTTTTTAATGTAGTTTGGAGGATATTTTTATTAAGATGGAAAAGTTGAAAAAAGGACTTGATCATATAGGAAAAGTCATAAGGTCGGTATATCCGAATAAAGGTGTTGTCGAGTGTGAAGGTGAAAAGATAGCGGTAAAAGGAGTACTCGAAGGACAGACTGTAAAATTCAGACTGTCAAAGATACGCAACGGAAGATGCGAAGGAAAACTCGTAGAAGTGATCGAAAGATCGCCGCTTGAGACCGAAGCCCCTTTCTGCCCCCATTTCGGATCGTGCGGAGGCTGTACATATCAGCATCTTACATATGACAATCTGTTAAAGCTTAAGGCCGAACAGGTAAAAGGAATACTTGACGGATGCCTTGATTACGATTATGAATTTATGGGCATAGCTGCAAGTCCCAATGAAAAAGCATACAGAAACAAAATGGAGTTTTCATTCGGAGACTCATGCAAGGACGGAGAGCTTACTTTGGGGCTGCATAAATCCGGCAGCTTTTATGATATATTGCAGATCACGGACTGTAAGATCGTAAACGAAGACTATAATACCATTGTAAAATATGTTGTTGAACTCTGCAGAAAATGGAAGCTTGATTACTGCCACAAGATGTCACATATCGGATATTTGCGGCATCTGCTTATAAGGCGTGCGGCTACGACAGGCGAGATACTTGTCAATCTCGTTACCACTTCACAGTGGCCCGGAAGGGTCATAATCCCCAATACCGAAAACAGCGAGATCATCGACAATCCCGAAAGAGCCGATGTGGTATATGACGACGATGAAGCCGTATTTTTGCATGAATTAAAAGACGGTATGCTTGACCTTAACTTAAACGGAAGCATAGTAGGACTGCTTCATTCGATAAATGACGATCCCGCTGACGCAGTAAAGGCTGACAGTATCGATATCCTTAAAGGTAAGGATTTCTTTTTTGAAGAGATACTCGGACAGATATTTAAGATTACCACTTTCAGCTTTTTCCAGACCAATTCTTTTGGAGCCGAAGTACTGTATTCGATAGTAAGGGATTTTGTCGGGAATACAAAGGATAAAAATGTATTTGACCTGTACTCCGGTACCGGTACCATAGCACAGATCATCGCACCCGTAGCAAAAAGTGTGACCGGTGTCGAGATAGTACCCGAGGCTGTAGAATCCGCCAAGATGAATGCTTCTTTGAACGGTCTTGATAATTGTGAGTTTATATGCGGAGATGTTTTAAAAGTACTTGATGATATTAAGGAAAAGCCTGATCTGATAGTACTTGACCCTCCCAGAGAAGGCATACATCCCAAAGCACTTAACAAGATCATCAATTACGGCGTAGACAGGATAGTATATGTATCCTGTAAGCCTACAAGCCTTGCGAGAGACCTTGAGATACTTAATGCAAGCGGATATAAGGTCGAAAAAGTAAAGTGCTGCGATATGTTCCCGTGGACGGTGCATGTTGAGACGGTATGTCTTTTATCCAAGGTATGACTTAAATTTTAAGGAAATCCGACAAATATTTTACGAGCAAATCACAGAAAAACTGAATAGAATATTACATTTGAAAATGCTATAATTGTAAAGATAAGAGAGTTTTTTGGGGTATAAAGTATAGTCAAATCAAAAGGAGATTATATGGATTCTGCAAAAAGCACAAAAAGCGTACAAAGCAAAAGAAACAGCGGACTGCTTAAGGCTTTGCTTCTGGTACTTGCCGGACTTGCAATTAATCTGTTTTTTTCAAATCTGACAAAAATACTGGAGCTTCCGCTTTATATTGATAATGTCGGCGTAATAATATCTTCGGTCATGGGAGGTTATATACCGGGTATCACTACCGGTTATCTCACCAATGCAATAAACGGCATCAGTGACTCATCAAGCTATTATTACGGTACTTTGAGTGTGATCAATGCAGTTATAGCTGCTTACGGAGCTCACAGAGGCTGGTTCAAGAAATTTCATACCATAATCCTGACCATAATCCTGTTTACCATTTCAGGCGGTGTATTGGGATCGATCCTTACATGGATGCTGTATGGATTTGATTATGAAAGTGCAAAGATATTTGCAAAGAATTTTTATGACGGCGGCATGTCGCCTTTTATGGCACAGTTCTGTTCGGATGTATTATATGATGTTATAGATAAGACCGTCACTGTTATTCTGGTTCTTATATTGCTTAAGCTCAGTGATATTCTGTTCGGATTAAAGAAAGTGGATTTTTCGTTCTGGCATCAGAACGTACTAAACGAAGAACAGATAAAGGCTGTAAAAAAGAGCAAAGCGAGAAAGAATTCCTTAAGACAGAAGGTCCTCATCCTTGTATCCATTGTGATGCTGATTGTAGCACTTGTTACTGCAGGCATAAGCTTCCTTTTGTTCCGTGGTAAACTGATAGATGATAACGTGGATATGGGTACGGGTATCACTAATATAACAGCCGAGCTCTTAGATACAGGAAAGATCGGTTATTATATAAACAGGAATTATAAGGACGACGAATATAAGATGATACTTTCCTCCATGGAACGTATTGCAAGAAGCCATGGGGATATAAAGTATGTATATGTAGTAAGGATGACACCTTCCGGATATGAAACTGTATTTGATGCGGATATTGGTGATGAAAACCACTGGAAACCCGGACAGATCATACCTTTCCAGGAGCATTTCGAGCCTTATATACATGATGCCTTAAGAGGTGAAGAAATACCTCCGATCATCATGGATGATGAGTATGGCTGGCTTCTTTCGATATTCAGGCCCGTTAAGAACGAGATGGGGGATACTGTATGTTACTCGTGCGTAGACATAAGGATGAGCCATCTGCTTGACGATGAAAAGAATTTCCTTGCAAAAGTAATTTCACTGTTTATAGGCTTCTTTATCATGGTACTTGCCATATTCTTATGGCTTACCGATTATTGTCTGGTATACCCGATAAATGCCATATCCTTAACCTCGAGAAATCTGGCGGATAAGCTGGGCGGAGGTGAAGAAGAAGGTGCCGAAAAGATACGGAACCTTGATATAAGTACCGGAGACGAGATAGAGACTCTGTACCTTGCCATCACCAAGATGAGCAGCGAGATAGTTCAGAAGGTCGCTGATATCGAGGAGCAGAAGGATACGATCAATAATATGCAGAATGCTCTTATCCAGGTTCTTGCCAATATGGTAGAGAACCGTGATAAGTTCACCGGTAACCATGTAAAGAATACGGCTGCATATGCAAAGATCATACTCGATGAATTAAAGAAGCAGGATAAATATAAAGATATCATCACGGATGATTATGAATATACCATCATCAATTCCGCTCCTTTACATGATGTAGGAAAGATCAATGTTCCGGACTCACTGCTTAATAAGAACGGCAGACTTACCGATGAAGAGTTTAAGCAGATGCAGAATCATACACTGGCCGGTCAGAACATCATAGATGAAGCAGCAAATATGGTTAAGGATTCTGCTTATCTTCAGGAAGCAAAGAACCTGGCTGCTTACCATCATGAAAAATGGAACGGTACCGGTTATCCTTACGGACTTAAAGGAGAAGATATACCTTTGTCTGCAAGGATCATGGCAGTAGCCGATGTATTTGATGCTCTTGTATCACGCAGAAGCTATAAGCCCGGATTCCCTATTGAAAAGGCACTTGATATCATACGTGAAGGTTCGGGTACTCATTTTGATCCCGAGATAGCCGAGACATTCCTTAAGGCAGAAAAGGATGTAAGACGTGTAGCTCAGGAGAACTACGAAAGGGATAATCCCGATGAGGCTAACAGTGCAGGTGATACTGCCAAAACAGAAGGATCGGGAGAGAATAAAGAAAAGAAATAAACTGAAAGGATAAAACGATGTCTAAAGTTATAGTCGGTCTTTCCGGCGGTGTTGACAGTGCTGTGGCTGCATATCTGCTCAAAAAAGAAGGTCATGAAGTGATCGGAGTGATGCTAAGGACCTGGAGCAGTACAGACGAAGAGGATCCTGACGGATCAGGGGAACTCGTAGAACAGAACAAATGCTGTGAGATTGATGACGCCAGAGAGGTCGCTTATAAGCTGGGGATTGAGTTTTATCCTTTTAATTGTGTTAAGGAGTTTTATGGTAAAGTAATTGAGCCGTTTGTAAATGAATATACCTTGGGCAGGACACCAAATCCCTGTATAGAGTGCAACCGGTATGTCAAATTCGAGAAGCTTTTGTATCTGGCCGATATACTTAAAGCAGACTATATAGCTACAGGGCATTACGCAAAATTTAAAAAGCTTCCTAACGGAAGATATACAGTACAAAAGTCCGATGCAGCAAAAAAAGACCAGACTTACATGTTGTATAAGCTCAGTCAGGAACAGCTGTCACGTATCATTTTTCCGTTAGGAGAATTGAGTAAGGAAAAAGTACGCGAGATAGCCAAGGAAGCAGGTATACCGGTCGCAGAGAAAAAGGATTCACAGGAAATATGCTTTATCCCTGACGACGATTATGCCGGGTATATAAGGAGGCATGTTGAAAAGCAGCCGGAGGACATTTCAAATAAATACGGTTTTGAAAAAGAAGGCGATTTCGTCGATAAGGACGGAAAAGTCTTAGGAAAGCATAAAGGGATAATCCATTATACCATAGGACAGAGAAAGGGACTTAATCTCGCTATGGGGCATCCTGTATATGTAACAAAACTCGATACAGACAGCAACAAAGTAGTGATCGGAGACGAAGAGGACCTGTACTCATCCGTTGTATATGTGAAGGATTATAATTTTTTAAAGTTTCCTGATATCGCTCCGGGAGAAAGTGTAAAGGGTATCGTAAAGATCAGATATCATCATCCGGGAGAAGAAGCGATGATAGAGAAAACTGAGGATGACAGGTTGAAGCTCACCTTTATAAATCCTGTAAAATCAGCCACTCCCGGGCAGTCGGCCGTGTTTTATGATGAGGACGGATGCGTTATCGGCGGCGGTATTATTGATTTATAAATAAATTTAGCAATAAAGAGATACTCTGAGCAAAAAATGTATATGAATCGATTTAACGGTATGTTATAATTGATGTATAATCAATTTGGCATATCGTTTTTTTATAGATGAAAACGGAATGTCTATAGTATCAAAATTAATTATGGGAGGGTTTACAAACATGAAAAAACAATGGCCTTTGGATACTGCGTTATCCTACGATCCTTATTTTGGAGAGCCGAACCGTGACGGAGATCAGGGGTATGAGATACTGCCTGACGGAAAGGTATTGATCCATATCAAGGCGCCTAATGCAAAAGAAGTAGTGATCGATCAGTTCGGTACTATATTTAACTTTACCAAGATCAATGACGAGATATGGGAAGCTACTGTTGACTTAGGCAAGGGCTTTAAGTATTTCTTTATCAAGATAGACGGCAATGAAGTGCTCAATCCTTATCTGCCCATCGGATACGGATGCTGCCGTCCCATGAACTTCCTTGATATCCCCGTACCGGGAGAAGAGGACTGGGATACTTTGGAAGGTATACCTCACGGCGGAGTTACACGTCAGTATTTTTACTCAACAGTCACTGAAAAACTTGAAATCTGCCTGGTATATACACCTGCCAACTACGATCCAAATAAAAAATATCCCGTATTATACTTACAGCACGGATACGGTGAGAACGAGACAGGCTGGGTATATCAGGGACATGCGGCACGTATAGCCGATAAGCTTATGTATGAGGGTAAGATGGAAGAGTGCCTTATCGTTATGGCATGCGGTATGACACAGTTCAAGGAACCCAAGATGGTATTCCATGCATTTACCGATGTTATATTAAAGGACCTTATCCCTTATATAGAGAAGAAGTACAATGTACTGACCGATAAGTGGCACAGAGCGATGGCAGGACTTTCCATGGGAAGCTACCAGACCAGTATCGTTACCATGACCAATCCCGATCTGTTCAGTTATGTCGGTGTATTCTCCGGATTCATGAGTTTCCCGAGACCTGACGGAGCTAAGGAACCTCATCTTGATCTGCTTGAGGATAAAGATAAGTTCAATTCGAGCTTCAAGGTATTTTACCGTGCCATGGGTACGGAGGATAATTACTTTAAGAACTTTGAGCATGATGATGCCATGCTCGAGGGCAAGGGATTAAATATCATAAGAGAGCTCTTCCCGGGTACTCATGACTGGAGTGTATGGAGAAGATGTATCCATTCGTTCTTCCCGAGGCTGTTTAAGGATTGATATTGCAAATATTTATATTTCTGTTATAATCTGTAAATGTGTTTGCTTTTAATAAAAACGATCATAACAGATGAGGTGAGAATTTTGAAATCAGCTAAAAAAATATTAATATTTATACTGTTTTTATTGTTTTCGATAGCTATCACGATAGCAGTTCTTACAGTAGATGTAGCGGCTATAGGACCGAACGGCAGTGAAGTCGGGCTGTCCACGATAAATAACCGGTTCAGAGGCTTATTCAGTTTTGAAGCCGGACTCGGATATTCCAAGTTCTGGTATAACATCACACAGCTGATCGGATATTTCTGTCTGCTTGTATGTGTGTTCTGGGGATGTATCGGACTTTATCAATTGATAAAGGAAAAAAATATAAACAAAGTGGATAAAAGCCTGATTGTGACCGGTGTGCTTTATGTATTGACAATTATCATGTATTTTGTATTTGAAAAATGTATCGTAAACTACAGACCGGTCATAATGGAAGGTGAGACAGAGGTTGAAGCATCATTTCCTTCATCACATACCGTGCTTGTGATAGTTGTGATGGGAAGCACATTTTTCCTGGTAAAGTATTTCTTGAAAGAAAAGGAAAACATGAAGAATGTGATCCTGCTGGTGCGTATCCTGTGTGTTGTCATAACACTGGTTATGGTAGTAGGACGTCTGATATGCGGCGTACACTGGTTCTCCGATATCATAAGCGGAATACTTATAAGCGCAACACTTCTTTCGTTGTATTCTTTCTTTGCAGATGTTTGAATTAAGAAAAGCTCCCGTTTTCGGGAGCTTTTCTTTATAAAACGTTATTGGTACCTGACATTATTGTTTGTTTTCAGGATTGATAGGAGGCACATCTGCAATGGGAGATATCGGTACTTCGTTAAATGAAGTGGTAGCTGATTCCTGAACTTCGGTATTAACTTCGTTGAAGGATGTTACAGCCTGATCTGCCATATTTGAAGCATTCTGAACTGTGGACTGCGCAGCTGACTGAGCATTGTTTATAGCACCGGCAAATCTCGGATCGTTCTGTATCCCGTAAGGGTTATATACACCCTGAGGGGCCTGAGCTTGAGCTGCATTCGGATCGTTGTTGAATGATACATTAGTGGGAGCCTGATAATAATTGGAAGCTGCTAATGCCTTTCTGTTATCGCTATCAATCTTGCCCTGCTTGATACCGAGGATTACAAGAAGAAGACCGATGAGCACACCAACTATTGCAGCACCCGATGCTATTAATGTGAAAGGCTTGGACTTACGCTTTAATACAAGTGCATCAACATATCCGTCATCCACATAATCCTGCATGTACTTTTTCTCGTCGCTG
>ODAI014183466.1_pt1 | contig 17787 bp, 10 predicted proteins | sample 1539321 | NCBI WGS metagenome assembly ODAI01 (sample SAMN02144231, study PRJEB22623) | gut metagenome | biome: sheep rumen | host: Ovis aries | place: New Zealand | reverse complement strand
ACGGCATAAGGAACGCGTCACAAGCCGCGTATACCTTGTGCGACATCTCATTTGAGAAGTATATAAGCGCCTTAAAGCGGTCGGGGTACTTCCAGTCATAATGTCTGAAAAGATTTTCATACTTTTCGTCACCCGTGCCAAGCACTACTACCTGCGCTCCGCCCTCGCAGAGCTGCTCCATCTTATACGCGACAAGGTCAAAGCCCTTCTGGTCGGTAAGTCTTGAAACCACGCCGATCATCATCTTTCCGGGATCAACGGGCAGTCCCAATTCCTCCTGCAGCTTTTTCTTGTTCTCGACCTTGTTCTTGTGAACGGTCTTTGCAGTGTAGTTCTTGTAAATCATCTTATCCTTGGCGGGATCCCAATCGGTATATGAAATACCATTGACGATACCCACAAGGTCACCCGACCTTGCGCGGAGAAGATTGTGAAGTCCCTCACCGTACTCCTCGGACTGAATTTCACCCGCGTAGGTGCTACTAACGGTTGAAATCTTGTTGGCGTAAACCATACCGCCCTTCAAGAGGTTCGCGTCACGGTAGAACTCCAGTTTATCCGAGGTGAAGTAATAGTCACTTATACCCATAACATCCTTGATTGCCTTGAAATCCCATCTGCCCTGGAATTTGAGGTTGTGGATTGTCATAACCGTCTTAATTCCCCGGAAGAACGGATTGTCCTGGAACGTGTCAAGGAACACAGGGATAGGACCTGTCTGCCAGTCGTTGCAGTTTATAACATCGGGTCTGAAACCCAAAGTCGGCAGAAGCGACAGCACCGCCTTTGAGAAGAAGATAAATTTCTCGCAGTCAAGGTGGATATAGTCGTAGGGCTTGTCACCGTTGAAGTAGAACTTGTTGTCTACAAAATAGTAGATACAACCGTCGTGCTCCAGTTCAAACACGCCCGCATACTGGCTTCTCCAGCCGATATTGATATAGATGTGGTCGATGTACTTCATCTTGTCCTTATACTCATCCGGTATGCATTTGTATAAAGGCAAAATAACCCTCGCGTCAACGCCCTTTTGACGAAGAACCGCAGGAAGCGAGCCTGCCACATCACCGAGGCCGCCTGTTTTTACAAACGGCGCGCACTCAGAGGTTGCGAATAAAACATTCATTTTCAAAACTCCTTTCATAAAGAAGCATCTTTACTCCGTCACTTCGATCATCCTTTTGGAATGACGTTGCGACAGAGTACAGACCTTATAATTATACTTTAATTGTATTGTTTTTGTCAAGTATTCAGTCAAAATACTGTAATTTTATACAAAAATTTAACAGGGCTGCCCTAAAAAAGGGCAGTCCTATTATGTAAATTCACGATTATATTTTTGTGCCCTTTGCAATGCACAACGGATAGCTTTCCTGACCGATGAGTTTTCTGCCCTTGGTCACGAATACCTCCTTATCAAATACAACGTGGCTCAGCTCAACATCCTCCTCAATTACGCTGTCCTGCATAATGATAGAGTTCCTGATAACCGCGCCCTTCTTAACCTTAACGCCGCGGGAAAGAATACAGTTTTCAACAGTACCCTCAATTGTACAACCGTCTGAAATAAAGCTGTTCTTTACCTGCGCCTCGTCACCGTATTTTGTCGGGGACTGATCCTTTGTCTTTGTGTAGATGGGGCGCTCTGTGTTAAACAGCTCGTCACGAACGTCCTTCTTTAAGAAGTCCATATTTGTCTTATAGTATGACTTTAAGGAATCGAGCTTATCGGTGTAGCCTGTGAACTCATAGCCGTAGATATGTAAACCGTCAATCTTCTTTGAAAGCGCGTCCTTTACAAAGTCGCTGTCGCCGCGCGCGCTGCACTCGTCAACAATGCTCTCCAAAAGCGCCTTTTCCATAACGTACACATCCATACCTGCCGTAGCGGTCTTGGGATAATACGGCTGTACCTCGATGTCTACAACTCTCTTTTCATCGTTAAGCTCCAGAATTGTATAACGTGAAAGCTCTCTTTCCTCCACGCCCTTCATATCCTTGTAAAGCACTGTTACGTCAGCCTGCGACTCAATGTGCTTTTCTATAACATCCTTAAAGTCGATGTTATAGATATTGTTGCCGAGCGAAAGGATAACGTATGTCTGCGGGCTTCTCTGGATGAAGTCCTGAATACCCGCAAGCATATCAATGTTGCCCTTAATAGCGCCGTAGGTCATCTTTTCAAGGTTCGGGGGGAGAATATTAAGTCCCCAGTTCTTTCTGTCCAAATCCCACGGGCTGCCGCTTCTGATGTGATCCATAAGTGATGAATAGTTTGACTCGGTGGCAACGCCGATATTGGTAATACCGGCATTTGCCATATTTGATAAAACGAAGTCAATAATTCTGTAACGTCCCGCAATCGGGAGCGCGCTGTTTGCTCTTATATCGGTTATAGGAGGAATTCTGTCGTTATTCGTCAGAATAATACCCATAGTATCTCGTCTCATTGGCTATATCCCCTTTCTATTAGGCTTCTACCATACTGCCCTTGTAGATGTTTTCCATAGCGGCAACGTTTGCGCCGCCCTCAATCAAACAAAGGTCGTTGGTGCACAATTTATTTGCATACTTGTTATCGTCCGAAGCGTCAACGCCGATCTTCGCGCCGTCGCCGATTACCGCCTCAGAGCCGATAACCGTTCTCTCGATAACAACATTCTTACCTATCTTAGCTCCCGGCATAACAACGCTGTCCTTTATAACGCTGCCCTCGCCTAATTCTACGCCGCCGAAAATAACGCTGTGGTCAATTTCACCGTCAATGTAGCAGCCCTCGGTTACGGTTGAGCGTACAATCTTCGCGTGCTCGCCTACGTAGTGCGGCGCAAGAGCCATATTTCTTGAATAAATGCTCCAGCGTCTGTCACCCAAATCAAATTTCGGAGGATCGTCGATAAGATCCATATTTGCCTCCCAAAGGCTGGCGATTGTACCAACGTCCTTCCAGTAGCCCTCGAAGCGGTACGTTACCATCTTCTCGCCGTCTGCGAGCATTGTCGGGATAATATTTTTACCGAAGTCATTTGCCGACTCAGGGTTTCTCTCATCATCCTCAAGGTACTTCTTGAGCATATCATAACGGAAGATATAGATACCCATTGAAGCAAGGTTGCTCTTGGGGTTAGCCGGCTTTTCCTCAAATTCGGTTATTGTACCCTCATCGTCAACATTCATAATACCGAAACGGCTTGCCTCCTCCCAGGGAACAGGCATAACCGCGATTGTCGCTGCCGCGCCCGACTCCTTGTGAGCCTTGAGCATTTCACCGTAGTGCATCTTATAGATATGGTCGCCGGAAAGAATTAAAACGTGCTCCGGCTTGAAGCTTTCAAGAAAGCTTAAATTCTGATAAATAGCGTTCGCGGTACCCTTGTACCATTCCTCTGTCTGAGCGCTCTGGTACGGGGGAAGAACGTATACGCCGCCGTGATTTCTGTCGAGATCCCACGGGTTACCGTTTCCGATGTAACGGTTGAGTTCGAGCGGCTGATACTGCGTTAAAACGCCGACAGTATCAATACCGGAATGAACACAGTTTGAAAGCGGGAAGTCGATAATTCTGTACTTTCCGCCGAACGGAACAGCGGGCTTAGCGACATTCTTGGTAAGTGCGCCAAGTCTTGATCCCTGACCGCCTGCAAGTATCATTGCAACGCAATCTTTTGATACCATAGTAAATCATCTCCTATATATAAATTTCTTTTTGTACTATTTTGTTGTTTTCTTAGCTGTAGTCTTTTTTGCAGCAGGCTTTGCCGCTGTTTTCTTCGTACTCGCTTTCTTCTTTGCCGCTTCAGGCTTTTTCTTAAGCATCATAACCGAATTGCCGTCAACCTCAACCTCGATGGTGTACGCCATATCGCTGTAGGGCTGCGCCACTGCCTTATACGTCTTTTTGGCCACTCGTCTTGTGCCGCCGTACTTTGAAGCGTTTGAATGAAGCACTACCTCATAGCTTCCCGCAACGGGAACGCCTATCTTGTAAATCGGTCTTGACACCGGAGTAAAGTTTGCAACAACAACAACATTATCATTTACATTTTTACCGCGTCTTATATATGAAAGTACGGAATTTTCATTATCCGCTTCATTTACCCATCTGAAGCCGTCCCAGCTTGTTTCATTTTCCCACAGCGCTTTGTTATCCAGATAGAAATGGTTCAAATCCTTTACGAACGCGTGGAGCTTCTTGTGGTTCTCCATATCCAACAAATTCCATTCAAGCTGATCGTCATAGCGCCATTCAAGGAACTGACCGAACTCGCCGCCCATGAAGATAAGCTTCTTGCCGGGCATTGTCATATAGTAACCCAAAAGCGTGCGGTAAGCGTGGAACTTATCCTCATAGCTGCCGAACATCTTGTCTATAAGAGAGTGCTTGCCGTGCACAACCTCGTCGTGCGAAAGCGGCAGAATAAAGTTCTCGCTGTACGCGTACATCATAACGAACGTCAGAAGTCCGTGGTTGTCCTTTCTGAAATACGGATCCATCGACATATAACGCAGCGTGTCGTTCATCCAGCCCATATTCCATTTGTAGTTAAAGCCCAAGCCGTCATTGTCGGGCGGAGCCGTTACCATCGGCCAAGCCGTTGACTCCTCAGCAATCATCATAAAGTTCGGGAACTCCGTACCCATTGTGCGGTTCAGCTTTCTTAAAAAGTCCACCGCTTCAAGGTTGCCGTTTCCGCCGTACTTATTAGGAATCCACTCGCCGTCGTTACGCGAATAGTCGCGGTAGAGCATTGATGAAACCGCGTCAACGCGGATACCGTCCATATGATACTCCTTCGCCCAGAAGTACGCCGAGGATATGAGGAATGAGATAACCTCGCTCTTCTCATAATCAAACACCATCGTGCCCCAGTCCTTATGCTCGCCCAGACGCGGGTCTGCATATTCATAGGTCGGTGTGCCGTCAAACATTCTAAGACCGTGGGCGTCGCGCGGGAAGTGCGCCGGTACCCAGTCCATAATAACGCCTATACCGTTTTTGTGGCACTTATCAATAAAATACTGAAGTTCGTGGCAATCACCGTAGCGCGTGGTTGCCGAGAAGTAGCCGGTAACCTGATAACCCCACGAGCCGTCAAACGGATACTCTGTAACAGGCATCATTTCAATATGTGTGTAACCCATATCCTTTATATAGGGTACAAGCTCGTCAGCAAGCTCCTTATAAGTATAATAGCTGCCGTCCTCGTGCATTTTCCACGAGCCGACGTGCATTTCGTAGATATTAACCGGCTTTAAAAGTGTGGAATCATCACCTCTGGCGTCCATCCACTTTTTATCTCCCCACTTATAACCGTCCAAAACCTTTGTGAGCGAGGCTGTTCCGGGGCGAAGCTCACACTTTACCGCAAACGGGTCAGTCTTGTAAACTATCTCCCCGTTCTGCGCTTCTATGGCATACTTATAGAGCATATTTTCTTCTATATCGGTAAAAAATCCGTACCAGATACCGCTCGATTCAATCGGCGAAAGCATTTTATCCCAGCCGTTCCAGCCGTTGAATTCACCTACGACGCGTACGCTTTTAGCGTGCGGCGCCCATACGGCAAATCTCCATCCGGTTTTTCCGTCAAGTTTTATTTTATGCGAACCAAGCATTTTGTACGACTGGAAATTTTCTCCCGAGTTAAAAAGATAAACCTGAAAGCGGCTTATGCCTGCCCAAGTCGTTTCTTCTGCCATATATCTCCCTCCTTTTTTGTGTTTTACGCAGTATGCGTAGACATACTATTATGGTTATATTGTACCATAAATATTTTGGTCAGTAAAGACTATATATAAATAAAAATATTTTATTTTTTTGTGCATTTTTACATAATTATTATTAGTCTTTCAAAATCCGCTCTTTTTATACATAATTCGGGTAATTACATAAATATTACAAAATTCTTAACGCCTTGACATTTTTACGAAAATAGTATACAATATATGTTGCTTAATATTCTTTAAAAATAAGTTTTCTGTACAAATATGAAATTTGATATGTAATCCCAATACTTAAAATGGAGCGTCTTAAAAGGTCTGCTCCGTATGATTACACGACGCCGCGGCGCTTACCTGCTGCTTGCCGCCGGCGGTATTTCATAGGCAGCAGTCATTTTAAGAAAGCCCCCGTTGCAGGTACTGGAGAAAAAACATGGGGGTGTTAACGATTATTAGTTCAATAGTATTGATTGCGGTTATAATCGCCGCGGTCGTATTGTGTGCTGCTGCTGCCATAATCGGCTTTCGTATGGGCATTGCCCACAGAAAGAAGATTGCAGAGGCAGAGTTTGGCAGCGCAGAGGAAAAGGCAAAGTCTATAGTTTCCGACGCTGAGAAAAACGCGGCGGCCAAAAAACGTGAGATGATGCTCGAAGCTAAAGAAGAAAACCAGAAACTTCGCGCGCAGCTTGAAGCGGAGATCAAAGAACGCAGAAGCGAGCTCTCAAGGCAGGAACGCAGAATTACTCAGAAGGAAGAGAATTTAGACAAAAAGACAGACAACTTGGAGCGAAAGGAACAGTCTTATAACCAGAAGCTTAGGAACCTTGAGACCAAGGAGGCAGAAATCACAGAAATTAAGGCACAGCAGATGGCACTCGTCGAGAAAATTTCGGGCCTTACAGCAGAGGAAGCAAAAGCGCTTCTGCTTAAAGACATCGAGGAACAAACCAAGCACGAGGCGGCCATTATGGTTAAAGAAATTGAGCAGGAGGCAAAGGAAAACGCGGAAAGAAACGCAAAGAATATCGTTGCGTTATCCATTCAGAAGGTTGCCGCGGATCACGTTGCCGAAACAACCGTATCAGTCGTAAATCTTCCGAGCGACGAGATGAAGGGACGAATTATAGGACGAGAAGGACGAAACATCAGAACTCTCGAACAGCTCACGGGTGTCGATCTCATCATAGACGATACGCCGGAGGCGGTTATCGTATCGAGCTTCGACCCGATAAGACGCGAGGTTGCGCGTCTTGCACTCGAAAAGCTCATTGTTGACGGACGTATTCATCCGGCGCGCATTGAGGAAACGGTTGAAAAATCTCGCAAAGAGGTTGAAGCGGTTATCAAGCAGGAGGGCGAGGGCGCCACATTCGAAACAGGCGTACACGGTCTCCATCCGGAGCTTATCAAACTGCTTGGTAAGCTGAAATTCAGAACAAGTTATGGTCAGAACGTTTTAAAGCACAGTGTTGAGGTTTCACACCTTGCAGGCGTTATGGCCGGTGAGCTGGGCGTCGATGTTACTCTCGCAAAGAGAGCCGGTTTACTCCACGACATCGGCAAGGCAGTTGACCACGAAGTCGAAGGCTCACACGTTACTATCGGCGCGGACATCGCAAAGAAGTACCGTGAAAACAAGGATGTTGTACACGCCATTATGGCGCACCACGGCGACGTTGAGGCGCAGACGATTGTCGCGTCACTTGTACAGGCAGCCGATGCAATATCCGCGGCGCGTCCGGGAGCCAGACGTGAAAATCTTGAAACCTACATCAAGCGCTTGCAGAAGCTTGAGGAAATTGCCGACAGCTTCCAGGGTGTTGAAAAGTCCTACGCTATACAGGCAGGACGTGAGATACGTATTATGATTAAGCCGGAGGTCATCAAGGACGACGGTATGATACTTGTCGCAAAGGACATCGTTAAGCGCATCGAAGCAGAGCTTGAATATCCCGGTCAGATTAAGGTAAGCCTTATCAGGGAAACAAGAGCTGTGGATTACGCTAAGTAATCAAATGAAAATTGGGGGTCATTACAGAGCGTAAGCCGCCTTGGGCCGATATGAAGCGATAAAGGCTCATATCCGCAAATCCGGCTTAGCTTCTACCCGTTCTGTAATGCGCTCCTTTTTTTTAGGAAAATGAAACGTTAAATTGTTGTTTATGTGCGTAGCCGAAAGGTGGTCGGGGATGGGCTGTCGAGGGCGCCAGCCCGTACGAATAAAAATTTCTCGGCTTCCTCGTACGGGACGGCGCCCCCGACGTCCCTCACCCTGTCCACTTTATGGCTACGATAAACAACAATTTATCTTAGAAAGGTATACCAAAATGAAAATATTATGTGTCGGAGATGTTGTGAGCGCGGTGGGGCGCGAGATGCTGTTTAGGTATGTTGATGAGATGAAGTACCAAAAGGGCATTGATTTGTGCATCGTGAACGGTGAGAACGCCACTCACGGCAGAGGTATGGCGCGCGCGGCGTATAACGAGCTTATGCGCGCAGGCGTTGATATTGTGACAATGGGAAACCACACCTGGGACTGCAAGGAAGCAGCGGACATAATGCGTAAGGAGGACAATGTTATCCGCCCCGCAAACTACAACAGCGCCTGCCCCGGAAAGGGAAGCCTTATATACACCGCAAAAAACGGCGTAAAAGTCGGCGTTATAAACCTCATTGGCAAAACATATCTCGAATATGCGCAGGACTCCCCTTTTGACAGCGCGGACAGGGAAATAGAGAAACTTAAAGAAAAGACGAATATTATAATCGTAGATTTCCACGCGGAAGCCACAAGCGAAAAGCTGGCAATGGGCTTTTACCTTGACGGAAAGGTCAGCGCGGTATTCGGCACACACACGCACGTACAGACCGCCGACGAGATGATACTCCCGAACGGCACCGGCTACATCACCGACCTCGGTATGACCGGCGTAGGGTTATCCATTCTCGGAAGAAGCGTTGTACCAATAGTTGAGCGTTTTCGCACCGGTATGCCGCAGAAGTTTGAGCTTGCAAGCGGTAAGGGGCAAATGTGCGGATGTATCTTCGATATAGACGAGCAAACAGGAAAATGTACGGACGTTGAAAGGATTTTTATAAGAGAGCCGTAACTCAAAACGCACCCGCAAGGGTGCGTTTTTTTTCATATCAGCGCGTATGCCGCAGCACCGATAATACCGGCGCCTATCATAACCCATATTTGATTAGGCTTGAATATCCTCAGAACCGCAAGAGCAACCACAAAAATCCCTGCCGCTATTAAATCGGTGCTTTTTATATCAAAGTTTCCATTCCACAGCGCAAGTACAAGTATTGAAAGACCGGCTGACGCAATCATTGCCACTACCGCACCGCGCAGACCGTTCATTATGCCTTTCATATACGAAAGCTCGCGGTACTTGTAATACAGCTTTGCAAGAACTATCGCTATTATCGTTGACGGCAAAATACAGCCTATCGTCGCAACAACCGCGCCTCCTATTCCGGCAAGCTGTATGCCTGCAAAGGTCGCGCCGTTTACGGCGATAGGACCGGGGGTCATTTGAGAAATTGTTATTATATCGGAAAAGGCGTTCATATCAAGCCAGTGATGAACATTTACAAGCTGGTTTTGTATAAGCGGCATTGCCGCATAGCCGCCGCCGAAGCTGAATAGTCCAATCTGAAAGAACGCCCAGAAAAGGTCAATATAAATCACTTGTCCTTCCCCCTTTCGGGACGCATAAACACAACGCCTATAACCGCGCAGATTATAATTATGTATATGACGTTCACATTAAACACAAACGCCGCGATAAACGAGGCTATCATAATACAGACAGGCAAAACACGCCTGTCCTTTATAATATTCTGCGCCATAGTAATAACCACATCAATTATGACCGCGCACACACCTGCCTGCATACCCTTCAAAACGTAGCCGACTATCGTGTTTTCTCGGAACACCGTGTAGAACATTGAGATAACCGCGAGTATCACAAGCGGCGGTGTCACTGCCCCAAGCGCTGTAATTAGCGCGCCCAAAATTCCGGCTACGCGGTAGCCTATAAGCACAGACGCGTTTACGGCAATCGCGCCGGGTGTTGACTGCGCTATCGCGACAAGGTCAAGCATTTCATCATCATCTATAAGCCCGAGCTTATCCACGAATTTGCGTTTCAGCATCGGTATTATCACAAATCCGCCGCCAAAGGTGAACGCGCTGATTTGCAGGGTTGACAAAAAAAGCGTAAGATATGTCTTTATTCCTCTTTTCATCATCACTCCCCCTTTGACTGAATAGATTATACCGCAAAAAAATATTATAGTCAATCTTAACTTGTGCCTTGAAAACATCAAAATAATGTGGTAAGATATAATTATATTGGAATTGACGGATATGAAAGGACGATGTGGAATGAAAAAAATTATTGCAATTCTAATTGCATTAAGCATTATATCCGGAGGCGCGGCACTCGCGGCACCGGCAGATGTTACAGATACAAGTAAGAATACAACAGCAACGGAAACAGTTTCTCCATCGCCTCAGGCAGAGCAGTTAACCGAGCCGGCCGAAGCGCCTGCCGGAGACAGGCAGACGCCCGAACCGGTCCCGACACCGGAGGAAACGGCAACAACCGATGAGGCTGCTGCACAGGCTGCGGTACCGGAGAAGGAATTATCAAAACAATTCATTCTTACACTCGACATCGCTCCGAGAAAGTACATAATTTCAAGAAATGCAATTATTGAACTTTACGATATGAACGATAATCTCTTAGGCAGCGAGCTTATGTATGTCGGATGGGATACTCCGCAGGTGACGTTTACGTTCGATGTGCCTGAGTACAGGATGGGCACACGCTTTAAGGTCAAGCTGGTCAGTGGTCTGCGTTCGCTCTACTATTACGACCAGGGCGCCGCAGTCGGCGAAACGATTGAGGTTACAACCTTTGGTTTTATAAATGCGGACGGCAATTATGAGCAGTGCAACGGTGCGTCAATGACGGGCAATCCTGATTTTGAAAAGGAAATGCACGTCTATATTACAAATCAGTGGTACAATGACCTGAACCCACGCGCAAGACTTGTCGACGACGTTGCAATGATGCCGGTTCGCGCTGTAGGAAACGCTATGGGACTTGACGTTACATACAACCCCGAATGGGACAGCGTTACGCTTTCACTTGAGGATCAAAAGGCGGTATTCTGGGCAAACAATGAATATATGACCTACCCGGGCGGTGACAAAAACGCTTCACACGTTCCCGTGTATATAGAGGGTTCGCTGTTTGTTCCGCTCCGCGACCTCGCGGACGCGTTCGGATGCTCCTTAGAGGTTACGGATTACGGCGAGTTCATTGATATTCTTATAGGCGAGGCTCCGTATCATCAGACTATACGAAACAGAATACCCGTAAACCGCGACGGTATAGGAAGTAAGACGAATTACCTTATATGGGTGTCCAAGCACGAATACAAGGTGCGTGTTTACGAGGGTCAGCAGTATCACTGGTCACTGATGAAAACCTTCCCCTGCGCTCTCGGCGCGTGGGATACGCCGACAATTACAGGTCAGTTTGAAATCCTTGAGCGTACACAGTGGGATTATCCCGGCTATTATGTAGGCCCTGTACTGCGCTTCTATAACGGCTACGCGCTGCACTCCACACTTCTTAACTACGGCGGCGGCGAGTATGACGGACGCGTAGGCGTCAATATCTCCCACGGCTGCGTAAGACTTCATCCCGGCGATATAAACTGGATTGCGCGAACTGTTCCGTTCAGAACAAGAGTGTACATAACAGAATAAAAAATCTTTTGATTAAACCGCGCCTGCGGGCGCAGGAACAAGGAAACAATATAAACACATACAAAAAAACGGCTTTTAAAGCCGTTTTTTTTATGCTCATATTTATGTTCTTTTCCTGTATGCCTCGGCGCTGTCCCTGATAAAGCCCTCCATAATCTCTATAACACGCTCTAAAGGCACTTTAATATTATCCTCAGCCCAATCCTGCAGCACCGATATAAAGCCACCCATAACAAGTCTCAGCGTCATTTCAAAATCATCCCTTGCCTTTATCTGGGGAAGAATAATCTCGTCCGAAAGGAAACGTTCAATCACTATACCCTCAAGCTGCTTCATAAATTTCATTGCACCGCCTGTACGCAAAAGCCTTTTATACAGTGTTTCATCGGATTTTATAAAATCGAGAATGTGCCTTAGCACCGGTCTTGGATTGGAAAGCGAGTTTTTGAAATCGCCAGCCTCTAAGATGCCTGTTATTTCAGTTATTATATCCGTATGGATTTTTTCGCGAACATCCTCCGCCGATTTAAAATGCGCGTAGAAGGTTGAACGGTTCAAATCAGCAACATTTACAATATCCGTAACGCTTATTCTGCCGCTGCCCTTTTTTTCCATAAGCTCAACATACGCTCTTATTATCGCCTTTTCGCTTCTTGCGAAGTTTCTGTATGTCTTTTTAGTTTTTGCTGTCTTTTCCATCTTTAACCTTGCCTTCCCCTGTACGTTTCTTTATTTTTCTGAAAGCTATATAACCGCCGGCCGCAAGCGCAATCACTGCCAGACCTATTATTATCCACACTGTAACGGTTCCTGCCGCATTTTTGTACAGCACAACAAATTTGCACGGCGCTCCGACGGTAAATACGGCGTAGCTGCCATCCATAGTACAGTCCAAAAGCGTCCATTTGCCATTGTCAAAAACGGCTATCTTCGCCGCTTTCTTTTCCTCGTCGCGTATATGTACCTTGATGACATCATACGCGCTCTTACTCAGTTCAAACGAATACGCCGCGCTCTTTTTGTAGCCGCCGAATTCAAAATCGGTTGTTTCGTCGTTTAGCTTTACCTCGGTGTTATCATCAAACACACTTTCAACGAGCAACAGAGGCGGCTCCTCGCCTGTTGAAATTGTCGCGGTTGCCTTGTTGTAAACAGCGGTAAATTTTGTATGCCGGACTATCGGCGCGGTTATATCCTTATCCCACAACGGTACCTCTTGTCCGTCAGCCGTCAGCTTCGGTATATCATTGCTTTGAAGCTTGGTGCCGTAATCAACAACCATACTCCTTAGCTCCTTGTCCTTATCGATGAAGCTGACCTTAAAATGAAACCTTGACAGCTCCGCGGACTTTGATTGCAGAAGCGCGCCTACGCCCGCCGCGTCATTTCTTGCAAGTGCGGCAATCTGCGGCATAAATAAGTCGCCCGTTTCCATAAAAAAGCTGCCGTTATTCAATGCGCGCATTTTGGAAGGAATATTTCCGTCCGACACTGCAATCTCACTCGGCGCAACAGGCTCCGCCTTACCTTCAAGATTTGCACCGCTTATACCGGAAAGTCCCTCGTCTATAAAGTATGTGCCGCTCACGTCACCCGATGCAAAGCCGGCTATCGCGCCCGACTTATCCTTCTTGCCGTCAAGACGCGCGAGCGAGTATGAAGTCTTTATATCCTTGCCGCTGCCGGCAATACCGCCAAGGTAGCTCTTTGCGTCAACATCATTTATCGCGATACAGTCAGTTATCTCTCCTCTTGAATAACCCGCCACACCGCCGGCATAGCTGCCGTCGGTTGAAGTTATTTCTCCGGTTGTAAGCGATTTTCTTATGTTGCCTATGTCGCACTTACCGCATATACCGCCGGCGTAATCGTTCTTGGACTTCACCGCTCCGTCACTTACACAGCACTCTATTACCGCCTTTAAAACCGAATCGGCATCCACCTTTGTACCGTCCGGAAGCGTTATGCTGTCGCCGCTTCTTACCGTCGATTCAAAACCGGTGCTGCCGGCAACACCGCCGGCAAGCTCAGTACCTGTTACGCCGGCATTATTTATACAGTATCTCACAAGCGCAGTATCGGCATTTTCGCCGCCTATAAGTCTTGGCATTGAAATATCTGTACTTCTCAGATAACTTATGGCCGTAATCAGCTTATCGTCATCAGCGGCATAAGCTGTTACGGAAAGAAGCCCGCCCGCCTTGCCTACAATAGACGGTTCAACGTCATAGCCGCTGTCCAGCGAGCCGTCCGCGTCAACGCTGTAGCCGCTTTCACTGTACTCCGCCGCCGGTTTCGCTTTCGGTGTCGGAGCAGGCGTTGCGCTGAGTTCCTTCCGCAAATCCGAAATTTTATTCCTTGCGTCACGAATAGGCTTTGTAATCTCCTCCAGCCGTTCCTTCATCCTCTTTACAGCCTTCTGCGTGTCAACTACGGAGTCGTCAATGTCTTCAAAAAAGTCCGTCGCGCTGCCGCCCATATTCCGCACGCTGCGCATCATATTCTGCAGATTTGTATGGGTCGTATCAAGATTGTCACTGAGCTTATCCAGATCCTCTCTCATCAAATCCGTTTGCTCAAACACCTTGTCGCGGATAACGTCAACATCCTCCTCGCCCTTGTCTATCGCATCGTTCAGGTTGTCTAAGGTATCCGTAAGCTCCTGTCCCTTGCCGTCAAATTCATCCATAAAATCATCGAGATTGCCGAGCGTCGTATCAACAGAGCCGCTGAGATCCTTTAAGGTGTCTTTCGTTTCCGAAGAAAAATCGGTCAATGAATTGAGCGAGTTTATGACCGAGTCGGTAAGGTTCTTATCCCTCATCTGCCTTGTCGTGTCACTTATGTTGTCCATCATACTTGTCGCGGAATCGGTGAGCCTGTCAAGACGGTTGCCGGTCGTTCCCTCTTTAATTCCGAGACGGTCAAGAATATCGGAAATGATGCCCTTGCCGTCCGTCAGCTCGTCAAACAGGTCTGTCATTTTCTTTCGCGCGTCACTTACGTCTTTTTTCCAGTCTTCAAGCTGCTTGTCAAGCGCGGCCTTGGCGCTCTGATAGGTGAGCTCAATATCCGTGTATGGTTCAAAACGCCCGCATATGCCGCCTACGCTTCTTCTGCCCTTTACCGCGGCGTTGTTTACGCATTCACGAATCTCGCCGCTCTGCTTGCCGCATATGCCGCCTATGTTGTCGCCAAAGCTGTCGCCTCCGACCTCGCCATTATTTGTACACTGTACAACGGCGCCCTCACTGTTGCCGGCTATACCGCCTGCGTTTATCGTATTCTCATTCGCCTCGGGGCAAACCTTACCCTCATTTTGGGATAGCTTCAGTCTGCCCTCATTGTAGCCGCATATGCCGCCGGTTTCATTATCACCGACAACGTCAGCGCTGCTTTTGCACGAGTCAACAACACCGCGCATTGTATTAAAACCGACTATGCCGCCGACCTGTCTTTTTCCGTTTATCTTACCGTCAAAGCTGCAGTTTATAACAAGACCTTCGTTATATCCGACTATGCCGCCGGCTGCCTTTGCCGTGTCCTCAAGGTCGTCATACGTTATATTTATCTTTTCAAGAAGCTGCGCGGCACGGCGGCGCAAAATCTTTTCAGTCGTTTCACCCTTTTCTTCACTGACCTTTATTGTACCCGAAACATTCAGGTCGCGCACCTGCGCGTCCTTAGACAGTGATGAGAATAAGCCTTTATTTGAGCCCTCAAACTCCAGATTTACATTCTTTATACTGTGTCCGCCGCCTTCAAAAACGCCGCAAAAAACCTCGGCATTCTTAATCTCAACGCCCGCAAGATCAATGTCGTTTTCAAGTACAAATTTCTTGTTTTTTGAATATTCGTCATAAACGCATTTTTCTGTAAAATCCTTAAAATCGGTAACAGTTGATATTGAAATTGTTTCCTCTGCCTGCGCGCTTAGCGGAGAGAAAAGACTTATCGCTATGACCGACACTGTAAGAATTGACAGCGCGCGATTTTTATTCTTCGCCAACGTCTTTCTCCTCCTCCCCCAATTCATCAACAACAATTACATTTTCCGTTCCGCTTCCGTCCTGCAGCTTCTCTTTTTCTTGCGCAGTATTTTTACCAAGGTCAACACGCGCATTTACATCACCCTTTACAACACCGTAGAACATACCATCCACAAAACCGGTGATATTTCCGCGGATACGTCCGTTGACGACCATTACGCCCGACATTTCACGCTTGGCCGCCTTATCGGCATCAGCCGCCTTTTTACCGAACGCGGTCTTCTCAATAATCTTATCGCAAAGCACAAGCGACTGCGGCAGGATAGCCATAACTATAACGATTGAAATAAGCGTACCCTTGCCGAGCGCCATACCGAGCGCCGAGATAATCGAGTTTGTGGTGAGATTACCGACAAGGAACGCGGCTATTGTAAGTATCGAGCCGGAGGTGAGTATTGTCGGGAACGCCTGATTGAGCGCAACCTTGGCCGCTTCAAGGTGCGGCATTTCCTCTCTCAGCTGCGTGTAGCGGTTGGTAAGCACAATAGCGTAGTCAATCGTCGCGCCCATCTGAATGGAGCTTACTACAAGATACGCGAGGAAGTACAGCCTCTCATTTGCGAGGAACGGTATCGTAAAGTTTATCCAGACGCTTCCCTGTATCGCAAGCACAAGAATTACCGGCAAGCCCGCGCTTCGGAATGTGAACATAAGTATAAGTATCAGTGCAAGCACCGTTATTATATTTATCTTTGTATTATCCACACTGAACGTATCGCCCAGGTCGCGGCTGTTGACGCTGTCGGCGACAAGGTAGCAGTTCGCGCCGTCATAATACTTCTCGACATCCGCCCTTACATCCTTAAGCATTTGGTAAGCCTCGTCGCTCTCAACATCACATCGGTACGTGAATACCATACGCGTGTAATTCTCGCTTTCAAGCTGATCCTTCGCGTCCATAACCTTGTCATAAAGCTCGTTTATATCGTCCGTCTGTTCATCGTCAAGGTGAATTATTCCCAAATCCATCTTTTCGTGTATGTATATAAACAGGTCGATAAGCGGCACCTCGTAGTCGTTTACCTCGCTGAAGATTGCGCTGTATTCATCGTGCTGCGCGCCGTATGCCTGGAACAAAATCGTACAAAGGCTATAATCTATATCCAGAAGCTTAGACATCTCCCGCGCGTTGATACGGTCTGTCAGCATATAGCCGTCCTTTGCCTCCTGATTTGCAAGGCCGAGCGCGCTGTTTATCTGTTCATTTTCACCGACGAGCTGCAAAACCTTTGCTTCCCTGTCATAATCACCCGACGGCACGATGACGGCAAGCTGATGGTCAAGACCGAATATCTCATTCACTTTCTTCTTTGCAACCGAGCTTTCGATTGGTTTTTTCATCTGCTCGCTCGTAACGTCAAACGCGTACTTACTCATACCCGAAAGCACCGCGCACACCGCTATGACAGCTACAAATACATACGGCACAATATGTCTGACCTTCATAACAATGTTGCACCATTTGTCAATGCTCGGTACAAAGGATTTATGCGTGGTCTTGTCAATATGCTTCGAGAAGTGCAGCAAAAGTCCGGGCATTATAAGGAATACCGAAAGAAGCGAGCAAATTATACCCTTACAGAGTACCATACCCATATCAAAGCCTATCCTTAGCTGCATTACCATAAGCGCCGCCAAGCCCGCCAGCGTGGTAAGGCTTGACGAGCTTATCTCAATAATCGCCTTGCTTAAAGCCGATACGATTGCGTCATAGCTGTTTTTCGTCTCCTTTTCCTCGGCAAAACGGTGCGCGAGGATAATGGAATAATCAATCGCCAGCGCAAGCTGCAGCACCACGGCGACCGATTTACTGATAAACGATATTTCGCCCAAAAGGTAGTTAGTACCCATATTCATAAGCGCTGCAACACCGAATACCACAAGATAGATAGGCACCTCGGCAAAGCTCTTTGACGTAAACAGAAGCACCGCGATAATAACCAAAACAGCCACAATAAGAATAATTTTCATCTCGTCGTCAAGACGCTTCGAGCTGTCGTCAATGTTATCGGAATATGCGTAGTAGTCGTAGCCCTCAAGCTGCGCCTTAACGTTACCTATAATTTCAAGCTCCCTGTCCAGATTGTCACGCACGTTAAGCGTCACGGTAAACAGCGCCGAGGACTGACGGTAATGGTCGTCATCATTCTCAAACTGAACCTCCTTAACGCCGTCCACGCTCTCCATCTTTTCTTTGAGCTTTTCCGCTGTGTCCACGGT
>ODAI010459617.1_pt1 | contig 17787 bp, 16 predicted proteins | sample 1539321 | NCBI WGS metagenome assembly ODAI01 (sample SAMN02144231, study PRJEB22623) | gut metagenome | biome: sheep rumen | host: Ovis aries | place: New Zealand | reverse complement strand
ATACTGCCGAAATGCGCCACCAAAGAGGAGCCGACAGACCCTCTTGAGCCGACTAAATAGCCTCTTCTTTCGCTTTCCGCGACCAGCTTTTTGGCGATGACATATAGCACAGCATAGCCATGAGAAATGATAGAATCCAATTCTCTTTGCAGGCGAGAAGCAATGTGCTCGGGAACCGGGTCGCCGTAAAGCTCCTTGGCTTTTTCCCAACAGCTATCGGTTAAAATCTGTTCCGCGCCGTCAATATGCGGCTGGAAGGTGCCGGGCGGAATGGGCGGAATGTTGTCTTGAATCATATCCGCAATTTTGCCGGGATTGTCTATGACAAATTCTTTTGCCCTGCTGCCTGCCCAGGCGAAATCATCAAGCATTTCATCGGTTGTTTTAAAATACAAAGGTGCTTGATTATCCGCATCCGTAAAGCCTTTTGAGTGCATTAAGATGGCTCTGAATTTTGCATCCTTTTCATCTAAAAAGTGCACATCGCCGGTGGCAACCACGAGCTTGCCGAGCTTATCTGCCAGCGCCACGAGCTTTTGGTTGATTTTAATTAAATCCGCCTCGCTGTTGATGTTTTTATGCAGTTCCCTATCGGAGCGAATCATAAAGGCATTATTGCCGTTGGGCTGCAGCTCAATGTAATCGTAAAAGGCAGCAAGCTCTTCAAGCGTTTCATCGCTTTCCCCGCGCAAAACCGCTTGGATTAATTCACCCTGTTCGCAGGCGGAGCCGACCAAAATGCTATCTCGCTTTTGCGCTAAGAGCGATTTCGGTATCAGCGGCCTGTTTTTGAAGGTTTTTACGCTGGAGTGCGAAACAAGCTCGTAGAGGTTCTTTCTGCCGTATTTTCTGTTTTCTTTTGCTATCTCTTTATCAAGAGAGCTGTCTTCTTTTACAAGTAAAATGATGTGATGACGGCGAAACTCCTTTAATTTCATATTCATAAAGTCAGGATACAGGCTGTCATCGACTAAATAGCCTTCCATACCGAGGATAAGCTTGATACCGCACTTTTTGGCTGCGGCATATGCCTCCGGCAAGGCTTGCACTACACCGTGGTCGGTAACGGCAATCGCTTTATGCCCCCAAGCCGCTGCGCGCTCAACAAGCTTTGTCGGTGCACTCATACCGTCCATTTCCGAAAAAGAGGTATGCAAGTGCAGCTCTACCCTCTTTTCGGCTGCCGTATCTTCCTTGATATACTTTTTGACTGCACTGATGCAATAGGGCTCCAGCACATAGTTTTTATCATATTCATCATACTTTTGCTTGCCGACAACGAGCACGGTCTGCCCTTCATACAAATCCTTTCGGATTTTATTGGCAAGCGGTGCGTCTCTCATAATTTTCATTGTAAGAGACGAAGTATAGTCTGTGATTTCAATTTCTAAAATCACTTTTTTGGTGCGTGTTTCGCGCGAATCAATTTTAAAAATATCGCCCCAAACGGTGAATCTGCCGTCCTTCCCGACAATGTCTTTCATTGCGACAGGGTCTTCAAGCGGCATTTTTTTGCCGAATAATCTGACAGCACCTTCCGGATAAATCGGTGCGGTTTTTGACATTTCACCGACCGCTTTCACACTTTTTACATCATGCACCGCAATTTTAGTCACCAAATCATCTTCGCTGATAACCGCCATCACATCATCATTTAATTCCGGCGGTTGCTCTTTGTTTTCCGGCGGTGCCTGGTACTCTTCAATGGGCGGTATATCGTCGCTTATCGGCGGTTCCGGTTCCTCAATCGGTGTTTCATCCACCTTAATGCCGAGCTCAATGGGGTCAATTAATTTCACGCGGTATTTCAGTGAAAACTCCTCCTCGATAATCGTGGAGACAAGCGCGCAAAAGCCGTTTTCCTCTAAATACGCGATGTTATTATTAAGTGAGACAACTTCAATGGTGTTGCCATTAATGCGAGACATGGTTTTTTTCAAAAAGTTATTGAGTACAGGCTTTCTGAACTTTGCTTCCAAAACAACCTGCGAAAAATACTGCTCAATAAAGCTTTCCTTCGGGTAGTGCGGAATAATATGTACAGAATTGATGGAAAGCGTATTTTGAAGGTATTTCTGCGCATTAAAAATGTAGCTTTTGCGCATCAGAGTGCCGTATTCGGCATAAATTGTGACCGCCTTTAAAGCCTTGCTAACCTCAATGTGTGCAATTTCACCTTGTCCGACCTTTTGCAGCTCTTCCCCAACTTCACCAACATAAAAATCGCAAATTCTTTTCATCAATACACCTTATAATGTTTCAATTTCCTCAAATAATTTATCAATTAATTCGTTTTCCGGCACCTTCATAATGGTTTTGCCTTTTTTAAATAAGAGACCTTACCGTCGCCGCCGGCAATACCGATATCTGCTTCTCGCGCTTCTCCGGGACCGTTGACAATGCAGCCCATCACGGCTACTTTAATCGGCTTGTGAACATCCTTTAAGCGCTTTTCAACCTCAGAGGCAAGATGAATCAAATCAATTTTGGTTCTCCCGCAGGTAGGGCAACTGATGAGATACGGCTCGTCCTTTTTCATATCGAGCGCTTTTAAAATTTGGTTGGCAGCATCTATTTCTTCCACCGGGTCAGCAGTAAGAGAAACTCTTATTGTATCGCCTATTCCATCGTGTAGGAGAGCACCGATACCGATGGCGGATTTGACAATGCCCATTTGCTTGGTACCGGCTTCCGTTACACCTAAATGCAGCGGATACGGGCACTTTTGAGCTAAAAGACGGTATGCTTCAATCATGGTGTGCACATGAGAGGATTTTAAAGAAATAACGATATCCGTAAAATCAAATTTTTCCAATAAAGATGCGTGGTAAAGAGCGCTTTCCACTAATGCCTCGGCGCAGGGAGAGCGGTATTTATTTAAAATATTTTTTTCCAAAGAGCCGGAATTCACACCGATGCGAATCGGAATACCGTATTCCTTGCAGGTATCGGCGACCGCCTTTACTCTGCTGTCATCGCCAATGTTGCCGGGGTTAATTCTAATTTTGTCGACGCCCGCCTTGGCACAAGCAATCGCAATGCGATAATCAAAGTGGATATCTGCCACTACAGGCATGTGCACTTCTTTTTTTAGAGCAGTAATCAGTGCGGCATTTTCAATGCGCGGTACCGCGGCGCGAATAATCTCGCACCCTGCCTTTTCCAGGCGCAGCGCCTGTTCCACATTGCCGCGAATGTCATCTGCCGGTACATTGAGCATGGATTGCACCGCGACCGGGTGACCGCCGCCAATGGTAAGATTTCCGATTTTAACTTCTTTTGACTGTCGCATAATTACCCCTTAAAAATATTGATAATATCATTTGCCGAAACAATGGCGATAAAAATTAATAATATGACCAAACCGACTGTGTTGATTAACGCTTCATGTTTAATCTTAATTTTATCTCTTGTGATACCTTGAATGATAAGGATGAATAACCTGCCGCCGTCCAGCGCCGGAATCGGTAAAAGGTTAAAAACACCGATATTGATGGAAATAAAGGCGATAATAAACATTAAGTTTTCAAAGCCGTAGGAGGTGGATTCCGCCACCGCTTTAACCGTTCCGATAGGTCCCGAAAGCTCCGAAAAACCGATTTGCCCCGTAAACAGGTCATAAAGGCTGATAAAGACCAGGCGCGCAAAAGAAACGGTTTGCTTGGCACCTGCGGCAATAGAAGTGAAAAAAGTCGGTTTTTGACCTAATAGCTTAAAATCATAGCGAATAATGACTTTGTTTTTACCGTAGGCTTTATCGCTTTGCTCGGTTTCAAAGGTGACATCTTTGAGCAGCTTCTTTTCGCCGTCGCGCTTCACAAGGAAATCCACCTTGCCGTCATCATCGCGCATTAAGCCGATTTGAATATCGTAATCGGATATGCACCGCATACCGTTGATGCTGATGACTTCATCCCCTTCTTTTAAAAACCGATTGCTGATTGCCTCATCGGAGAATTGCGCAATGGTTTTGGTGCCGATTAAAGGTTGTGCGGAGAGTAAAACCGTGATAATGAGAAAGCCTGTGAAAATATTCATCAAAGCGCCGGCTGCGATGATGAAAAAGCGCTTCGGCTTGCTTGCGCGCTGAAACGCGCGGGCATCTTCACTCTCATCATCCTCGCCTTCCATGGCGCAGTAGCCGCCAATCGGAAAGAGCCTTAGGGTATATTTTGTTTCCTTTTTGCCGAATTGAATCAGCTTTGGCCCCATGCCGATGGCAAATTCATTCACTTTCACACCGCTGAGCTTTGCTGCAATAAAATGCGCAAATTCATGCACAAAGATAATCACGCAAAACAGTGCTATCGCAACCGCAAACGGCCAAACTTTTTGAAATACAGCAGCTATACTCAAAAAAGAAACTCCCTATTTAATATTTTCAAGCACATATTCCCTCGCCTGCTTGTCGGCGGCAAAAATATCCTCCAAAGTGATATTGCTCGCTTGCGGTGCTCTTTCCATCGCTTCGCGCACAACAAGCGGAATTTCATAAAAGCGGATTTTGTCTTCTAAAAACAGCTTCACAGCCGCTTCATTCGCACCGTTTGCCGCTGCCGGGTAAACACCGCCCTTTTGAATGGCATCGCGACAAATGTCGATACACTTAAATGTATTATAATCCGGTTCATAAAATGTCAATTTCGGGTAAGCCGCAAAGGAAAGCGTGCTCACCGGTGACTCAAAGCGCTCGGGATAAGTCAGTGCGTACTGAATCGGAATGCGCATATCCGGCACCCCCATTTGAGCAATAATGGAGTTGTCCTGAAACTCTATCATAGAGTGGACAATGCTCTCTCTGTGCACAACGATATCGATTTGCGCAGGCTCTAAATCAAACAGCCATTTTGCTTCAATAAATTCAAGCCCCTTGTTCATCATCGTAGCGGAATCAATGGTGACTTTTTGTCCCATATCCCAATTCGGGTGATTGAGCGCTTGCGCTTTCGTAACTTCTTTTAGCTCTTTTTCACTTTTTCCGAAAAACGGACCGCCGGAAGCGGTGAGAATAATTCTCTTAAGCGCAGATTTGCGCGGCGATGACTGCAAGCATTGAAAAATGGCTGAGTGCTCGCTGTCTACCGGGTAAATATTTACCTGCTTTTGCTTTGCTGCGCGCATCACAAGCTCACCGCCTGCAACGAGCGTTTCTTTATTGGCAAGAGCAATGTTTTTACCGGCTTCAATCGCCTTTAAAGTAGGAACTAATCCTACCATTCCGACCACCGAAGTCAAAACGGTATCGCATTGCGGTTCTTGTGCGCAGGCAATTAAACCCTCCATCCCCGCTTCAACCTGAACGGGTGTATCTGCCAAGCGGCTTTTGAGCTCGCCATAGCGGCTTTCGTCGAAAACGGCGATCAAATTCGGTTGAAATTCTCGCGCCTGTTTCTCTAATAATTCTATATTATTATGCACGCAAAGCGCGGTAACATGAAAACCGCGCTTTCTGACTACATCGAGTGCCTGTGTCCCTATCGACCCTGTCGAACCGAGTATGGATAAATTTTTTGTCATGTCTTTATCATCACCATTATTTTACAAATCGCATATAAAATCGGTGCTACATAAAGCACACTGTCGTATCTGTCAAGGATACCGCCGTGCCCCGGGAAAAAGTTACCGAAGTCTTTCACACCGAAGTTTCTTTTGATTGTGGAAGCGGAAAGGTCGCCCATAATGGAAAGTGTTGCCAATATGGGAGAAATAATCGCCACAATTACGACATTAAACATAACGGGCTTATAATCAGCGGTTGCAAAGGTATTAAATAAAATAAAGTATAAAATCGTAAATATTTCGCCGAGGACAATTCCGCCGATATAGCCTTCCCAGGATTTTTTCGGGCTGATGTTCGGTGCCATTTTATGCTTGCCGAACTTGCTGCCGATAAAGTAAGCACCGCCGTCAAAGGTCCAGCAAACCACCATGGAATAAATCATCAAAAACATGGAATCACCCTTGCTGAACACATTCGGGTAATAATGATACAGCGCATGGAAAGCAGGTAGCAGCGAAAGTCCCAAGGAAACGACGATTGTGCCAAACATCAGTGTGGCAACGGTCTCAAATTTCACGCTTGTGTAGTGCTTTAAAAGTGAATGAAGCACAACGAGCACATATAAAATTGTAACTAAAATTAAAATTGTATGCAGATTAATCGGTATGCTCTTGCCGAAAAAGCCGGCATAGGAGGCATCCCCCGCCACTAAAAACGGCACAATTCCCGCATAAACCATGGAAGTGGCCTTGAGCATTTTGCTTTTAATTTTGATAACACCGATTAATTCGTGCACGGATATCACACAAAAAGCACAAATCGGCACTAACAGAAAAATGGAATTAATTTCCGAAAGCAAAATGATTACAATTGCGCCAATAACCGCAACAATAGCGGTTATGATTCTTTTTTTCATCTATTTTACACCACCAAATCTTCTTTGTCTGTTGGAAAAATCATGTATCGCGCGGTCTAAATCTCTTGTAGTGAAATCAGGCCAAAGCACATTGTCAAACCAAAATTCCGAATAAGCAGATTGCCAAATCAGGAAGTTGGAGAGTCTGAATTCACCGCTCGGGCGAATGATTAAATCCGGGTCGGGCTGATTAGCAGTATAAATACTTGCACTAATCATATCCTCGGTGATGTCCTCCGGTTTGATTTCACCGGCTTTCACCTTTTGCGCAATTTTTTTGCAAGCGGTGGCAATTTCCTGCCTGCCGCCATAATTAATTGCCATGTTGACAATGGCGCCGGTATTGTCTTTGGAGGCAGCTTCAATGCGATTCATCAGCTCTATTAAATCCGGTCGTAAGACAGACCTGTCGCCGATAAAAATCATGCGCATATCGGTCTCCAGCAGCCTTTGCTCCGCTTCAATCAGGTAGTCCTTAAACAAATTCATAATGGTTTCGACTTCCTCTTTGGAGCGCTTCCAATTTTCGGTAGAAAAGGCATAAAAGGTCATATATTTCACACCGATTTTATTCATATAATCGGAAATGGTGCGGAAGTTGTTTGCACCCTTTTTGTGCCCTGCCGTGCGCGGCAAGCCTCTTTTTTTTGCCCATCTGCCATTGCCATCCATAATAATGGCAATGTGCTGCGGAACAATCAGAGGCTGTGATTTCTCTTTTTTAAAAATAGCCATCATTATACAGACATTATCTCGTCTTTCTTATCTTTTACAATTTTTTCACACTGCTCGATGAATTTGTCCGTGATGTCTTGAATTTCTTCTTCGCCATCATCAAAATCATCCTCAGTGATTTCGCTTGCTTTCTTCATCTTCTTGAGGGCATCCATGGAGTCGTGTCTGACAGCACGAACAGCAATTTTTGCCTCTTCCCCTCTTTTAGAGATATCCTTGGAAATTTCTTTTCTTCTTTCCTCGGTCAGCTTCGGGAAGATTAAGCGAATGCATTTGCCGTCGTTTTGCGGATTGATGCCGATATCGGATTCATTAATCGCCTTTTCAATTGCCTTTAGGGTGGATACATCCCAAGGGGTAATAACAAGGTTTGTCGCTTCGGAAACGCTCACCTGTGCCATCTGGTTGATTTGGGTGGGTACACCGTAGTAGTCAACCATCACTTTATTTAACACACCGGGGTTAGCACGACCTGCTCTGATGGTGGCAAAGTCATTGTTTAAACTTGTGATGCATTTTTCCATTCTTTCTTTTGTGGTTTTAAAAAGCTGTTCCATAATCGTACCTTTCTGCTCAAACGAGCGAATATATTTTATCGGTTGATTGTTTCTTAATCAGCAACCAAGGTGCCGATTGGTTTTTCGTGAATGGCATCAATGATGCTGTTTTCCTGCTCGAGGTTAAATACGAGAATCGGCATATGATTGTCTTTACAAAGGGCAAAAGCGGTGCTGTCCATCACATTGATATTTTTCTCAAGCACCTCTTGCGGGGTGATTTTATCAAATTTGACGGCATCCGTATATTTGTTCGGGTCTTTATCGTAAACGCCGTCAACATTCGTTGCCTTCATCAAAATATCGGCGCCGATTTCAATCGCTCTGAGCGCAGCGCCGGTATCGGTGGAGAAAAACGGATTACCCGTGCCGCAGCCGAAAATCAAAACCTTACCGTTTTCTAAATTTTTCAAAGCTTTGTTATAATAATAGGTTTCGGCAAAGGTTTTCATTTCCGCCGCTGTTTCCACAACAACGGGCACACCGAGTCTCTCGAGCCCGTCAGACAAAGCGATGGCATTCATCACCGTTGCAAGCATACCGATATGGTCTGCCTTTACTCTGCTCATTTCACCGCTGCTTCTGCCGCGCCAAAAGTTACCGCCGCCAACGACAACGCCAACATCAACGCCTGCTTCTCTGCATGCCTTGATGGATTCGCAGACCTCCATAATCATAGCATCGTTTAAGCCAAAGCCTTTTTCACCGGCTAAGACTTCACCGGAAATTTTCAATAATATTCTTTTATACTTCATATTCTTTACACCTTTATTTGTTTTTTATGCAACAATCCATAGTTATTACATTATATCAATTTTACCATATATTGTTTTAAATTACAATAATATTACTATTTTTTGTTATTAATTACGAAATTATTGCAAAAAAATAAGCACCAAGGCTAAAAACCTCGGTGCCTATGTTCTTTTTAAGTGAAAGTGTGCAAGAATTACTCGCCTTTTACCATGCTGGCAATTTCATCGGCAAAGTTTTCTTCCTTCTTTTCAATGCCTTCGCCCTTAGCGTATCTGATGAAGCCGGTAACCTTAATATCGCCGCCGAGCTCCTTGGCAACGCTTGCAACATAGCCTTGCACATCGCCCTTGAACAAATCAGCGCGAACAAACTCCTGCTCTAACAGGCAAATTTCTTTGATTTGCTTGTTGAATCTGCCTTGTACAAGACCGTTGAAAATCTTGTTCTCGACAATTTCCGCTTTATGAGATTTTGCGATGGTAGCCAAAGTCTCTAAAGCTTCCTTGGAAATGAAGTTGACAAAGTTCTTTCTTTGCTTGTTATCAAGACCTTGGTAAATGGTGATATCTTCATCGCTCCACTTCTTCTCATCGGTAGCCTCTTTAATCAAATCGTTGAGAATGGGCATCGGAAGAGAATCGGGATGATTGAGTGCGCCATCGATAGTGAAGGATTTCATTTTCTCCAATTCCTCGGCGGAAATGTTCTCCTTATCGAGATACTCGGGGCTCATAGCAGCAATTTGCATTGCCACATTCTTACCCATTGCAACAAACTCGGGCTTTGCGGCAATAGCATCGTCGGTATCAAACTTGACAACAACGCCTACTGCACCGCCTGCGTGGATATAGGAAACCATAGTGCCGTCAATCACTTCAAAGCGGCGAACCTTCATGTTTTCCTTGATTTCCTGGATGAGCTCGGTGAGCTTATCGTTGACAGTAATGCCTGCCTCCACAAGGGTTTCACCCATCAGCGCTTCAACATCTGCAGGGTTCTTTGCGATAATGGTTTTTGCAACATCATTACAAAAATCAACAAACTTTTGGTTCTTTGCAACGAAGTCGGTTTCACTGTTTACCTCAACGATAACGCCCTTTTTAGCAGCTTCATCGTAATAAGTAACAACAGCGCCGTCTGCCGCAACTCTGCCTGCCTTCTTAGCAACCATAGCCGCGCCTTTTTCTCTTAAAATATCAATCGCTTTATCCATATCGCCGCCGGCTTCTGTCAGTGCCTTTTTGCACTCCATCATGCCAACGCCTGTTTTTTCGCGAAGTTCTTTAACATCTTTAGCTGTAATAGCCATTTTAAAATCCTCCCGTTAATAAATTATTCTGCATCCTCTGCTGCTTCGGCATTGTCGGCAGCGCCTTCGGTTGCTTCCTCAGCAACTTCATCTGCACCCTGTCTGCCTTCGATAATGGCATCAGCCATAGCGCCGGCTAAGAGCTTAACTGCACGAATAGCATCGTCGTTACCGGGGATAACATAATCAATTTCGTCAGGATCACAGTTAGTATCTACAATTGCAACAATCGGAATGCCGAGCTTCTTAGCTTCTGCAACGGCAATTCTCTCTTTACGCGGGTCAGCAATAAACATTGCCTGCGGGATTCTCTTCATCTCGGTGATACCGCCCATGAATTTCTCAAGCTTTTCAATCTCGAGATTAAGCTTGATAACTTCCTTCTTCGGGAGCATATCAAAGGTACCGTCTTCTCTCATGGTTTTGAGCTGTGCAAGACGACCTACTCTGCGGCGAATGGTCTTAAAGTTGGTGAGCATACCGCCTAACCAACGCGCATTTACATAGGGCATACCGCATCTCTCGGCTTCTTCCTTGATGGAATCCTGTGCTTGCTTTTTGGTACCTACGAAAATCATTTCGCCGCCGTTTTCGGAAAGCTCTTTTACGAAAGCATATGCTTCGTCAAGCTTCTTAACGGTTTTCTGCAAATCGATGATGTAGATTCCGTTTCTTTCTGTGAAGATGTACTCAGCCATTTTGGGGTTCCATCTTCTTGTCTGATGTCCAAAGTGGACGCCTGCTTCAAGCAGTTGTTTCATTGATACTACCGGCATTTTTATTTCCTCCTTTGTTTTTTCCACCGCAGTGCTCTTCTTTTGCAGCACATTTTTTGAAATGCACACCTGCAAAATCCCACTGCGTGCGTATTGCCTAAAATATCAGCCGTAATATATTAACATATATATAATTTATTTTCAAGCATTTTTTGAAATTAATTTTAATTCCAAATTTTATCCAAGAAGCTCTTTTCCGGCACCAATTTTTTGAGCTCACCGCAGCACTCGACCAAAATGGCATCCTTGCCGATTACGCGGATATTGCACCACTCGATTCTCACCTTTTCGCTTTTGGCAAAAAAAGAGCCGTTTTTTGGCTTAACGGCAATAATTAAAGCCGATAGGCACGCGTTTTCCGCATTCAGCTCGACATCGCAGAGATTGCCGATGCGCTCCCCTGTCGCCGCATCAATGACAGATTTTTCCAACAATTCCATAATTGAGCATTTCATGGTTATCACCTCTTAAAATTATATTCGCTTTTCCAAAACTTATGTGAATTTATCGGCATATAGCGGTCAATACTGTTAGCGGAGTGATAATTGTGAACTATAACAAAGTTGAAATTTGCGGGATAGATACCTCCAAATTAAAAGTACTCTCGGAAAAAGAGAAAACCGAACTGTTTCATCAAATCAAAGCCGGCGATAAATCAGCGCGAGAAAAGCTGATAAACGGTAATTTAAAGCTGGTTTTAAGTGTCATTCAGCGCTTTTCGAACCGCGCCGAAAACATGGATGATTTGTTTCAAGTCGGCTGTATCGGCTTGATTAAATCGATTGATAACTTTAATGTGGAGCTGAATTTTAAGTTTTCCACTTACGCGGTGGCAATGATTATCGGTGAAGTCCGGCGGTATTTGCGCGATAATAATCCCATTCGTGTCAGCCGCTCGCTGAGAGATACCGCATACAAAGCCATGCAGGCAAAAGAGCAGCTGCAAAACAAACTTAATCGCGAGCCGACGGTGGAAGAAATTGCTTCTTTTATGAAAGTGAAAAAGGAAAGTGTTGTCATTGCTTTAGAAGCGATTGTCGAGCCTGTTTCTATCTACGAGCCTGTCTATTCGGAGGGCGGCGATACGATTTATATTTGCGACCAAATCGGCGATAAAAACAGTGACAAATCCTGGATTAATGTGCTCAGTGTAAAAGAGCAGCTGAAAGCACTTCCCGAGAGAGAAAAGCAAATCATTCACCTGCGCTTTATACAAGGGAAAACGCAAACCGAGGTAGCGGAAGAAATCGGCATATCGCAAGCACAGGTGTCACGCTTGGAAAAAGATGCGCTTAAGCGTGTAAAGGAATAAAACAGAGGGTATCAAAGCATACAATTTAGCTTTGATACCCTCTGTTTTTAATCTTTTAGCGCACAAATTTCATGACATATTTCTTTAAAAATCGGCACACAATCCGCCGAACCGGAGGTGCCGTTTTCACGCATAACAAGGACTGTATATTTCTCGCCTTTAGTAGTATACATTCCTATAAAATATGATATTAGCTTTTCTTGATTGCCTGTAAATAAGCCGGTTTGTGCGGTTGCCGTTTTGCCGCCGATGATAAGATTTTCAAGGTAAGCACCCCTTCCTGTTCCTTTTTCAACCGCATATTGCAACATCCTTGTCAGCGTTTGCGCATGCGAAGAACCAAAAACCGCAGTTTTATTTTGCTCTTGCGTTTGGCAAACACCGTTTAACACCTTCCCTTTGACCAATTTCGGTTGCATATAGTATCCGCCGTTATAAATGGTGCAATATAAATTGCACAACCAAACAGGTGTCGCAAGCAATTCTCCCTGCCCGAAGCTGAAATTGGCTAAAGCGGCAGGTGAAACCAAATTTTTTTCTGCCGGCAAATTGCCACCGGCGGCTTGTATGGAATCAGATAAATGAATTGCCTCCTCTAAGTGCAATCTTTTGCAAATTTCAACTATTTTTTCATATCCCGTTCTCTGTGCGAGGTGAATAAAATAAGGATTACAGGAAGCTGCGAGCGCTTGCTCCATATTCAATATACCGTGCCCCTGCTCCTTGTGGCAGTGAAAGGTGATGCCGCCGCATTTTGTTTCTCCTGTGCAGCGGTATGTGAAGGCGGTCGAAATTCCTTTTTCAAGTGCTGCAAGACAAACAACGACTTTAAAGACAGAGCCTACATTATAATTTTGCAATGCGCGGTTGAGCAGCGGCTGATTTGTATCCTTCATTTCCTTTTCAAGCGCATTCGGTGAAAATAAAGGAAAAGAGGAAATACCGGCTATCTCCGCGCTGTCTGCACGCATCACAACGATAGCACCGGTTTTGAGCTGCTCTCCTGCCTTTTGCACAATTTCTTGTATGCGGCTGTCAATGCACAGTGCGATGCCACTGTCCTTGCATTGTTTTTCGGTATTCACCTGCGTGCCTTTTCCGAGTAATTCTCTGCCCTTTGCATCTTTATAGGTTGTGACAGTGATGGTATTCGGTATCGCTTTTAAATAGCTGTTATAATCCTTTTCAATGCCCACTACCCCGATATTATCGGCATCCGTATAGCCGATGATATGCGGACATAGTTGATTTGCAGCATACCGAACAGGAACGGAAAAGCTCATTGCGGGATTGATTTCAGAGTGAATGAGAGTTTGCTCGGTTTCCACCAACGGCTTTAAGCGACAGTCCAAAATCAAGCCTCTGTTTGTACCGTAGGTCTCGGTGCCGCTGTTTTTTCTCGATTGTACGGCTGCAGTATCAAAATAGGATAAGTAAAACAGCCTTCCGCCGAGGGAAAACAAAGAAATAATTAAAATAACCGCTATGACCTTTATTCTCTTGTACAATTCTACCACCTGTTTGCAATGTTTTATATTAATAGAATAACCATTTTGAAAAGAAAAAACCTTATACACGGCGTGTATAAGGTAAAGTTTGTATTCCCTCAGGATTTTTTGCGCAAAATGGAGTGCGGTGCAAATGTTTTTTCGGTTTTCATTTTCACTTGCATCATGGCGTGGTTTGCACTTTCAATCACTTGCATTTCCTCATCATACAGAACATCGGGCACAAGGGTTACGGGCGGTTTATGCGGCTCTACCACCTCAAGCACATCTCCTGCACTGAATTTGTTGCGCTGCGAAAGGGTTAATACCTCCCCGTCGCTATGCTCGGTAAATGCCACCACATCCCAGCGGTTAATGTAGCCGCCCTGATAATCAATATTGGCATCTTTATCGGGGTGCTTATAGTAGAAGCCGGTGGAATACTCGCGGTGACTGACCTTTTCCATTTCCTCTAATATCCACTTTTCCGGTTGGTAGTGAATCGAGCCGGAAGTGTAAAAGCCGTCTATCGCGGCACGATAAGCATTTGTAACCACCGCTGTGTAGTAGGCGGATTTTGCCCTGCCCTCAATTTTAAAGCTGTCAATCCCGGCGGCAATCAGCTCCGGGATATGCTCAATCATACACATATCGCGCGAGTTCATAAAATAGGTACCGTATTGGTCCTCCATCACCGGGTATTTCACGCCCTCTCGCGTGATATCCTCCATTGAAAACTGCCAGCGGCAAGGTTGCGCGCACATACCGAGATTAGCGTCTCTGCCAACCATAAAGCTCGAGAGCAGGCATCTGCCGGAAACCGACATACACATAGCCCCGTGCACAAAACACTCAATTTCCAACTCTTTATCGGTTTTTGCGCGCAAATCGGCAATTTCATCTAAGGAAAGCTCCCTTGCGGGCACGATACGCGTGGCACCTAAGTCTTGATAAAACCGCGCGGCTTCGTAATTGGTAATACCTGCTTGCGTGGAAATATGAACGGGCACCCGCGGCGCTACCTGCTTTGCAATTTTTAAAATGCCCAAATCAGCAATAATGAAGCCGTCCACCCCGGCATCTCTCGCTCTTGCAATGAAATCAGGCAGTGCTTTTAATGAAGCGGAATGGGCAAACACATTGCAGGTTAAATACACCTTTTTATGCATGGAATGGGCAAGAGAAACCGCTTTTATCAATTCCTCATCGCTAAAATTTTTCGGCGCCGCTCTCATAGTAAAAGCATTGCCGCCTAAATAGACGGCATCTGCTCCATACTCTAATGCGAGTACCAATCTTTCATAATCTCCGCAAGGTGATAATAATTCTACTTGTTTATTCATTAACTCCATATTGATTTTTTAATGATTCAAACTCATAAAGGGTCGTTGCTAAGTGAATTTCGCTTGTTGAATCGTGGAAGAAGTAATAATAAGGCGAAGATTCCACATTTAAAACCGCCTCCACCGCATCGGTGCTGGCATTACAAATCGCACCTGCCGGCAAACCGTCAAACGAATTGTTATAAGTGTTATAATAAAGAGCAAAATAGTCAATCGTGCCCTTATCGGGGTACAACTTCAAAAATGCTTTTACATCTTTATTTAAGAAGTCGGTAGTTGAGTCACATTCCAAGCGCGGGAAGGTGCCGGAATTATTTAATCTGTTGTAAAGAACGGAAGCAATGTCATCCATCTGCTCGCTGTTGGCAGCCTCGCGCTGAATAATGGAAGCGAAGGTAATGACTTCATCGGTCGTGTAGCCTAAGGCTTCGGCTTTTGTCTTAAATTCATCGGTGTAAACATTCTCTTTAAATGCATCGAGCATCTTTTTAATGACATTTGAAGGGCTTTCGCCGATATAAAACTCGTAGGTTGCCGGGAACAAATACCCTTCCATGTATTGATACTTACGCTTATCTGCCTTTAAGCTCTTTGGCAGGAAATCATAATCAAAGTCATAGTTTTCAAGGGTATCGATAAAGTTTTTCGCCTTGCAGACCTCGTTCGCTTCGAGCTTTTTGGCAATATCCATAATGCTAAAGCCTTCCGGGAAGTTGATGGAAATCGTCTCGTCCGTTTGATTGGTGGCTTTGAGCGCCATAATCATCCCTTCTAAACCCATATCCTGTTTCAGGTAGAATACACCGGTTTCATAATTATCGGAGTATCCCTTAAACTTGGCGAAGAGATTGCAAAACAGTTCATTCTTTATCAAATGGTTATTTTTTAACATTTTGATAACGGTTTTGGTATCGACCTGTTTATCAATGGTAAGTGTCACCGCTTTTTCACTATGGCGATTAATTGCCAAAATATCATTGACACATGAAATGGAAATCAAGGTCATGGCAGTAGTGGCAACAATGACACAAACGAGAAAAATTAAGGTCTTTTTAAAGCTGCCGCTGCGCGCACCCTTCGCGGATTTTTCGCCTGCTTTATCCGAAGCGGATTTGCTGATGCGAGCCGGCTTTGCCGCGCGGCTTCTCTCGTTGGAGAGCCGCTCGTATTTCTTTCTGTAATCATCTTTTGTTGCGTTTGCAAAGTCCGCGTTGCGCTCGTGTGAATACTCGGAAGCGGCACTTTTTGTGGAATTATAGTGGAAATTGACACTTGCGGCATCTTCCTCCACAGCCGCGGATTTTTTCACGCGCTTTTTCGGCGCGGGCTCATAAGATGAGTTACCGAAATACTTCTTTTGTGATTTTTCGGGTGTTTTATTCTTCGGCACCTTTTCTTTTGCGGATTTCACAAAAGAATTTGCCTTTTTTTTCACTGCACCAAGCCCATGGCTGCCGGAAGCGCTTTTGGTTTTGCTGTAAGAAGACGACGATGTGTAGCCGGCAGACTTCGGTTTGTCGGCTAAGGAATGATTGGTATCGGTTTTATTTGCAATCGAGCGCCGCTCGTAGGAAGCAAATAAATCGTCGTAATCATGATAATTGGACATAGGGTTCCTCCACAGTCATTGCTAAAATCAGTAATTATGCTTGAATTGCAGCACGAATATCATCTGCTTGGGATTTATCGGTCAGCACTTCAACACACTTTAAGCCAAACTCAATGCACACACCGGCGCCTCTGGCAGTGATGTATTTACCATCTGTTTCCACCCCGCCGCCGGTGTAATCAGCGCTCTTTAAGTCGGCTGCAAAAGACGGAAAACATGTCGCTGTTTTGTTATCCAACAAGCCTTTGTGTGCCAAAATAGACGGCGCAGCACAAATAGAAGCGATGTAAATGTTATTTTCTGCGCAATACTCAATATATTTTTGCACCGTGGCATCCGCTTCCAGATTAAGTGTGCCGGGCATACCGCCGGGCAAGATAATCATTTCAAGATTTTCGGTGCTGATTTCATCGGTTTCTAAATCGGCAGTCAGCTCGATGCCGCCGGAGCTTTTAACGCGCTTTCCGCCTACACCGACTGTTTTCACATTTAACTTGGCTCTGCCGAGCATATCGACCGGTGCCATGGCTTCGATAATTTCAAAGCCATCCGCTAAAAATACATAAATCATACTTACTCCTACCGCGCTATAGCGCTCATTATCTCAAGATGAATTTCTTCTCTGCTACGCGGGCTGTCACCACTTGCGCAATTGATAACGTGCCAGCCCCATTTTTCGGCTGTGTACAAAGCTGCCTCGCGGCACTGCATTAAAAAGGCTATGTTTTTTTCGTGAACATCCTTTTTGGATTCATCACCTTCATAGCGCTTGCTCATTAATTTTTGGGAGATGGCAACGGGCATGTCCAAAAAAATAACTTTGTCCGGTTTCGGTATTGCCATTTTGCGGTACTCAAAATCGCTGAGCCATTCCAAGTAAGCATCCCACTCGCTTTTATCAAGCTTTGCAAGCTGGTAAATGGCATTGGAGGTGGTGTAGCGGTCAGCAATAATATCTGTGCCGCTCAGGTATGCGCTTTTCCATTTCGTTACAAAATTGGCATAGCGGTCAACCGCATAAAACGCGGAAGCGGCATACACATTCACATCAGCCGCATTTGACCCGAAGGCACCGGAAAGGTACATGTTGACAAGTGCGCTCGAGGGGCTTTCATAGTCCGGCAGCTTAATATGTAAAAATGCCTTACTTTGTGCTCTTAGCGCCTGCTCAAGCAAATCCACCTGAGTTGATTTTCCGCAGCCGTCTAAGCCTTCAATCACAGTAAACATACATAATCTCCCTATTATATTTAATTAATTATAACAAAATATTATAGATTTTGCAATATTTTTATCATATCGCTTTGTTTCGACAGGTGAAAACGGAATAAAAAAGCAAAAAACTCGAAGTACCGCGGTGGTATTTCGAGCTTTTTTATGGAGCTGATAACCGGATTTGAACCGGTGACCTCATCCTTACCAAGGATGCGCTCTACCGACTGAGCTATATCAGCGTGCCATATTATTATAATGAGTTTTGCAGCATT
>ODAI013984355.1_pt1 | contig 17790 bp, 9 predicted proteins | sample 1539321 | NCBI WGS metagenome assembly ODAI01 (sample SAMN02144231, study PRJEB22623) | gut metagenome | biome: sheep rumen | host: Ovis aries | place: New Zealand | reverse complement strand
TTGGTGTAAGAGATAGCGTAGTTCTGTGCCGTTGCGTTAGCCGGAACGATGTCGTATTCGCCTACGTTGGAGGTGAGCACATACTCGCTCGTCAGCGTCAGACCGCTTACGACAGACTCGTTGTCAGCGTTCTTCCAGCCTTCGTAAGAAGCGGTGAACGCAGGATGCTCATCGCCGTAGATGACGGACTTGTCATCGGCGGTAATCATCAGCGCAGCCTTGTTGACGGTCAGTGTGCCGTTGGTGTAAGAGATAGCGTAGTTCTGTGCCGTTGCGTTAGCGGGAACGATGTCGTATTCGCCTACGTTGGAGGTCAGCGCATACTCGCTCGTCAGCGTCAGGCCGCTGACAACAGTCTCGTTGTCCTCATTCTTCCAGCCCTCGTAAGAAGCGGTGAACGCAGGAGCTTCGTCGCCGTAGATGACGGACTTGTCATCGGCGGTGATGGTCAGCGCCGCCTTGCTTACCGTTACCTTGCCGTTGACGAAGGTAATCGCGTAGTTCGGGTTGCTGACACCGCTCGGAACGATGGTGTAGTCGCCTACATTGGAAGTCTGGGCATACTCGCATGCATAAGCGATGGAGCCGGTGAGCACACTCTCGTTCTCCTCGCCCTGCCAGCCGGCATACGTTACAGTATAAGCCGGTACGGCGTCGCCGTAGATAACCTCTTTGTTGTCCGCGGTAGCGGTCAGAGCTGCCTTGGCGATGGTCACTACTATCGCATCCGCAGACTCGTAGTCGTTATGGTTGTGGTCACCGACAACGCGGTAATAAACGCCGTAGGTGCCGGCATCCTTAGCCTGCGGCAGAGCGGTATTCCAACTCTCCTCGTCATTCGGGGTGAAGGTGTACTCGAACGTACCGTGCCCGGTTGTACCGGCTGCCACCAGTGTCTGTGCGCCACCGTTATAGGTGAGCGTGTTCGCCACCGGATCCGTGAAGGCAGGATCGGCTTTGAGAACGCTGAGCGTACCCTTGACATAGGTGATGTCGTAGTTAGCCGAAGTCTGTCCGGACGGGGTGATGTCATACGAAGCTACGTTGCTGCCGGCGGTATAGTCGCACGCGTATGCCAGTTCGCCTGTCAGCACGTCAGCAGGCAGGTCGCTGCCCTTCAGACCGTAGTAGGATACGCTGAAGCCCGGAGCGGCAAAGCCGTAAACAACTTCTTTGTTCTCCGCGGTGATGGTCAGCGGAGCCTTGGCGATGGATACCGCAATCGGTTCCGCAGCGATGTAGTCGTTGTGGTTGGCGTCACCCTGTACCTTGTAATATACAGTATAGGTAGCGGCATTCAAAACCTCCGGCAGGGTGTCCACCCAGTTCGTGTTGTCGAGGCTGTAGAGGAACGTACCGTCCGCGCACTCGCCTGCGGTAACCAGTGTCTGCTTCTCGCTGGTATAAACGAGTTCCTCCACTGCCTTCGGCGCAGTGAAAATGGCATCCGCCTTGTTGACGGTCAGTTTGCCGTTGACGAAGGTAATCTCATAGTTGTCTGCACTCACGCCGCTTGGGATGATGGCATATTCGCCGGCATTGGAGGTCGGCTCATATTCGCATGACAGAGTGAGCGTGCCGGTGAGCACCGTCTCGTTCTCCCCGCCTACCCAACCGGCATACGTAACCGTATAAGCCGGAACGGCGTCGCCGTAGGTGACCGTCTTGCTGTCCGCAGTAGCGGTCAGGGCTGCCTTGGCGATGGTGACCTCGACAGAAGTAGCCGCTACATCGCTGTGGAAATCATCACCCGTGAGGCGGTAATATACGGTGTACGTGCCGGCGTTCAGACCGGTAGGCAGTTCGGTGCTCCAGTTCGTGCCGTCCGGGCTGTATTCGATTAGACCGTGCTCGGTTGCACCGGCTGTGATGAGAGTCTGGGTAGCCGCGTTGTACACGAGTGTGTCGTACGCCGCAGGAGCAGTATAGACGGCATCCGCTTTCAGGATCTGCGCATTGACCGTAGCCGGACCGAAGGCTTTGTGTGTCTCACTCTCCAGCACCTTGTAATATACTGTGTATGTGCCGATGGCGAGCCCCGTTGGGATGTTCTCACTGTAGGTCTCATTGTTGAGCGAATAGAGGACCGTGCAGGTCTCTACATCGTCACCTGTAGTAGCGGTAGCCACGCCGGCGGTGATGAGTGCTTGCGCCGTGCCGGTGTATTTGAGGTTCTCGATAGCCGCCGGAGCCGGATTGAAGGACGGCGTCGGACGGTTGTGGAGGTACTCATAGCGTGCCTCGGCAGCAGTCAATATCGCCATATCCTCATCGTCGATGAGGCTTGCGTTCTCGCCCAACGCATCCACCGCAGCACGGGCTGCGTCGATAGTCTCTTTGCACGCATCGGTGTAAATCACCGAATCCGGGATAGCGTTAATCTTATCCAATGCTGCCTGTGCGTCAGCAAGAGCGCTAGAAGCAACTACATTAAATGCGAGGATAGCGCGAATATAGAAGTCGTCGCGATCCTTTTTGTTTTTATACCATTTCACTATATCAGGACTGAAGTATGGATCCCACGCGTATTCAGTAGGATTGTCTGCCCACTCCGTGGTGGTCCAATAACTCCACTCAACGAAGCCATTTCCGCCTGCAGCCAAGAGTTTATCCCTCAGTCCTAAGTAATCAGTTACATTACCGCTCGTCTCGCTCGGGGTAAGATCAGCTCCACAACCGACGAACATCTGTTGCCATTCAAGGAGGCTGGGCAGTTTCCATGTTCCACCGGTAACAGCCGGCGTATGGGCAGCAGCTGTTGTGATGGCGGTGCTCCAGATCTTTGTGTCGCTTTCATCTTCCAATGCGATAGCCAGACCCTTGCTGCCCTCAACGTAAGCTATCATAGCTACCGGAGTCTTGCTTGCAGCCGTTGCCTCATCTTTCGTAGCATAGAGGCTTCCATCCGCACAAAGCACTTTACCGATATCTTCGGTGGATACATTCAAACCTGTGCCACCACCGATAGCAGCGAAGGCTGCTTCTGCGGCTTCGAGTTTGTCATAGTTGGTGACAGCGGCTTTCTCCTCGTCGGAGAGGGCGTTGTATGCCTCGCGCGCGTCCGTTACCTTATTATATTCAGAGAGTTTCTTGGTTGCGTCAGTCAGCGGCGTAGCCGGCAGAGCATCAATCTGATCCTTAACGGCTTTTACAGCCTGTGCCAGCAGACCGGCATAAGCCGTCTCAGCATCGGTCAGTTTCTGCAGGTCAGCATCGTCGAGCAGGCTGGCGTTTGCGCCCAGGGCGTCCACTGCCTCACGCGCTGCCTTGATAGCCTCTTTGCTGTCCGGATAACTTACTTCGCCGATAGCATCAATCAGGCCTTTGGCTGCCTGTGCGTCAGCAAGAGGAGAGGCAGGACCATTAACGGTGAACACGATAGAATCAACATACCAGTAGTTAGTAAAGGTACGACCTTCCCAAATCTTAACGGTTGCTGCATCACCTGTCCATGTTGCGGTTTTATTTTCATTGCTGATAGCCCAGCCGCTACCCATCCTGTCTACTTCTGTCATGGTAGAAGTAAGCGCGGTAGTGGATTCGATGACTACTTTCGTTATATTGTAGCCATTTTCATTCGCAAAGGTGAAACCGCCATTCTGACTGTAAAACATGAAATTCATTCTACCTTCCGAATTCTGGGAGAACGAGCTACCGCTACCGGTTGTGACGGTCATCCCTTCGTATGCAGGACTTGTGCTTCCAGGACTGACATTCGCGATACCGGTGTTCTTGTTCCAAACAATATCCACCGGTTTTGTGCCGCCGCCGATAGCAGCGAAGGCTGCTTCTGCGTCGGTCAGTTTCTGCAACTCAGCTGTCGGAACCAGTGCTTGCTGTTCTGCGGTCAGTGCGTCATATGCCGCGCGCGCGCCCTGTACCTTAGTATATACAGAGAGTTTGACGTCTGCTGCGGTCATCGGGCTCGGGATCTCATTGATCTTAGCAACCACCTTGTCTGCCTCAACTTGATTGAGAGCAGTCAGGTCTGCCTCAGCAGTCGTCAGTTTCGCTATGGTAGCGTCTTCGAGCAAACCTTTGGCCGCCTCGCCCAGTTTGTTGTATGCCTCGCGGGCGTCATTGATTGCCTTCACGCAAGCATCTTCCAATGTGATTTCTGCCGGAATAGCCTCAATCAGGTCTTTCACTACCCGTGCGGAATCCAGCGGAGTAGAGGCTACGGGAGCATTGTTGCTGACGAGACGAACAGATAAGCCGTGATTACGATAGCGGTCGTTATCCGGAACCACATTCGAACTCATGAATCCCATGAAATAGGATGCTTGATAACTCATGGGGGTACTCGACCAATAGAAGCCGGTGCCTTCGTTGACAGTCATCGTAGTACCGTATCGTCTGCCTGCGGCGGGCATGAATACCGCGCCTGCGGCTTCCATCGCTTCCCAGTCGCCACCGATGGTATAGACATTGGTAGAGTATCCTTTTGAAACATTTTGCGGTATAAACGCTTTGTCTCCTTTATTCTTCATTGGGTCGGTAAATGCATCCGGAATGATGATGACACCGATCTTACCACCAACTGTTGCATATCCGTATTTAGATGCGGCATCTGTTCTTGTTTTAAACAGATATACCCATTCATCCTTGGACAATATGCGCCAGTCGTTATAGCCGCCGATGTTCGCATCGTTGGCTGCAACACCCCAGTCTCCCTTCAGGGTTTCGGTTTTACCGAGGCCGTAATCGCCGACATTTTCACTATTGCTGACACCGTATTTGGCGACGCCGCTTGTCAAAACAGTACTCGAGTTGGCTACCCAGCCAAAGAGGTCCACTGTACCAGCGCCGGAAAGCGTACCGTTGCCATTGATGATGATGTTGCCGGAAGCATCTCCTATATACTCATACTGATGCGCGGCAAATGCCCAGCTCCAATTGGTGCCGTTGTAAGTGGCCTGCAAATTACCATGTGAGAAATAAACCACTTGACCTTCTCCTACCGAGAACGGCTTGGAGAGTTTCTCGTTCACACCACCGATAGCAGCGAAAGCGGCCTCAAGGTTGGTGAGTTTGGACAAGTTGGTTACGGCTGCTTGTGCCTCTGCAGAGAGGGCGTTGTAAGCAGCGCGGGCAGCTACCATTAAATCATAAGTAGAGAAATAGGTAGAGAGCTTGACAGCTGTCGGCAGCGCTTCAATTTGCGCAATTACCGGAGCAGCTGCTGCTGCTGCCAATGCCGCGTAATCCGTCTCAGCCTGAGTCAGCGTAGCGCTATTGGTTACGAGTGCTTTGTCACCGTCGCTCAGGGCATCGAATGCCGCACGAGCAGCATCGATCTTAGCTTTGCACTCGGCGGTGAGTTCTACTGTACCGATGGCGTTAATCAGCGCCATCACATCAGCCGGTGTCAGTGTGCCCGGGATAGCAGCGATATTCGGGATATTTTTCCAGCACTCGGCTGCCTTATAAGCGTCAATCGAAGCGTACGGCACGTAGAGCGTGCAGGTGTTCTTGTATCCGTAGATAGCGAAGCCGTGCAAACTCGTAGGCGACGCGATATAACTGGTAATACTGTTGACTGCTTTACAATCATAGATGGCACCGACTTCTATTGTAGTTACAGTGCTTGGTATAGTAATCTCTTGGATGCCATCGCAGTTGTAGAAGGCATTTACACCCAAAGCGGTTACACCCTCGGGGATAGTAACTGTGGTGAAAGCAGCGTTGTCACAATTCACGAACGCATAAGCACCAATGGTCGTTATGCCCTCCGGGAAGGAAACCGAAGTGATTGCATCCTTGTACACATACCACGGAGCCGCATTAGGATCCCATGAATAGTTATCCATCGCTCCCGTACCGCTGATGGTCAGCGCGCCGGTAGCGAGATCGAGCTCCCATGTCAGGTCCGTGCCGCATGTGCCGGACGGATTAGGCTCGTGAACGGCAATAGAATATACTTTTTCAATACCAGGGCGACTTCCAACACTTGTTATCACAATACCGTCAGAATTAGCCGTTACCGGATAATTCCTACTGAGCAGTTGGCCTCCTGAGTTGTCTAACAGAACATAATAAGGACCATCGGCAGACACGATGGGATTCCAAGAGGCATCAATATCCGCCCTTGCCAATGTATAAGGTGATCCGTCGGCAAAAAGCTGATAACCACCGCCTATTTCTACTGTACCGGAACTGAGGGTCAGTTTGTCACCTAAATGAATGACATCCCCCACATTCAGATTGAGAGCGGACAATTCTGCTGCCGAACCGCCGCCGGGAGCTTCCGTACCGATAAGGCGTAACTCGCAAAGCTGCATTACATTAGCGCCCTGATTTGCAAACACTTCAAAGCGGAAATATTTGTACGAACCCGATTGATCCACAAAGAACTTGTAGTCTTTGAAACTTTTATTTTTCATAGTGACATCATTGGTCACAGTAGCGATCGTGGTCCATGCGTCACCGGCATTGAGTTTCGCTTTGAGGACCCAATTTTTCGGGTTACGTCCGTGCTCATTGCCGGTGTCATTACCGGTAGTCAGGATATAACCGGTCGGATTAAGGGCTGCACTTGCCTCGAAATCTATCCACCAGCAAGCATCACCGGACTCGCCCGTCGGAACGCTCTTATAACTATTGTCGGCACACCATTTTGTCCAATCAGCGGAAGTGAACTTGTTATCTACCAGATTGGCAGAACCTTCATTGGTAAATCCGCCTGAACCGGCCGTTGCCGTGAAGCCTGCGAAAATGTCTCCTTCCGGAACCGGCTTTGCAGCAATCGTAGCCTCGATGGTTACGTCATAAGCCGGCATCTTGAAGCTATATGCACCGGTCTCGGGATTGAGCGTTGCGTCGATTTCATAAATACTACCCAACGAACCTTCTACAACCACATAGGAAGCCGAGAAAGCCGTGATCTCGTATTCCTCATCCGGAGTAACGGTAATGGTTGCGCCTTCTACAGCAGAAGTTGCACTCAGCGTTACTTTGTCGGCATTGACTGTGCCGTCTTCCAGCGCTATGGTGTAAGTCGGATCGGGCTCTTCACTGTCACCCACAAAGTAGAACACGATGCTTTTCACGTAATCACCATGGAGATCAGATGCGTCTTTCAGCAGGTCAACCGTCGAGGCATTGCCTGTCCACGTAGCGGTAGCGTGGTTATCCTCAGATGGTTCCCAAAAAAATGACCAACCACTGCCGAGATTTGCCATATCCCATCCGCCGGGACCTCTGAGCGTCATCTCGATCTTTGTGAAGTTCTTGCCGAGGGAGTTGCTGAAGGTAAAGCCGCCGGTTTGGTGCACATTGAAACTGATGCCACTTTGGCTTTCATCTCCGTAATTCCACCACTGAGCATCATTCATGTCGCTATTAGCACTCAGCGTGACGCCCTCCTTTGAATAGGATGCGTAAGTGCCATGAACATCAAAGTCACTACTGATGTTGCTGCTGTTCCAAGTGACTTTTGCGTTCATCATCCCTATGCTTGCCGCGAGGGCGAAGAAGAGGGCAAAGATTTTTCGTTTTCGTGCCACTAAGGCGCGAGTAAGAGAAAAAAGTCTTTTCATTTTTCTTTTGATTTTAGTTAAACATTAATTTATTTACCATTAATTAATTTATTTACCATTTAGTCATTTACCATGTACCATTTTATTTAGTCAAAAATTATCTACAATTATCCAAAAATTTATTTGTTTAATCTGTGTAATTTGTGGACAAAATAATTTTCTTTTAGGTCAACAATTGAAGACAATTAAAGACAATTTTCGTTTTTTACATAAGATGCATATTTTTTAATTGTTGGTAATTGTTGATAATTGTTGACTACTAAACAAAAATGATCCAAAAATTTATTTGTTTAATCTGTGTAATCTGTGGACAAAATAATTTTCTTTACAGATACAATATTTGAGCGCAAAGGTACAAAAAAAAGCGCATACGCGCAAGGCATACACGCAGAAATTTACAAAGTGCAAAGTTTTAGGTGCAGAAATTTACGAATTGCAAAGTTTTTTACCCGTCACGTGCAAAGTCCGCCAATTTTTCCACACAGACGGTGTCAATTTTTCCACATACACAAAAAAACACCGCCACGCGGTTGAGACGTGGCGGTATAGGATTAGTTTTCACTAATCTTATTTAAATAGATTCTTAAGAAAATATCATCTACCGAATATTGCTTTTTATCGTCTAAAGTTACTAAATCCAGTTCCAGCAAGTGCTTGATTGCATTTTGCACGGCACTGGAGGAAAGCAAATGGTATTTACGCAAGAATGGTCCGCTCATGATTCTCTGCACGCGGCCTTCTTTTGCTATGGCGAACAAGAGGTTCTGTTGCCGTTCGGGTACGTGCGAAAGCAAACGGGCATAACGTGGTGTCTCTTCCTCTACGATATTATTAACGGCTTGTGTCAAGGTCTGTCTATCAGCCGTTTCATTCAGCCCTACCAAATCAAACAGCTCATGACTGATACGCTGCATGGCATAGGTGTTGCCTTCGGCGATTTGATAAATCAAACGAACCAAACCGGCATCAATATGTTTGTTATACTGCTCAAACCAGTAGCATACAAATTCTACATACTTGTCTTCCGGAATAGCCTCTAATCCCATATAAGAGGCGCTATTGTAGAAGGGATGAGCAGAAGCATTAAACATTTCCTCTAACATGTGGCGCTCGCTACCGGAGAAAATGAAATGTGCATTAGTCATGTGTTGAATATAACTGCGCAGCAGAGCTTCAACGTTCTTTTCCGGGTATTTGTTGATCTGCTGGAACTCGTCAAAACAAATGACGCAAGGTTTATCTGCCTGCTCCAGATACCGGAAAATGCTCTCGAATGTATATTCTATCTGGGCATTAGGATTAAGCGACAGGCCAAATTGAGGCATCATACTCAGCGGGTCAACTGACATAGTAACCGTCATTGACTGGACAGTAGCCAGAAATTGGCGTGTAAACTTTTCGCCTTTGTTTTGCAAGGCATCAAATACACAACGTCCGAAAGCGAAAGCGAAATCACGCAATGAGGAGGTGTGAAGCAGGTCTACATAGAAGAAATAGTAATTATCCGCTATCTCCGGCAGTCGGCTGCAATGTTTTACCAAACGCGACTTACCCATACGACGTTCTGAGACCAGACATATGTTCTCACCTCCATGTATCCCCTTGACCAATCTGGCAGTCTCTTGTATGCGATCACAAAAATAGGGAGCAGGGATGTCGCCTATCAAAATAAAAGGATTGTTAATCATAAACAGTTGACTATTACAGAGTTTTACACTACTAATGCAAAATTACCGGAAACCAATTACCAGAAACCAATAATTTTGCAAATCCGCCGCAAAGGTAGTAATAATTTTTGATATATGCAAGAGGGAGGGGGATTTTTTCGCTTTTTCCTATATAACAGGCATAAAAAAACGGACCGAAGTCCGTCTTTTATTCCGTGTACAAAATTTATTCTACTCTGAATGCCGGAGCCATTAGTTCTTGTTCTTCGCGGGGGATGCGGTAGTGCATAGCCCATTTGCGCCAATCAGCCACATGCCGTTTGATGGAATCAACGATTTGAGCAGATTCAGCAGCATCAATACCGAAGTACGGAGCGACATCAGTAGCCAGCTCAAAATCCAAAGCATTGGAATGTTCGTCAATATTAAGGCTTAATCCGGTGCCGTAGTACATAGGATTCAAATCATAGGCGGGCGCAAGTCTCCAACCTTCTTTAGACAGCAGGAATCCGTGATTGCGCAGGTGGTCGTCGCAGTTGCTGATGGCGATATTAAAGACCAGCCGTTTCCATAGTTCCTCTAAGTCTTTTTGCGCTTGGCAACTGTTGCGTGCAATCCACTCGGCGAGGTCCAGATAAGAGCACCCATCCGTATGACCGTCATGATAGCCGAGCATAGTCATCGCAGATGTGAAATGAATACGTTTGTTGTCTTGCGTACGATCAAAACGGCGTGTCAAGAATGACGCGTGTTGATTGAACCGGATGCAATCAAAATCGGCGACAGTAATGCCGCAAGCACGGGCTAATTGCATCGCAACCGCTTCCCATGCTCCTATATCTTGTCGATCGCTCTTACTCGGGAATTTGGCTATCCACAAGGAGCCATCCGGTGCTTGCACATTCGCTTTCGGTCTTGCTCCTCCTAACGAAGAACCGGGGGCTAATAAGATTTGCAGCCATTTGCGCATATTGGGGTCATCATCGTTTTCCAGATGCAAGCTGGCTTGTTCCAGTTCGCGCAAGGAAGTGAAAGGCGGTGTCGTATATTGCGAGTCATTATCAAGGAAAGGTCCATTAATATCTGTTTTCAGGCGTAGCGCACCCATACGCGTGCTATCACAAACTCCTAAGAGGAAGTCACTTTCCATGAGTGTTTTCCGAGGGCGTTGCTCATCTTTTGAGTGAATGGACTCTCTGCGTTCAAGCAACACTCGCCCCCATCTATCCGGAGCGGAGTCTGTGAAAATACCAAAGTTGGCCTTGTCATCCGCCAAGAACTGCCGTCCCCTGAACAACTGCAAATCCGGGTCTAACAAACGGCAATATGGAGTCTGTAACCACTCGGGCTCAAACTCAAACGAGAATATCTCCTTTCCACGTGAAGGTTGCGCAAACAGACGCCCCATTAGAACGGGTGTCTCTACACGGAAATCGTCAAAATAGATGTATATCGTTTGCATAGATTATTTAGCTTTAGTCACGCGTTTAGAGATAGTTAGCCCTGCGTCTTGTAGTTTTCGGCCGAGGATATCATCTTGCGCAACGGAATGCAAATCCTCCTCCAAACCGAGCACTATGAGCACACGCAGGTAATAGCCTATCGCAACTCCCTCATCGCCGTTCTCTATCTTGATAAGGGTGTTGCGCGCTATACCGGCTCTTTCCGCCACTTGTTCAGAAGGCAAATTACGCCGTAGCCGAGCCAAACGGATGTTTTCTCCTAAATCATGAAGTAGTCTCTCGTGCTTAGGTAATAGTGCTCTTTTCATACGTGTATTTGTGCTTAATGTTCAAAATTCTGCGCAAAGGTACAACTTTTTGCGCATATATGCAAACAATTCAACAAAAAAATGTGATTAGAGAGTGTTTTTTCCCGCTGCAAGGGTACATAAAATATTTGGAATACGCAAGGGTTTGCACAAAAAACCGCACCCGAAGGATGCGTTATTGGGCATTCAGCCGTCAGCATTCAGAGGATACGTTTCTCTATGAGCGAATAAAACGACCTTATGAAATAATGGATTTACCGCAAAACAGGTAAAAAAGATAAAAATTCGTTTTTTTTGCCAGAAAACTTGTGTATGTCGTAAAAAAGTTGTAATTTTGCAACGAAAATCATTGCAAATATGCCTGTACCAAGGAAAATCATCTTTTATAACGATCATTTCGTCACATTTTATACCGCACAAACGGAGGATGTTCGTCGTAAGATCAATCTGGTACTCAAACTGGTGGAGACCCAGGAAAAGATACCTAAGAAGTTTTTCCGATCAATAGAAACAGTAGAAGGGCTATTTGAGATTCGTATAGAGATGGAGAGTAATATTTATCGAATCTTTTGTTGCTTTGACAAAGGGAACTTGGTAGTTTTGTTTAATGGTTTTCAAAAGAAAAGTCAAAAGACACCGCCTGATCAGATTGCGAGGGCGGAGAGATTGAAAAACGAATATTTTAAAGAGAAGGAGACACGATAATGACAGCACAACACAAACAAGATTTGATGCAATGCACAGATTTCTCCCAATTGTTGGATGTCGAGTATGGAAAACGAGGCACAACCAAACGTGAGAAGTTTGAAGCAGATGCTGAGGCGTTTTGTATAGGTGAGATTTTGAAGGAGCAAAGGCTTCAGGCCGGTATGACTCAAAAAGAGTTAGCTGCTCAGTCGGGCACTCCCACTCAAGTCATCTCCCGATTGGAGCACGGTTATAGCAATGTTTCCTTATCTTCCATCTTTCAGATTTTCGCAGGAATGGGCAAGAAGGTTGCATTGACTATTCTATAATTCTATAAACCATAAAATACCCATACAATACTAAGCGGTAATCCACGAAACGGTTTACCGCTTTTTTGTTACCTAATTACCCTATTACGTAATCACGAAAAAAATAAAAGTAAACCTATGTAAGTAAATACATAAAAAACGCACCCGAGGATGCGTTTTAGGACGATTTTTTCTGTTATTCGTGGATGAGTACTGCGCGGACGAAGTTGCCGAACTGGCATATCCGCTTGCCGGCAACGGGATCGGGTTTGCCGCGGAGTTGGGCGGCATGACGTTCCACCATCTCCCGGTACCGCGGATGGTTCGGATCTTTCGCAATCTGCGATGCCTCTTGGCAAACGGCTTTCCAGCGTTCGTACTGAGCCTGTTCGGCAGGCGTTCGCGGGTTCCGTTTGTAATCCCGCTTCTCCAGTCCGTACATCTCTTTCGGACCATAACCGAAAATCGTTCCGTCCGGATACTTCCATGCCTTACGACGCATGGTTATTCGTGAATGTTTGTCAAACTTGCCGACTAAATCATCGATGCCGACACTTGTTTCAAATCTTGCCATAATACTATAATTAAAGGTTAATGGGTAGTTGTTGCCTAGGTAATGATTAGGGAAAGGGTAGGACAATGACTAACCAATATTTAACAAATGATTAACTTATCTCTAACGGGTGGAAGCATGTTGGCTGTTGCAAATATGCAACAGAAATGCAAAATGATAGGGAATCCGGATGTCATCCGGAACAATAGACATAGAAAATGATAGAGACTCCGGATGTCATCCGACGGAATTAACATACGAAAATTTGCATGGCAAAGTTGGCAAACTTGACAAACTTAGCGTTGACTTTGCCAACTTTGCCAAGTTTGTCATGCGATTTTTTTATACACGCCATACCGAATCTTTTGTACTAATCCATGTGCCATCCATTCTTCGTTCCAACGCGCGGAAGTTCGAGGAGAGATTCCTTGAGACTGTGCTTCGGCGACGAGGGTTTTGGATTCAAACTCAGCGGGAAGGAGGGAGAGGAGGATGGCTTTCTGGTCGAGGGGTTTGACTTTCGGTGCCTCTATCTTCTCTGTACCTTGTATCAACTGGTACGCCTGCGCCATATGCAGAATCAACTTATTCCCGATAAGTTCCGCAGTAGCATAGTCCTCATCCGAGCACACAAGACCGGAATGCGATTCCGGAGCAATGGAAAAAGAGGAAGTGTCCGAATCCAATTCGGACGAAATGGACGAAGGTTCTTGCTCCGCGGAATAGCGCGGAGAGCAGGACCGAAGTACCGTGAGTATCATCGCTATCCGTTCGATATGGACCGCCATGCGGAGGACGACGGAGTGGAAATCTTCGCCTAAGATGCTGATGAGCGTGGGGTAAGCGGTCTCAAGATGGTGGCCGAGACGGGTACGCTGGTCAGGCGTGAGGCGGAACTCTATCGGATGGGAGAAGAACAGCTGCTCGTACAGGCGGTAGAGTTGCTCTGAAGCCGTCTGTATAGCCTGTCGGGAACTCTCACCGGGTTGCACATAGCGCTCCGAGAAAGGTTTGATATCCTGGACGATAAGGGTCAGCAGGCGTGAGAAATAACCGTTCTCGACAGAGGGAACGAGCGCGCGGTACTGGCTGAGCGTACCGGTGAGTACCATGGACAGTTGCGGGTTCTCGATGACTGAATGGTCCTTGCATCGGGCACGGGAGATGGGTTCGTGCTCGGCAGCTTTACGAAGGGCGGTGTTGTAGTTCGCGGTCGAGGAACGCCAGATGTCGGTGATGACCGATCCTTCGGACTCATGGATGTACCCGCGTCCGTTCTGCTGCGCGAGCGTCCGATAGAAAGCCGGGTAAGTGGCATCGCCCGGGATGACCAGGGGCATCGCCTGATGAACCCGTTGCACGAGATCGAGGGCGAGGTTGGTTATTCCTTTGCCGCAAGCCGCCGAACCGACGATGAAGAGCTGGAGGTTGGGGTAATAGCGTTTGGCGGCAATACCGTACCGGCAATAGAGGTTCGGCATACACGCGCCAGAGGCGGTAAGCAGGGACATCAGCAACATGTCTTTTTCACTCTCGCTCTGGGCTAATGAGAGTACAGGGCGGATGATGGCGGGCAGGGCGGCTTCATCCAGATGAGAACAGATGTGGAGATCTGTCTCAGGGTTAAGGTTTTGATACTTGTTCATAATGTGACAGGTGTTAAGGGTTAAATGTATTTTAATAATAAAAAAGCAGAGGATTTAATCAAAATCCACTGCAAAGATACTACAAAAAACATCCTTTCACAAGGACGCCCGCGTCACGTGACGTCACATGACAAAAAAAAGTATCATTTTTTTGTATTTTTCAGCCTTTTCCCTAAGTGATTAGGGTTGACATACCACCCGAACAGAATAGTCAGCTGCTCACAGAAGCGCGTGAGCGTACGGGTCGTATAATAGGTGCGGAAGGTTTCGTCATACCGGCATCGCTCTTGGATATATTCGCGTACCGAGACATAACTGTTCTCCTTCGGAACCGGAAGAACGGCGTCGAGGAATAGTTCCTGCGAGGGTGTTCTTTTGGACATGGAGACAGGCTCGGAGGTACCTAACTGTCCGGTGATGAAATCCCTCCATTTATTCATCCATCGGTGGAAGAGGTTGATGTTCTCGGGAGACAGCCGGGCTATCCGGGCATGCAGAAACCGGTCGTCCGTCTCCTGGCGGAGTATCTCGGGTCGGAGTTTCGCCATTTGCGCTGCACTGTCGGGATAGACAGAAACAGCCTGCTGCATTTGCAGATGGAGCCACTCATAGTAGGAGCGGATGAGTTGGTCGGCACTGAGCCCCTCAAAGAGGAAGGTGGGTGTGTCAGTCTCTTCCTCCTCGCCCGTGCGCAACGCCTCGGCGAAGGTACATACCTCTGCCGCGTCTGTCCAGTCGATTGAGAAAAGCCGTTGCCGCCTCGTCTCTACGAAAGCCGCGTCGTAGAGCCATTCGCAGAACGGCTGGCGCCATTCTACTGCATCGTATATGTGTCCCTCCGCTTCTTCGCGAACCAGACGCTGCATGTATTCAACAATCAGTCCTACTGCCAGATCATACAGACGGTCATTGTGGGCGCATAGACGGTAGAGGGTATTATCCTCGCCGGTGAACTCGATATAGGAATCGCTCAGAGCCTGTACCTCCGTCCTGAAAAGCCCGCCGTTGTCGCGGCGAACCTCTACTTCGTAGCGCCTGTAGAACTCCTTACGTTGCTCGTCACTCTCCAGGGCTATGCCGCGCGCATCCCCCTCATCGGTCGTCGCTAACAGCGCCACCAACACGGCGGCACCCGTTATACCGCCTATACGCAGCTCCATCCCGCCTTCGGGGACGTAAATCAGCATATGCGACTCATACCGCATCCGCTCGTCAAACACATAGTCGTCCAATAACCGTTTCATGGTGCATTATACATTCTCGCTTTTAATTTGCATATAAAGTTGCTTGCCCTTTTCTGTCAGATAGTATTTTTGTTGAGGGCTACGAGAAGATTTTGAGTCTGTTGGTATGAGCAACCCATCATCCAACATAGGCTGCAAAGTGGTACGCCTAAAATATGTAGCGTCTTTCTTTCCACATAATGTTCGTATTTGCACTGCGGACATTGGGGTTGTTAATGCTTCAAACAAAGATGCAACTTGGTCACTACTTAGTGAATACTTAGTGAGTACTTGGTGAATAACTTGCGCGGTAACTTGGTCACTAACTTGTCCAAATTCATTGTTTACCTGCGGTTCATCGTCTTTGGCGACGGGTATTTCGACTGCAAAGGCAGTGATGTAATCCACTTTGAATAGCGGTTCGGGGTTGCCGTTCTCGGCAAGTAGGGACTTGACTTCACGGATGCCGTGGTTGAACATGTTGACATAGTTGAGTGTGCGCATCATCTCCGCCAGGACAGAATTGCGGTAGTCATTCACGTTCGGAAAATTCTCCGGTCGCGCCTGCCCATACAAGCCGCCCGGATTCATAATCTCTATATGGTCGTCAAACTGGTAGAGCCGTGTGGGCGTATTAGCTTGGTAGTCGCGGTGCATGAGCGCATTCATGAGTAGTTCACGAAGTGCTTTGTATGGATAGTTATAAACATCTTTCTCGCGTAAGATACTGATAGGTATCGGGCGTTTGGTGATGATAGCATCTTGTATAAAACTCTCCAAACGCGGCAATATAGAGAAGAGCGATCCCTCAAAACGGCGTTCGTTCAATATCTTTCCTCCTGTGTCTTTGCCCTCAAAGCGTACGAATTGCACCAAAGCACCCGGCATGAAATAGCGAGGATTTCTGCCAAACATGATTAGCGCCGCATAAGTCGGGCAATGCCACTGCGTGTTATATAGATGAAGCGCCGCCAGTTGTTCCTCTATAGGTCGGTTGTCATGCTCCAGTACATTAGGGGCTATGGCACGTGGCAGGTAATCCTTTTGTATGGTCTCTATATCCAAATCCTCTAACGTAGCCTCACGGCAAGGGCGCGTATCAAAAGTTGGCAGTGACGCAGCGCAACGCTCTGCAAGGATGCGTTCTTCCTCACGCGAAGCAATGTCACGGCGTGGACCGATACGCACGAAAGTACGCCCGCGATAACGAATAGGCGTATCGAAAGAGGGTGTGACATCTACTACCAGCACATCTCCTTCCGGTGTTTCCACCTTCTCGGTTGTCATCACCGGCAAAGGCAGTATATTACCATCCGAACGAATACCGCTGATACGTTTCATCAGGGTGTCATCCACTTTCAAACCGCTAATATGCCCTTGGTCATCTACACCTATGAGCAAATAGCCGTGCTTGCGCTGACCGGGCAGGTCATTGGCAAAAGCACAGATTGCTTCTTGGAACTTATCCATGTCGTTTGTAGAAACCGTCCGCTCTATGCGGTAACTCTCGTCAAGATGGATGAGGTCATATAATTCTTGCTGTGTCATATATTGATGTATTTCTATTAAAATTCCAGTCGCATGGACTGCCCCCCCTCTTAAGTTATGCCTTTGCTTGTATTGCTCTATACATTTTGCTTGCAAAGGTAGTAATAATATCAATTCTTGGAGGCGGACCACTCGCGGGGAGAGATGCCCGTCTCGCGGGTGAAGGTGCGGGAGAAGACGGCAAGCGAGGAGAAGCCGCAGGCGGAAGCTATGTCAGAGAGTTTCATATCCGGGTGCGCAGACATGAGGCGCTGCGCTTCCTCCACGCGGTAGCGGTTGACGAGCAGGAAGAACGAACAGCCGTACGCCTCATTGATGAACTGGGAGAGATACGTGCGGTTCTTGGGCAAGACAGCACGCAGGTCGTTGAGCTGGAAATCGGGACGGAGATAAGGCTTCTCCTCCGCCATCCAGTGTTCGAATGAAGCCTGTGCAGCCGTGAGGGATGCGCCGGTTGAGAGGGTTTGAGGTAGTTGGAGGTTGCTGGAGGTTGCTGGAGAGTTCGTACCTTGTATATCGTCCCTTCGTACTTCTTTCCACGGGTCTTTGCGGAAGAGGATCTGCTCGGTGGCATAGATGAACATAATCACCACAAACCACTGCTGCGTAAATCCGCGGGTGTGATAATGGGTGGAGCACATCCATACATAATTGATTCCCACGATAAAGAGCATAATGCTATACCGGATGATCCAGCGGACATCTATATCATCCAGAGAGGAGAAGTTATCCTCACACCACTTGCGATAGACATGTATATGCCTGAACAGCATCACCAGTAGTATGTACGGATAGAGCGCTATCACGGGCCATAGATTGATCGACGGCATGATATAGTCGAATGCCATG
>ODAI014245251.1_pt1 | contig 17792 bp, 14 predicted proteins | sample 1539321 | NCBI WGS metagenome assembly ODAI01 (sample SAMN02144231, study PRJEB22623) | gut metagenome | biome: sheep rumen | host: Ovis aries | place: New Zealand | reverse complement strand
TTTTTTCAAAAAAAATGGAAAATAGGCATGAATTGAACAAAAAGAAGGTAATCAGCTTCTGTTTTCTTGCCGTTTGACATATACTCGGTGGCTTCCACGACCGTCGGGCGCGATGCCGGAATCGGGGTGTTCGGAGAGCTTTCGCAGCTCGATGGAGGCAGTGGTGCGTGAGAGTCCTGTGAGGGCTACATAATCCATAATGCGCATGAAGGGGTGTTGCTCTACATAGCGTTTGGCGAGTTCCATGCGCTGTTCGAACGAATATTTGGAGATGCGCAGGCGGCTCACTCCTCCTCGTTCGAGATCGCACTCGCGGTCGGTTTTGTAGATGAGTTCTTTGTCGGCCCTGAATCCGATGCCGTTGACTTCGATGGATTTTGCGTTGCGCTTCTGTTCGTTTTCTTCGAAAGTGTCTTGGCTTTTGTCTTTTCTCACGCCCAGTTTGGCATTGAAGGTGCCGAGTCCGTCAATGCGGACGGAGTAGCCCATCGCCATGAAGCGTGGGAGCGCTTCGGCTACAGTAGCCAGCACAGCCTGCATCATGGAGCGGCTCACTCCGCTGCCTGGAAAGGTGCATTTGTCGATGAACTCTTCGCAGCTCAGTTTGCGCCACGTCTGCATGCGGTAGTAAGCCTGCTTTTTGCCTGTTCCGTTCAGGTCGGCCATTTCTCTTTTGATATACCTTGCCATAAAATAATTCTATACACTATACAAAAATGTTTGATTGAAGATACAAAGATAGCGAATAAGTGATTCAAACTAAAATCTGAATCGGAATATGTACGTTTTGTGACGCGGTTTTTATATTTTGCGACACGGAATGTAAATTCTGCATCGCAGATTTATGTTTGTGTAATGGATGAAGGAAGAATGTGTGGGGGAAGAAGATGTTTTGTGCGCCCTCTGCTTTCATTTTGTGATGGGGATGCGCGAAATGGGGGGCGAGATTTACGGGATGTGATGGGAAGAAGAGCGATGAGAGTGAGGCGAAGGAATGGGGTTGAGGATAAAAAAGCGTGTGAAGGTGCGAAATGTCGCAAAAAAGTTGTAACTTTGCAGTCACTATGAAGCAAGAAGAAAAATCACCGGTTTATGGTCGCGACGTGATGGAGCTGGTCACGGTCGCAGTAGAATATTGTGTCTTTCTGGAGCAGGCAGAAGGGAAAGAGCGTGTTGAGTTTGTCGATACGATGGTGAAGATTTTGCCCCTACTCTACCTGAAAGCCACTTTGCTGCCTAAATATGAGATTCTGGATGCGGAGTATGTGCCCGAGGACTTTGTGACGGAGGATAATTATAATATTGTACGCGCGAACATATCTATAATAATGGAAGATAAGGATGATTACCTGGATGTGTTCCTGGAGGACATGAAATACAGCGAATCGCCTATCCTGACGACAGTAAGCGAGAATTTGGCCGACATTTACCAGGAGTTGAAGAATTTTGTGATGAGCTATAAGCATGCTGCCGATGAGGAGTTGATGATGAATGCGCTGTGTGTGGTGAAGGAGGAATTTCAGTATAGCTGGGGGCAGAAGCTGGTGAATGTGCAACGTGCGCTGCACGAGGTGAAGTATGCGGAATTGAATGATTACTAAAACGGCGGCCCATGAAAATCATTCAAGACAAATATGACAAGCAAAAGATACAGACACTTCCCCGCGAATTGTTTGAAGGGAGAATCATTGTGATTTTCACTGAGAAAGAAGCGGACAAGGCGGTGGGGTATTTAATGAGGCAGCATTTGCTGGGGTTTGACACAGAGACTCGTCCTTCGTTCAAAAAAGGGCACATGCATCAGGTGGGGCTCCTCCAAGTGTCCACACATGACACATGCTTCCTTTTCCGACTCAACCAAATGGGGTTGCCCGATTCCGTTGTGCGCCTGTTGGAAGACCACGACATCACCAAAGTGGGGCTGTCGCTGCAGGACGACTTCCGCTTGCTAAAAGCCAGACGACCTTTCCGAACGGGCACTTTTGTGGAATTGCAAAAAGAGGTGAAAGACATTGGCATTGAAGATAATAGCCTTCAGAAAATTTACGCGAATTTGTTCCACAAGAAAATTTCCAAGAATCAGCAATTGTCGAATTGGGAGTCGGAGAGCCTTTCGGAAGCACAGCAACGTTATGCTGCAACCGATGCGTGGGCATGCATAAAAATTCATGAGGAAGTGGCAAGAATGAAGAGAGAGGGAAATTTCAGATTGGAAAAGACTCCTACTGCCGACGAGCTTTCCACCAACGGATAAACCGATACGAACTATAATAACATACAGCTAATGAAGCGCATATTCTTAAAACGAGGCAAGGAGGAATCACTGAAGCGATTTCACCCTTGGATATTTTCAGGAGCTATTCAACACATGAACGAGGAGCCTGAGGAGGGTGAAGTTGTAGAGGTGTTCACCAGCGAGAACGAGTATATAGCCACTGGGCATTTCCAGATTGGCAGCATCATGATCAGAGTGCTTTCTTTCAACCGCGAGGCCATTGACCTGTCCTTTTACGAACGCCGTCTGGCCATTGCCTTAGATGTGAGACGAAGCATCGGGGTGATAGATGGAGAGAACAACACGTACCGTCTGGTTCATGGCGAAGGCGACAACTTGTCGGGCTTAGTCATCGACATTTATGGCAACACCGCTGTAATGCAAGCTCATTCAGTAGGCATGCACAGGGAGAGGGCCGTGATTGCCAAAGCGTTGAAAAACGTGATGGGTGAGGAACTGAAGAACATTTTCTACAAATCGGAGACCACCCTACCCTTCAAAGCCGAGCTGGGACAAGAGAACGGATTCCTGCTGGGAGGTGAAACAGATGACGTAGCTATTGAGAACGGATTGCGGTTCCATGTTGATTGGCTGAAAGGTCAAAAGACGGGATTTTTCGTTGATCAGCGCGACAACCGCAAGCTTTTAGAGCGATATGCCAAAGGCAGAAAGGTCCTCAACATGTTTTGCTACACGGGGGGCTTCTCCTTCTATGCTATGCGTGGTGGGGCCGAACTGGTGCACTCCGTCGATTCGTCGCAAAAAGCCATCGATTTGTCCAGAGCCAATGTGGAGTTGAATTTTCCCAATGATGCAAGACATGAAGCCTACGCAGAAGACGCTTTCAGGTTTATGGAGAAAATGGAGACACCTTACGACCTCATCATTCTCGACCCGCCCGCTTTTGCCAAGCACAAAGACGCTCTGCGCAATGCACTGAAAGGCTACACAAGGCTGAACAGGAAAGCTTTCGAAAAAATTCAGCCAGGCGGCATCTTGTTCACATTCAGCTGTTCACAAGCCGTCAACAAAGATCAGTTCCGTGCAGCCGTCTTCACCGCAGCTGCCCAATCGGGCAGAAATGTGCGCATTCTCCATCAGTTGCACCAACCAGCCGACCACCCCATCAACATCTACCACCCCGAAGGCGAGTACCTGAAGGGGCTGGTGCTATATGTAGAATAACAGTTATGGAATACATGTCACAAGAAGGCTATGACAAGCTCGTAGCCGAACTGCATCAGTTAGAGGACGTAGAATATCCCAAAGTGAAAGAAGCTCTTGTAGAGGCTCGAGAAAAAGGCGACTTGAGCGAGAACTTTGAATATCATGCCGCCAAACGCGAACAAGCCAAACTGCTGAGCAGAATACGCTTCAAGCAGAGGGTGCTTGAGTTTGCGAGGGTCATCGACACCAGCCGCCTTTCAGCTGACACGGTGGGCTTACTAACAAAGGTGGATCTGACCCACATGACCACCAACACCCAAGTGACCTACACAATTGTAAGCCCTCACGAAGCGAACCTTCAGGAAAAGAAAATCTCCATCAAGTCCCCCATCGCTCAAGCACTCTTTGGGAAAAAAGTGGGCGACATTGTTGAAGTTCATGTGCCTGCAGGCATTCAGCAGTTCCGCATTGAAAAAATACAGCTGTAAAGACGCTCTTTTTACATGAGGATATCCTCACTTTGTTCTGAAGTTTTGACGATGCACCAACGACATACCTACAATGCACCAACAATTAGATAAACTGCGTGAACATTTCATTCATCGGTAAGCAATACATTGGAGCATATCGTTGCTTAAGAGTACAAAAAACGAGAGCAAAAGAGTCTTTTGGTGTTAAAAAACATTAAGAAATAAAGAAAAAGCACGAAAAAAAGTTGCCATATAAATGGAATATTGTAACTTTGCAGTGTGTTTTTCATGGTATTAGATTTATTTTAAGGTTAGTAAAGATTGCTTGTCGTGAGATAAGCAATTTTTTTGTTAGTCCCCCCTACTTTATTTTGTCATCTTTCGTCAAGAGAATATCGAAAAGATAGGTGAGTTTAACTTGGATGGTCTGATTGGCAGATCGCCCAAAATCTCCACGTTTGCTATTATCGTAGAGGTCGCCCAAGCCATAGTAATAGCGTCCTTGCAGCAAGAAATGGCCAACGCCAGTGGAGAGTTCCAACCCAAGACCAGCAGCAATGCCGTAGTCGAACTTGCGGTCGGGGTCTTTCCCATACTGATAAACTACCCCGTTGGGCCGCCGAGAGGGGTCCCATGTCCCCCCACCCTTATGCTCTTTGCCTCCAAGATAAAGCCCTACTTGTGGGCCTGCCTCGAAAATGAATTTCAAGCCTCGACGCTCACGTCCCCACCCCAGCTGCATCAAAATGGGCATTTCAATGAAGTGCCAATCACGTTTATAGGTGTTCATGGAGCCATCTTCAATTCGTTCTTTCCATCCCAGGTTATTGTACTGCAACTCGAGTTCTACCGCACAGATGGTTGAGAAATATTTCTCACACACATAGCGGGTGGCAAACCCCACCATCGGCGCGCCTTTCATCGATTGCTTGATTTTGGGGACGAAGTCCATCGTGTTCATCGTGTATCCACCCATGAAACCGACAGAGAAGTCGTTACGATGTTCTCCCACTTGGGCCAAAGCTGACAAGGCTGTGCAAAAAAACACAAAGAATAATATGAATGAACGGATTTTCATGCTTTATCCAACAAATTACCGAGGGAACTATCTGACAAAGACTGTACCATCAGAACGATGGGTAACAATCATGATGGAACGGTTTTGGTAACCCGACCACTGATTCTTCTTCTCAAAGGCCATAGGAAACTCCAACGAAATGTAGGAGAAGTTGTGGATGTTCTCGTAGAACGAAGAACCAAACTCCTTCAAGCCTTTAAGGAAGTAGGCAGCAATGTCGTAGCCAAGTTCGCCATATTTAGGGAAAGCATTGTATTGATCTTGATTGAACCAGCGGCGAAACCTTCCATTAAACTGCTGGGTGCGGCTGGTGTGTGGATTACTATAGAAAGATGTGAAAAACTGGCACTGATATTTGCTCAGAAACTTATCGTATTTGGAGGCAAAAGTCTGCCATTCTGGAAAGCCAAAAAGTTGCACATTGTATTCCGAAGCGAGATTCAAGCCATCAAGTTTCTTGCAAAGGGTTTCGAAAGCTGCTGAAGAACCACTGGAAGGGATGATAACGTTGTTTTTGTCTGCCTTGAGTAAATCGCGGACGGAAGCAAAATCGGACACAAGGGCGCTGCTGTATTGGATAGATTTTGCCTCGAGGTCTCGCTTGAAATCACTGAAGTAAGCCATATTATCCCCACTATCGTCCATGTTGAGGAAGATGATGTTGTGCTCTTTGTGAATGATGGCAAAGCGGTTGAAGACCTGATTATAGAGCAGCGAACTTGGGGAGTTGATTTGAAAAGTGGTGGGATGCTCGTTAACCAGCGAGAGTTCGTTGGAGAGCGGCACCACATGGACGATGCCATTCTGATGGGCAAAGTCGGCCACTCCTTTTACGTTCCATTGGCGAATAGGACCAACAATCATTTGCATGCTTTTCATTTCAGGTTTCTGCAAAATTGTGCCCACGGGACTGGAGGCACTCACTTCATCGTAGGCAAAGACTTCTACATTGTAACCATGTTGCTTCAGTGAATCGACAGCGAGCAGGAAACCTTGATACAAATTAATCATTTTCTGCGACTCCGCACTCACTTTATCCCCCCCTTTGGCAAAAGGCAGAATTACCGCCACCTTGATGGTGGGGTACATGGTTACTTTGGGTTTGCGGGCTTCTTCCAAAAGCCTCTGCTGCTCTGCCTGGTACAGTGCTTCTTCTTCAGCTGTGTAGGGAATGTTGAGCACAGTTCCTTTTTTGAGTTTACCTTTCTTAATACTGGGATTGGCTTTGATTAGCTGCTCTTCTGTCACTCCATACATTCGACTGATGCCAAAGATGGTTTCTTTCTTTTTCACTTCGTGCAAGGTTTTGAAGCGAGGACGATTGGGAGTGGCAAGCACTTGAGAGGATGATTCATTTTGCCTCGTTTGAAGATTTTGTTGCTGAGATTGCCTTTTCCCCTCCCCTTGCTGAACAAGGGCGGTTGGTACATTCTGCTGTGACGATACAGGCACATTGATAACTTGCCCTGCCATAATATGGTCGGAATCTAAACCCGGATTTGCCTTGAGCAATTCAGCTACTGCTACATTATACTGACGGGAAATGCTATAGAGGGTTTCACCCGACTGCACCTCATGCTTTCGTGTGCTGCCCTGCTGAGCAAACAGAGCCATCGACATCACAAAGGCTATGAAAAGGAATAATATTTTCTTCATTATTTTTGGTTAATTCTTTAATTTCGGAGACAAAATTAGTGAAAAATTACCAATCAATACAAATTTAAATGCGGCATTGAGCTTTTTTAAGAGGTATTTCGTATGTTTTTAGGAACAGAATGAGTAAATTTGCATGAAAAAAGAACAGATTAAGGATAAAGAATGAAAACCCAAACAAAGATTTTGATGGCTGTACTGGGCTTGATTATAGCCATAGCATGCAGTCAAGAGAACGAGGGGCTGAACGAAGGTTCGACCTCTACCAGACAAACAAAAAATACGGAGGGAAGCAAGCGGTTGGTTGACAGTATTGCAGCAGATGAAACGGGAGCCATGCCCACTGTGACATTTTATTCCATAGATGAAGAGGACACGGTAACTGTTACGCCAGGCGAGTCGCAAACTGCCCAGGCACCTCTGCGAATGGAGTTAGCAGCTAACGTGAACAATCCCGATGATTACAAATATATATGCGAATGGCGCATTTGGACGACCAATGACAATGGAAGCGAAGAGACACCACTTGTGACTCGATTTGAAGACAACACTTCCTATACACTGACGAAGTCGGGAGGGTATGGTGTAAAACTGTATGTTACTTTCAGTCTTGACGGCGACACCATCGAATACGAAAGTGACCCCATCAGTATAGTCATCAGCGAATCGAAACTTACCTGCCCTGATGGTTTCTCACCTAACAACGACAGTATTAACGACAACTACCGCGTCACCGCCCAATCTATTGTCAAACTCGACGCAAAGTTCTTCAATCGATGGGGCACCTTGCTCCATTCTGCTACACTTGAAAACGCCCAGCATGTGGAGGGAGAGCCGAACAAACTCATTCTTTGGGATGGGAAATACAAGGGCGACGTGGTGAAGGATGGCATTTACCTACTACACCTTGAAGCAACAGGTAGTGATGACCTAAAATATAAGATAAAGAAATCAATCAACATATTGACAGGATTCCGAGAAGGAGAAGAAACAACAACAGGAGGAGGAGGTAGCAGCGAATGATTAAGATAGAAGGCGCGAGGGTGCACAACCTAAAAAATGTGGATGTTGAGATACCTCGCAACAGTTTGACTGTCATCACTGGATTGAGCGGCAGCGGTAAGTCATCGTTGGCGTTTGACACCATTTTTGCAGAAGGGCAGCGACGCTATGTGGAAACTTTCAGCGCATATATCCGAAACTTTTTAGGCGGTATGGAGCGACCTGATGTGGATAAGATTAGCGGTCTCTCGCCCGTCATCAGCATCGAGCAGAAGACCACAAACAAGAACCCCCGATCCACCGTGGGCACTGTGACAGAGGTGTACGATTATCTACGTCTGCTCTATGCTCGAGCAGGTACTGCCTACAGCTACGAATCGGGAGAAAAGATGGTGAAATACACAGAGGAAGACGTACTGCGGCTTCTCTTGGAGAATTATAACGACAAGCGCATATACCTTTTGGCTCCTGTAGTGCAAAGCCGCAAGGGACATTACCGCGAACTCTTCGAAAGCATCCGCAAAAAGGGCTATCTCTATGCCCGCGTTGATGGCGAGATTGTTGATGTAGTCAAAGACATGAAAGTAGATCGATACAAGAACCACAACATCGAAGTGGTCATTGATAAACTTGCTGTCAATGAAAAAGATGAGGAACGGCTGAAGAAAAGCCTTGAAGTGGCCATGAAGATGGGCGACGGGCAGATTATGGTTTTCGACAAAGACACAGCTCTTTTGAAACACTATTCCAAGAAACTTATGTGCCCAACTACAGGACTCTGCTACCGCGATCCTGCACCCAACAACTTTTCGTTCAATTCTCCGCAAGGTGCATGCCCCCACTGTAAAGGCCTGGGGGTGGTGCCCGCTGTTGATATCGAGAATGTGGATTATCAACAAATGGCCGACTACGTGCACAGCCTCAGTCCCGAAGAACAGCGAGCTTGGGCTCAAAAGTGGGAAGAATCGGTGGACAAATTGGTTATTTGTCCAGAGTGCCAAGGCAAACGCTTGAACAAAGAGGCTCTCTACTTCCGCATCGACGGCAAAAACATCGCCGAGGTGTCGGACATGGAGCTGCGACCTCTTTACGACTGGGTGACAACTGTCGAAAAGCGTATGGACAAGAAGCAAGCAATGATTGCTCATGAAATCATCAAAGAAATCAGCACCCGTCTGAAGTTCTTGCTTGACGTGGGGCTGCACTATCTCAGCCTCTCGCGAAGTTCGGTAAGTTTGAGCGGTGGTGAAAGCCAGAGAATTAGGCTGGCCACACAAATTGGCTCCAAACTGGTCAACGTCTTGTATATATTAGATGAGCCAAGCATCGGCCTACACCAACGCGACAATATACGACTTATAAACTCGCTGAAAGAACTGCGCGATGAAGGCAACACGGTTATTGTGGTGGAACATGACAAGGACATGATGCTCAATGCCGACTACATCGTCGATATGGGACCTTTTGCAGGAAGGAAAGGCGGCGAAGTGGTATATCAAGGCACACCCAAAGAGATGCTCAAAACAGACACACTCACATCTAAATTTCTCAACGGAAAGGAAAAGATTGAGGTGCCTACCACCCGACGCAAGGGTAATGGAAAGTCCATACACATCGCAGGCGCCACAGGCAATAACTTAAAAAATGTCAGCGTAGATATTCCACTCGGCATGCTGGTATGCGTGACAGGCGTTAGTGGAAGCGGGAAATCTACTCTCATTAATGAGACCCTTCTCCCCTACCTCAGCCAACATTTTTACCGATCTCAAAAAGCCCCAATGCCTATTAAGAGCATCACGGGTGTGGAATACATAGATAAAGTGGTCAATGTTGACCAATCACCAATCGGACGCACACCACGAAGCAACCCTGCCACCTATACAGATGTCTTCACCGATATTCGCAAACTATTCGTAGAAATGCCCGAAGCAAAGATGCGTTCCTATAAGCCAGGCAGGTTCTCCTTCAATGTGGCTGGCGGACGCTGCGAAGTATGTGGCGGCAACGGCTACAAGACTATTCAAATGAATTTTCTGCCTGATGTGCTGGTACCTTGCGAAGCATGTCATGGAAAACGTTATAACCACGAGACGCTTGAAGTTCGTTTCAAAGGCAAAAGCATCTCTGACGTGTTGAACATGACCATTAACCAAGCCGTTGAGTTTTTTGAGTATCAACCAAAAATTCTCCAAAAGATTAAAATTCTACAAGAAGTTGGCCTTGGATACATCAAACTTGGCCAACCTTCCACCACACTCAGCGGCGGCGAAAGTCAGCGCGTGAAACTTGCCACTGAACTGGCAAAGAAAGACACTGGAAAGACATTATACATCCTTGACGAACCTACTACTGGGCTTCATTTCGAAGATATTCGCACGTTGATGGTGGTGCTTAATCGTTTGGTCGATAAAGGCAATTCTGTCATCATTATCGAACATAACCTCGATGTTATCAAACTAGCAGACCACATTATCGACATGGGACCTGAAGGAGGACGAGAAGGGGGCACCGTTGTCGTTGCCGGAACGCCCGAATCTGTAGTCCATAGTGGCAAGGGCATTACATCCGCCTTTTTAGAACAAGAACTTAAGCCCATTTCTCATCCTAAATAAAAAATGAGATGAAGGAAAAGGTTTACTTAATTTCGTTTCCATAAAATTAAGGTTATGAGTTAATAATAGACACAATGTCTTTATCACATAGATGGTTGAGTACAAAGGTAAAAAAGTGATTCTTGCTTGAACAATGCACATAAAAGCAACAAAATCTAGTCCTATTTACTCTTTTCTTAACTAAAATCATTAACTTTGCACACAAGAATAATCTTTACATTAAAAAACATTGATATATCCAACTACATACGAACAGAAGATTGGTTTTGACCAAATCAGAGAACACATTGCGTTATTATGCTTGTGTCCATTGGGAGAAAGCTTAGCTCACGAGGTGACATTTACAGCCAATTTCGATGATGTCCGTCGCCAAGTAAAGCAAACGATGGAGATGGTACACATCCTTCAGAAAGAGGAATTTCCTGACCAGAATTTTTTCGATGTGCGCCAATCTCTTAAACGCATCCGCATCCAAAATACAAGTTTCGATGTGGAAGAACTCTTCGACCTATTACGATCACTAAATGCCATTCACCAAGCTGTTTCCTTCCTCAACCGTTGTTCCGATGACGAACACACAATTCCTTTCTATCCTTACCTCTACACTCTATCAGCCAACGTAAAGACCTTTCCGCAGCTGGTTAAACGCATTGAGCAGATTCTTGACAAATATGGCCGTGTAAAGGATACAGCCTCCTCCACCCTGCTGGACATTCGCCGACAACTAGCCTCCACGGCTGGCAGTGTGTCAAAGGCATTGCAGAACATCCTCTATTCGGCAAAAGGAGAGGGCCTGATTGACAAGGACGTTTCGCCAACCCTTCGTGACGGTCGTCTGGTTATTCCCGTAGCTCCTGCGATGAAACGAAAAATTCGAGGTATTGTTCACGATGAGTCGGATACAGGACGTACAGTTTTTATCGAACCAGCAGAAGTAGTAGAAGCAAACAACAAAATAAGGGAATTGGAAAGCGAGGAACGTAAGGAAATAAAACGAATTCTCATGGAGTTCACGCAAGTTGTGCGTCCTGAGGTACCTGAAATGTTAGAAAGCTACGACTTTCTCGCTCACATAGATTTCATACGCGCCAAAGCCAAGTTCGCCATTCTAACAAACAGTACGGAACCACGCATGGAAAACAAACAGATTCTCGACTGGGCATTTGCAGTACACCCACTGCTTGATTTGAAATATCGCGAGTACAACACACTGCATCCAGACATGGAGCCACGCAAAGTCGTTCCGCTTGAAATCACATTAAACCAACGCCAACGCCTACTACTCATTTCTGGTCCAAATGCCGGCGGAAAGTCAGTATGTCTGAAGACTGTGGGACTTCTCCAATATATGTTTCAATGTGGTATGCCTGTACCAGTAGCAAAAAGCAGCACTTTTGGCATATTCCGCAATCTTTTCATCGACATCGGTGATGAACAGAGTCTGGAAAATGACCTCTCAACCTATTCTTCTCACCTACTCAACATGAAAAACATGATGAAGCATTGCGATGGAGCAAGCCTCATCCTCATAGATGAGTTTGGCGGTGGAACAGAACCACAAATTGGCGGTGCTATGGCCGAAGCGATGCTAAAAGTATATAACAAAAAGCACGCTTTCGGAGTCATCACCACCCATTATCAGAATTTAAAGCACTATGCACAAGAGACAGAAGGAATTGTGAACGGTGCCATGCTCTACAATCGTCAGCAGATGCAACCACTCTTCCAACTGAGTATTGGTAATCCTGGTAGTTCTTTCGCCATCGAAATTGCACACAAGACAGGCATCCCTGATGAGGTCATCCGTGATGCAAGCGAGATTGTAGGCCAAGATTACATCAATTCAGACAAATATCTCCAAGACATTGTCCGCGACAAACGCTATTGGGAACAAAAGCGACAAGCAATCCACCAGCACGAAAAGCAAATGGAACAAACCATACAACGATATGAGGAGGACATCCAGAAGGTGCACGATGAGCGCAGAGCAATCATTGCACGCGCTAAGGAGGAAGCAGAGCAGATGTTGAAGGAATCGAACGCTAAAATTGAGCAAACCATCAAGGACATCAAAGAGGCACAGGCGGAGAAAGAGCGTACCAGAATGATTCGCCAAGATTTGGCCGATTTCAAACAGGGCATACGTGAGATTGACCCCAACATTGCCGATGAGAAAATCAGACGGCAGATGGAGAAGTTGGTGGCACGTCGTAAACGAAAAGAGGAAAGGAAAAGCAAAGGAACGGACAAAAAGTCCAATCTAAATGCACAAACCACATGCCAAACAGCCGCTCCCGTGCAGGCTTTGGAGAACGGTTCCTTTGTACGTTTGAAAGGGCAAGACACTGTGGGACAAATCCAAAAAATAAATGGCAACGAAGCGACCATCATCTTTGGGCACATCACCACCAACGTGAAATTGAACCGTCTGGAACCTGCCGAAGCACCGAAAAAGGAAAAGAATGTAACCTCCACATTTGTGAGCGTGCAGACCCGCGACGAAATCCGCCAAACCACCCTCAATTTCAAAGAACAACTCGATGTCCGAGGCATGCGAAGCGATGAAGCCATCCAAGCCGTCACGTATTTTATCGACGACGCATTGGTAGCTCGTTCCACACGCGTCAAAATCCTTCATGGTACAGGGACAGGAGCCCTCAAAACCGCCATACGCCAATACCTAAACACCATGCCTCCCGTAGCTGATTACTACGATGAGGACATCCGTTTCGGTGGAGCAGGAATCACCATCGTAGAACTCTTATAGTCAACAATATAACTACCACAACTTATGAAACAATACATAACATATTTAATAATGAGCATGTCTTTAACAACATATGCCCAAAACGATAGTGTACCATCTCTGCTCGAACAATCCTCTTCCCCATATGTCAATCCTGTATCGACCAACGATGGATTGACACTCCGCATCACTTCCCTTCAATACACCAAAGCAGCTTCTGAAGCCCAAAGACTACTGACTACAGCTAAACGAAAAAGGGAATCTACTGAAGAATACGACCACATTATTTCCTTATGCAAAAAAGGTGAAAGCGGCCTCAGAGGAGTGGATCGAATCACTATAGTTGATAGTCTTGTCACAGACAAAAAAGACTTCCTCAAAGCTTATCCTCTCACAGCCGAACTCGGCACACTCACGCTCTCTGAACGAGGAGATATCGTGCAGTATCAAACACAAATTAATGGAATGGTGCTTCGACCAGAAGATACTGACAGCACCCATCTTAAAATTGTCCGCTATTATTTGGACACAACCAATGCTCCTATTAATCATTCCTCTAATAGCTCCATTAGCAAAAGCACATCACAATTTTCACACAAAGACACAACCTTCCTTCCCTTAACAGAAGGTGAACCCATCCAAGGTCTCAACATTGAAGGAGACACAAACTACCCTTTCCTTATGCCAGATGGGCAAACCTTATACTTTGCAACTCGTTCTTCAGAAGGATATGGCAACTACGACCTATACGTCACGCGATACGACTCCGACGCAAAGCGTTTTTATCAAGCAGACAACATGGGATTCCCTTATAACTCTTATGCCAATGACTATATGCTCGTCATTGATGAAGCAGCAAACCTTGGCTGGTTCGCCAGCGACCGCTATCAGCCAGAAGGGAAGGTGTGCATTTATACATTCATACCTAATGAATCACGCCAAACTATCGATTATGAAACAACCCCTCTTGAAGACATCTGCGCAGCGGCATCCCTCCGTTCTATTTCCACCATACCTCTCACAGATGAACAAAAAAAAGCAAAAGCCACAGCACTCCAACGGATTAAGCAATTACACACCACCTCCGCTGCAACCCAAGCAAAGGACTTTGAATTCGTCCTCAACGATTCAAAAACCTGCTATACAAATTCCGACTTCACATCCTCTAAAGCTAAACAACTATGCAGTGACTGGCTCCAGAAAACAAAGAACCTCACTGTTCTCTCACAACAACTACAACAGATGCGTGAATCATCACCATCCAATCGCCAACAAATTCTCAATCTCGAAACACGCATCATACAGCTGCAATCGGAAACAAATAATCTTGCAAAATTAATTCGCACTACAGAACTTTCAAAATAATAATTATGAATAAAGCATTCCCTCCATCAGAACTCATCATCAACGACGACGGCTCAGTCTTCCACCTCCACTTGCTTCCTGAACAACTGGCCAATCGAGTCATCCTTGTAGGCGACCCCAATCGGGTCAACACCGTTGCATCCCATTTCTCCAAGAAAGAACATGAAATAAGTAACCGCGAATTTCATTCAATTACAGGAATTTATGAAGGTAAGCGCATCACAGTACTCTCTACAGGCATTGGCTGTGACAATATTGACATCGTCATGAATGAACTTGATGCTTTGGCAAACATTGATTTCGCCACACGCACTGAAAAGCCAACCCATTGTCCCCTCACCATCGTACGCATCGGGACCTGCGGCGGCTTGCAATCTTTTACCCCTACAGGCTCTTTCATTGCCTCAGTCAAAAGCATTGGCTTCGACGGCCTTCTCAACTATTATGCTGGACGAAATGAAGTTTGCGACTTGCAAATGGAAAACGCATTCTGTCAGCACATGAACTGGAGTTCTCTCAAAGGAGCACCTTACGTAGCAATATCCGACCCTGCTCTCATCGACCAAATAGCAGGAAATGAAATGGTTCGAGGATACACCATTGCTTGCGGAGGTTTTTATGGCCCGCAAGGACGCCAAATTCGTTTGCAAATTCAAGACCCACTGCAAAACGAAAAAGTGGAAGCATTCAAATATAATGGATTGAGGATTTGCAATTTCGAAATGGAATCTTCTGCCCTTGCTGGACTCTCATCGCTGCTCGGTCATCGCGCCATGACTTGCTGCATGGTCATAGCCAACCGATACACCACTGAGATGAACACAAATTACAAGACTTCCATCGATACCCTCATACAGCTCGTCCTCAACCGCATCTAACCTCGACAATCCTCCGAGCCCATTACTATATCATTACTCAACAACCAATATGACCTCGTTCGAAAGTGATTATAACAACGGCGCACATCCCGAAATTTTGCGTAAATTCATCGAAACTAATGCAATCCAAAGTGCTTCCTACGGCTACGACCAATGGAGCGAGTCTGCACGTGACAAGATACGCAAAGCCACCCAATGTCCCAATGCTGCCATCTTTTTCCTTGCTGGTGGCACACAGACCAATGCAACCGTAATTGACAGTCTCATAGCCTCTTACGAAGGTACTCTCGCTGTAGAAACCGCCCACATCAATGTACATGAATCGGGAGCAGTCGAAGCTTTTGGCCATAAAGTTTTAACCCTTCCATCTCACAATGGCAAGATGGATGCAAACGATTTGCAAACTTACTTAAAAGCTTACCACACCAATCCTACATGGGAACACATGGTCTATCCCGGTATGGTCTATCTCACCTTTCCCACCGAACTCGGTACAGTATACCAGGCAGCTGAAATCGATTACATCCATACCATCTGCCAACAATACAACATTCCACTCTTTATAGACGGCGCACGTCTTGGCTACGGACTTATGTCTGATGAATGCGACTTCGACCTTCCCTGGTTGGCTCACCACTGCGACGCTTTCTACATCGGCGGAACCAAGGTAGGCGCTCTTTGTGGCGAAGCTGTTGTCTTTTCTCAAGGCAATGCTCCTCGCCAATTCTTCACCATAGTTAAACGTCATGGAGCCCTATTGGCCAAGAGTCGCGTAGTGGGAGTGCAATTCGATGCACTCTTCACCGGAAACCTTTATTTTCACATTGCTCAACATGCAGTAGAAAAAGCATTACAACTTCGCCAAATTTTTACCGACGCAGGCCTCACCGTCCGTTCCTCATCCACCAATCAACAATTCGTCGAACTTTCCAACTTCCAAATGGAAATCCTCATGCAGCACATCCTTTTCGAAATCTGGGAACCCATTGATGAAACCCACACCCTCTGCCGATTTGTAACCAGTTGGGCAACTACCGACTACGACATGAGAGAACTTATCAACGCCGTCAAAACGATTCAACTACTCAAGCATAAAAATTTCTAATAATACATGCAAACAATATGTGCCAATTCCACCAACATAGGCGGAGCTATCTGCGTCATTCGCGTTTCAGGCGATAATGCTATAAACATTACCAACCGATTATTCCGTTCTTCAAAAAACAAAGAACTATCCCAAATGGCTGGATATTCGGCTCATTTTGGAAGGATTGTAGAAAGCGACGAAAGCATTGTTGACGAAGTCATTGTCATTGTATATAAGGCTCCACATTCTTACACAGGAGAAGATACCACCGAAATCATGTGCCATGCCTCTGTTTACATCGTACATCGCATCCTCGAACTACTAATGAAGCAAGGATGCCGTATAGCCCGCCCTGGTGAATTTACTGAACGTGCATTCATGAACAGAAAGATGGATCTCAGTCAGGCCGAAGCCGTAGCCGATCTTATTGCAGCATCAAATGAAGCTACACACCGACTAGCCATGAGCCAAATGAGAGGAGATTTTAGCCATGAACTGAAAAACCTACGAAATAAGCTTCTCGAAATCACCTCACTTCTTGAGTTGGAAATAGATTTCTCTGAAGAAGACATTGAATTTGCAGACCGAAAACAACTCATTGATTTGGCAAACAACATTCATCAAGTCATTCAAAATCTTATTAATACATTCCGCACAGGGAATGCCATTAAAAATGGAATTCCTGTCGCCATAATCGGCCATACAAACACAGGAAAAAGCACATTGTTGAACCGTTTGCTCCATGATGACCGGGCTATAGTAAGCGATATCCACGGCACTACCCGCGACACCATAGAAGACACCATCAACATACAAGGTATCACGTTCCGTTTTATCGACACCGCTGGCATCCGCGAAAGCAATGACCAAATAGAACGCATCGGAATCGAACGTAGTTGGCAAAAAGCACGAGAGGCTGAAATTGTGCTGGTCCTAACTGATAGTACCAACATCGACCTTGACCTCTCAACGTTGTCCGACAAACACATTATCAAAGTCTTTAATAAAGCAGACATCATAGATTACAGTTCTTTCCCCTTTGATTCTAACAGCATCAATATCAGCGCAAAATTTGGCATAAACATTAATCGTCTTGAGCAGATGCTCATCAAAGCCTCCAATATCAAGAAAGTGGAAGAATCTAACATCGTCATCACCAACGCACGCCATGTCGAAGCTCTTCAAACAGCCCTTAAAGCGATTACTAAAATAGAAGCCCAGCTCAGCAACGGCACCACTTCCGACATCATCGCTCTCGATATTTACGCTTGCATAGATGCCCTCTCCGATATTGTAGGTGATGTAACTAATGAAGAAAACCTTCACTCCATCTTCTCAAGATTCTGCGTGGGAAAGTGATATGAGACTACGTTATATCAATTTGTCATTACCTGCACCTATTTCAAATTCGTCATTCTGTCGGTTTGATGATGACTCTGCGATAAGCGGGCAAGGCGTA
>ODAI010842581.1_pt1 | contig 17792 bp, 17 predicted proteins | sample 1539321 | NCBI WGS metagenome assembly ODAI01 (sample SAMN02144231, study PRJEB22623) | gut metagenome | biome: sheep rumen | host: Ovis aries | place: New Zealand | reverse complement strand
GGAAAGGTGCATATGCTCGCGGATAATATCATACATCTCATGCGCGGTCAGATCTACACTATAGAAGGAAAAAGGATCTTCACATTCGGCGGCGGTCACAGTCAGGACTTTGAATTTCGCGGCGACGGCGAGATGTGGTGGCAGAGAGAGCAGCCATCCCACGATGAGATCAGGGGGGCTATAAGTGTTCTTGCAGAAAACGCTAACGAGGTAGACTATATTATCACTCATGAGCCGCCTGCTTCCCTGAAAGACTGCCTGAACGTCGATGTTCTGCAAAGACTCGAGGTACACGCCTTCTTCGAGGATATCATCAAAACCTGCAAATATAAAAAATGGTTCTTCGGAAAATGCCACATCGACAAGCATATCCCCATAAAATTCTACGCTGTGTTCAATACCGTCACACCTGTAAAATAACGGAATATTTCGTCGGAAAAGCTCATAATATATACCACGGCAATTGCCGGAGTACAATTTTGAGAGGTACATATTATGAAAAAATTCAGCCTTACCGACCTTCTTATTTTCATTGTGTCGGCTGAGCTCACAGGCGCGGTCTCAGCTCTTTTGTCCGGCAGATTTTCAAGCCTTTACGCAGAGATTCGCAATCCCCCGCTATCTCCACCGGGCTGGGTATTTCCGGTAGTATGGACGCTGCTCTACGCCCTCATGGGACTTGGCGCGTATCTTGTCTTCCGAAACGAAGACTTCGGTACTGAACGAAGCACTGCTCTCGGGATATACGTCATTCAGCTCGGAGTTAATTTCCTGTGGAGCATTTTTTTCTTCCGGTTCAGACTGTTCGGTGTTGCAGCGTTTACTGCGCTGATACTTGCTGTGCTTGTTGCAGCTATGGTCCTCTCGTTCCGGAAGATCAGCAGAACCGCTGCCGTTCTGAATATCCCCTACCTGTTATGGAGCGTATTTGCGGCATATCTTGCCTTCGGCGTATGGATCCTGAACTAAGAGTATGGAAATATTAGGTAAAAATTATTCCAACGTTTTAATATTGATTTAACTCATTATCTCTGGTATAATGTAATTAATCCCGAAAGGGAAATACATCTGGAGGTAAGATATATGTGCTGCAATAATATCTGGAAGCTGCTCTGCAAGCTCTTCGGACTTGGCTGCTGAGCCACAAAAGAAACTCCCCTGTTCTCAGGGGAGTTTTCTTATTTTTCACAGCTGTGTATAGCCTTTACCGGACAAGCCGCCATGCAGGCACCACAGTTTGTACATTTGTCATAATCTATGGATGCGTGGAAGTTTGTTACAGTTATTGCTCCGTTAGGACATTTCTTCTCGCATATCTTACAGCCGATACAGCCGTTCTTACAGCTCATCTTCGTGACCTTTCCGTTGTCCGCAGACGAACAGAGAACGTCAATGTGCTTTGCAAGAGGCTTTATACTGATAAGACTATTCGGACACGCCGTGGCACACTGTCCGCACGCTCGGCAAAGTGCCGGGTCGATCTTAGCAACTCCTGTGCCAAAGCTTATAGCGCCATGCTCACAGACTGCTGCACAGTCGCCGAAGCCCATACAGCCGTACTTGCACATTCCGTCACCGCTGTAGAAACGCTTTGCCGCCTTGCAGGAGCGTAGTCCCGTGAATACAAACGAACGCTGTGTAGCCTCACAGTCACCGTTGCAGTGGACTATTGCTACCATAGGTACAACGTCAGCAGCGGCGGTTCCAAGTATCTCAGCGATCTTTCCGGCAGCATCCGCGCCTCCGGGTCGGCAGAGATTTGTCGCTGCGCCCTTTTCGATTATAGCAGCAGCATAGTCAGCACATCCCGCAAATCCACAGGCACCGCAATTTGCCTGAGGCAGAGCCTCACCGATTTTTTCTATCCTTTCATCAACTTCAACGTGGAACAGCTTTGCAGCAACCGTGAGAAGAACTCCCGCGAGTATTCCGCAGCCTCCTACGATAAGTGCTGGTATCAGATAAGTCATTTCCGCACCTCCTTAGCTGAACAGTCCCGAAAAGCCCATAAAGCTCACGGATACTATTGAAGCTGCTATCAGGGTCGAAGGTACACCCTTGAAGGTCTCAGGAATGTCTGCGTATTCGAGCTTCTTGCGTACCCCGGAGAATATGACCAGAGCGAGCATGAAGCCAAGTCCTCCGCCGAATGCATTGACTATTGATTCGCCGAAATTGTAGCTGTTGTCAATATTGAGTACGGTAACGCCCAGTACAGCGCAGTTCGTTGTAATAAGCGGAAGATAAACACCCAGTGACTTGTACAGCGAAGGTATGCACTTTTTCAGCATGGTCTCTACAAGCTGTACGAACAGCGCGATCACCAGTATAAATACGACCGTATCGAAGTATTCAAGATCGTTCGGAACGAGTATTCCGTGGTGTATCGGATAGGTAACGAGAGTTGCACATATCATTACAAAGGTTACCGCAAGTCCCATGCCTGTGGCGCTGTCGAGCTTCTTAGATACGCCGAGGAAGGGGCAGATGCCCATAAATTTTGAGAGTACAAAGTTATCTGTCAGCATTGCTGAGAGAAGTATCACGAATAAAGCCTTCACTGACAATCACCTCCGCTCTTTCCACAGGTCTCAGCGTGTGGACAGCCCTTGCAGCCAAGCTCCTGCGGGGGCTTCTTGTTTGAAAGCTTGTTCACAAGTGCGATTATTATGCCGAGCGTGAAGAAGCCCCCTGCCGGCATTATGAACAGAAGCATCGGATTGGTATGGAGGACGGGGATGTCCATTCCCATCCACTGACCTGCGCCGAGTATCTCACGGACTGAACCCATGAGGAACAGCGCAAGCGTAAAGCCTATGCCCATTCCTACTGCATCACAAGCTGAGGCGACTACACCGTTCTTGCTTGCGAACATCTCTGCTCTGCCGAAGATTATACAGTTTACCGTAATAAGCGTAAGATATATTCCGAGGCTGTCGTAAAGATCCGGCAGATAGCCCTCAAGAAGGAATCCGATAAGCGTTACAAAGCTTGCTATGATCACTATGAACGCCGGTATTCTTACCTTGTCAGGAATGACCTTTCTAAGCGCTGATATTACTATGTTTGAACCGAGAAGGACAAATGTTGTCGCAAGTCCCATTCCTATGCCGTTTTTCGCCTGAGTTGTTACTGCCAGCGTCGGACACATACCAAGCAGCATCACAAGCGTAGGGTTTTCTTTAAGTATGCCCTTGGTAAGCTCCTTACCCAGCGAATTCTTATTCTCTGCCACTCAGTATCGCCTCCTTATTTTTATTGTATACGTCGAGCGCTGTCTCGACTGCCTTTTTCATGCCCTTTGACGAGAAGGTTGCTCCGCTTATCGCTTCAAGCTCAACTGGCGAGCTCACCGCGCCGTAGAACTGCTCGCGGAAGTCTGAGTTGTCCTTCACCTTCGAGCCAAGGCCGGGAGTTTCTCCCAGCGCTATGAATTCTATCTTTGAGATACTGCCGTTCTCATCTATGCCTACAAGAATATTGATGCCATCTTTGGAATAACCGTCAGTTATTACCTGTACGGCAGTCTTTCCGTCGGGAGTTACAGCTATTGCTTCAACTGAGTCCTCGCCGAAATTTGTGTCCAGAAGCGTAATATCAGTCTTGCCGAAAAGAGATTCGACGGAGCTGCTGAACTTCTTCTCCTTCTGCTCCTCAATACTGTCAGCTGTCATTTCATGAGCAAGCACAAGCAGCAGCGAGGTGACTATACATATCATCGTGAGGACGAGAGTGGGTAATACGTTTTCTTTCATTTGCTCTCAGCCTCCTTTGCACCGAATACCTTTGTGCGGGTGAGCTGCTCTATGTACGGTGTGAGCACGTTCATAAGCAGTATCGAGAAAGATACACCCTCGGGATATGAGCCAAAGTGCCTGATAACAAAGGTTATGATACCGCAGCCCAGGCCGAACACTATCTTTCCCTTTGTGGTGATAGGAGTTGTTGCGTAGTCTGTTGCCATGAAGAATGCTCCGAGGAATACTCCGCCTGCAAGTATATGATAAAGCGGATCGCCGCCTGATACCCAGGTGAGAAGGGCAAGGCTTCCGATGAAGGATGCCGGTGCAGCAAGCGAGATTATCTTTCTGCAGGCAAGATACAAGCCTCCGATGAGCAGCGCAAGTGCACAGGTCTCACCAAGACAGCCGGCAGTAGTTCCGAGGAAAAGGTCTTTATAGGATGCGGAACTCTGCCCGATACCGGCAAGCTCTGCACTGCTCATACCCTCAAGTCTCAGCGGAGTTGCAGCCGAAACCGCATCTACCTTCTCACCGAACGGAAGGTCCCACTTTGTCATTGCCGAGGGGAAAGATACCATAAGCACGATTCGTGCTGTTATAGCCGGGTTTGCAAAGTTCTGTCCAAGTCCTCCGAAAAGCTGCTTAACTATTACTATAGCCACAAATGAGCCGATCACCGCCATCCAGTATGGCAGCGAAACAGGAAGGTTCATTGCAAGTATCAGTCCTGTAACTACTGCCGAAAGATCAGTGATTGTATTGTCACGCTTCATCAGCCTTCTGCTCAGATACTCAAATATAAGACAGCTTGAAATGGTGACCGCAGTCAGAGGAATTACGCGAAGTCCGAATATGTAGCACGCCGCACACCATGCAGGAAGCAGCGCGATTATAACGTTGAGCATTATGCCGGACGTTTTGGTATAGTTTTCGTCGTGCGGAGACGGCGAAACGATAAGCTTATTCAATGTCCTGCCTCCTTACTTTCTCGGTATCAGCATTTTTGCGAGCTGATTTGTCTCGGCGAGCTTCCTGTTCGCCGGACATACATAGGTACAGCTTCCGCAGTTCATGCAGAGCGTGACCTTGAGAGCCTTCAGATCCTCAACGCTTCTGATTTTGTACGCCTTGTCGATCTCAGCAGGCATGAGTCCGAGCGGACATACCCTTACGCAGCGGCCGCATCTTATGCAGGCTGAGGTCTTTCTGTCGTCGTAATTATTTATCGCAAGCAGCGCATTGGAAGTTTTTACGACCGGCATTTCAACGTCAGGTATGCTCATTCCCATCATTGGACCGCCGGCGATGATTTTCTTTACGTTGTCAAAGTCAGTCTTGCAGAATTCCAGCACCTCGCGGAAGGAAGTTCCGATAACTGCACGGACGTTCTTAGGCTCGCCAACAGCATTTCCGTCAACTGTAAGCCTGCGCTCAGTGAGCGGCATACCTGTCTTTGTGTAACGGTAGAGGAAAGCACAGGTCGAAACGTTCAGAACGATAACATTTTCATCCGAGGGAAGCTCCCCCTCCTTGACGATACGTCCTGTTGTGCTGTAGATTATCACCTTTTCGGCTCCCTGAGGATAGCTCGAGGGGAGAGTTACTATATCTATAGTGTCATCGTTTGCAGCCATTTCAGTGAAGTTCCTGATAGCCTCAGGCTTATTTGCCTCTATTGCAAGCTTTGCATATTTTATTCCGAGCTGGGACTTCACAAGATTTATCCCGCCGATTATATCTTCCGGTGCTTCGAGCATTTCCCGGTAATCGGCTGTGATATAGGGCTCACATTCAGCCGCATTTATGATAAGGGTGTCTATCGGAGTTTTGGGGTTCAGCTTGATATGTGTCGGGAAGCCAGCACCTCCGAGTCCACACGCTCCGCTCTCACGGACTGCTTTAAGAAAGCTTTCCTTATCCGTGATAACAGGCGGTACTACTTCCTCAGAGACAGTCTGCAACCCATCAGACTCTATCTCAACCGCCTTGCACACCGCACCCATTGCAGTACGGTAGTCTGTAATTGCAGTTACCTTTCCTGAAACTCCTGAATGTATCGGTGAGCTGAATGCCGCCTCAGCGTCGCCTATTTTCTGACCGACCTTTACCGTGTCTCCTATCTTGACGAGAGGCTGACATGGTGCTCCCATGCTCATTGACATGGGGATCCTTACCTTCGCCGGGAGCGGAAGTTCCACAGTCGCGCAGGACTCCGTATTTTTGCGGTGGTCGAGCTTTATACCGTTGAGTTTTCTCATCAAATTACTCCTTGAAACTTGCGGATATACCGCAAAAATTATTCATAGCTCAAATACGCCATACTTTTTTATTATACACTATTTTTTATCCTGTTTCAAGCCCTTTCCGGCAATTTTAAACTGATTTATTCGATAAAATGTTAGTGTATGCTAATCATCTTGACAACATTACTATTCAGTGATATTATATTATTAAAGTATTTTGTATATGCTGTAAGGCTTCTGAAAGGTCGGTTTTGTGTGATCTATACTGTAACATTCAATCCTGCCGTTGATTACGTTGTCCACACTGCCAGGCTCGTTCATGGCTGCGTGAACCGTTCGGCTTATGAAGAAATGTATTTCGGCGGCAAGGGCTTAAATGTCTCTGCCGTCCTTGCCGAGCTCGGCGTAAGTTCAAGGGCTCTCGGCTTTATCGCCGGCTTTACCGGTGATGCTATCGAGAAGGGTGTCCGAGAAATGGGTGTCGATACAGATTTTATAAGACTTCCCGAGGGTAATTCCCGCATAAATGTCAAGATCAAGGCTGATGCAGAAACTGAGATAAACGGTCAGGGACCGCGTATCTCCCCCGCTGAACTCGATGAGCTGTTCGATAAGATCCATAAGATTCGCAGCGGTGATACCCTTGTGCTTGCCGGAAGTATTCCCTCATCACTGCCTTCTGATATCTATGAAAGGATAATGAAGTCTCTCCCAGACCGTGGAGTAAGGACTATCGTCGATGCTTCGGGAGAGCTTCTCCTGAATGTGCTGAAATACCGTCCATACCTCATAAAGCCCAATCATGTCGAGCTCGGGGAGATATTCCGGACCGAGCTCAGGAACGAGAATGAGATCATCCGACGTGCTTCCATGCTCCGGGAAATGGGCGCAAGGAATGTACTCGTTTCCATGGCTGAGAACGGAGCGATCCTTCTTGATGAAAACGGCGGTATACATAAATGCAGCGCCTGCCGCGGAAAAGTCAGGAATTCTGTCGGTGCAGGTGATTCAATGCTCGCCGGTTATATCGCTGGCCTTCTCGAGGGAGACTGCGAACACGCTCTGAAACTTGGCACAGCCTGCGGCGGAGCAACTGCCTTCTCTGACGGACTTGCAAAAAAGTATTATATCTTTGAGCTGCTTGAACAGATAAAATAACAACGACCGCACCGGTGTCTGAAGCCTGTGCGGTCATCTTTTTCTCTTGAATTTAGGCGCAAGTCTTTTGCGGTAGAGCTTGTATGCACTTTCGAGGTTGAAGTCGTACATTATGAATACCGCGTTTGCCATGCCAAGCAGGATGTATGCCCCGTACCTCCCGTAATCTCCCATCTCATCAAGAAGCTGGTCAAGCCCGAAGATGTAGACTGTAACAAAAAAATACGCTATTATACAGACGTTGCTGATGAGAAGCTTCAGCCCTACGCGAAGCACTCTAAGCGGCACCTTCGATATGTAAAGCCGCACTATCGGGTAATGTCCGAATAGCATTATAAATATCAGTGCGGCTTCCTTATCAAATGTGATGAACAATGATAATATCCCTACGGCAACATATGTGAGCAGCGCCCAGCTCCGGCTCACTTCCTCCGCTATTATCATCAGCAGAACTCCCGCTGTCATCGGCAGCACAAGGTAGAGCGCCGGTATCACTCCCGCAAGAAACATTGTAACAAGGCAAAGCGCCGCTACAATTCCTCCAAGAGCAACACGGTAGCTTACATCCCTCATTATCTGCCTCCGCCGTTCTTCTGCTTGGCGTGCTGTACGTTATATGTCACAGCAGCAAGCAGCTTGTGCGGAACAAGCCGCTGCCCTATCGCACACGCCTTGATCGCAATTCCGGGAACAGCAAAAAGCTTTCCGGCAAGTGCCTTCTTCACTGCATACTCAGCCGCATATTCCGGTGAGATCGGCTTTGCGCTGAATGTTACACCGGCGCGGTCATTGAAATTAGTGTTCACAGGTCCGGGACAGAGAACTGTTATCGTGACCGGCGACTTTGCTCTGCGAAGTTCCTCATAAATGGCTATGGAAAGCCTCAGGACGTAATTCTTCGAGGCGTAGTACGACGACATCAGCGGTCCTGTCATGAAGCCCGCTACTGAGGCAACGTTTAGTATCCTGCCACGTCCCTGCTTCTTGAAATCACGCAGAAAAAGCTTGGTCAGGATGTGCAGCGCTGTAATGTTGACATTTATCATGTTGATCTCATTGTCAAGATCAGTCTTGTCAAATTCACCGAATACTCCGTAGCCTGCATTGTTCACAAGCATATCCACGTTCTTTCCGCGGCAGAATTCGTATACCTTCATTACCTCTCCGCGGTCAGCAAGGTCGGCACTCACTATCTCAGCTCCACCAAGCTCCTCACTGAGCTGACGCAGCACGCTCTCGTCCCTGCCGGTCAGGATGAGCTCCCATCCGCGGCGCCTCAGGCTTTCTGCGATACATTTTCCTATTCCGGATGTTGCTCCGGTAACAAGTGCTTTCATGATTGACCTCCTTCACTTATATCAATAGAGGAAAGTATCCCCTTCCTGCTCAGATCTTCTATACCGAAAAGTATAAGCGTCTGCTCATAGTCTGACAGATCAACATAGTCTGTTATCTTACCGGTCAGAAGCTCCGGCGATACTACGTCGATCTCGCTGTAATGCTGTATCAGAAACGGTATGAAGCAGTCGGCATAACCGTCCTTTATGACAAGCAGCCGGCGCTCGTTGTTTACCGTTGTCTTTATTTTAACAAGTGGTACCTCCTCGCCGAGGTAGGCATTGTATTTATAGTCAGAATCAAGCTGACCGGCATCGTATATCTGCTTTTCAACAGACTTCCCGCTGTTGTAATAGCCCGTACAGGTCTCAACATCTGCTCCGGACGGATAATAGTAAAAGTCAAGTATATCCGGATCAGTCCCGCTGTAAAGACTGCGGTTGTAGAGATTGCCCCGAAAATCCGAGGAAACGTGCCTTACAGAATATTTATCATAGGACGTCGGCAGAAATCCGAGCTTCTGTATGACTGTACGGTAAACGCAGTATGCGCCGTAGCTCGTCCATTTTGTATCGTTGCGGTAATATATATAGTTCCCGTTGAGCATACGGAGTATATTGTAGGCATCAATACGCTTTATGCCGCCGCTTAGCCTGTCGTACAGATCGGTTATCTGCTGGCTTTCACGGTAATCGTCAAGGTATTCAGGAAGCTTCTCACGGTATACTCCCGAGGATGTCGGTATCGCTGCGATGTAAAGCGCTCCGTTATAGGCTGAGGCAAAGCTGTTGATGTATCGTGCGCTCTCTGCCGCAGTCTGACGCTTTGAAGCACTGGCATCAAGCAGCATATCATCCGAGATATACACTCCGTTCACCATGCCCTCACCAAGCTCAGACCTGACTGCCGTGTTGAGCTTTATCCATTTGCTTCTCAGAGGAAAATGATCGGTCACATAGGCTGAAATATCAAGCGCTGCTCCTCCGTCGGTGAGCGATGAAAGACTGAATGACGGCCTTTCTGCAAGCACTCTGTTTTCATCTGCGGAACGGGCTTCCTTATTCCCGAATACAGTTATCAGCATAAAATACGCCATAAATACAAGCACTGCGACCGCGGTAATCCTGCTCGATAGCTTTGTCATTATTTCCACCTCCGCTCATATATTCATCAGTATCATCCCTGAACTTCCGCTGTACGACATAAGCCCTGTGCAGAGTATCAGCAGCGCAAGTACTATAACTGGTGAAGCTGCCGTAACTACGGTCCTTACCGGGTTCTTGCCAGACCTCATCATCATGTTCCTGAAAAGGTCGGTCGAGGCGTACATTGTAACAAGCAGAATTACTACATAGGATTTCAGCAGGTAAAGCGAAAATGAGTCCGCAAATCCTCCTCCGCCGCCTGTCATGGCAAGCAGATACCTCAGTGAATAGCCGATATTGCTCCCAGAAAGGAAAACTCCGAAGATCATTACAGTAAATGCTGTATAAACTCCGCCGGTCATGTTGATAACCTTCCCGCGTATAAAAAGCGTTTCAGCAGTAATTGCTGCTCCGGTCAGTATTCCCCATATCACTCCATTTATGCTGAATGTGTACCAGAATCCGAAAATTCCCCAGACTCCTATGAATATCAGCCTTTTCAGCACATTGCTCCTGAAATGCGACGAAAGCGGCTTGGTAATATAACGCCTCATCCACTGGACTACCTGGATATGCCAGCGCGCTGCGAAATACCTTATCCTTACGCTGAAAAGCGGATAGTTGAAGCTCTGCGGCATACGAAGTCCGAAGCAATAGCCTGCGCCTGTACCCATATCAGAGAATCCGGAAAGTGTAAAATACAGGCAGAGCACATACGCAAGCGCACCCATCCATGCTGTCAGCGCCGACATATCCTTCAGCGCAATGCCGTGGACAGCTTCATATAAAAGATACAGCGTATCAGCTGCAAGCACCTTCTTTGAAAGCCCCTTCACGAATATCGTCAGCCCTACGCCTATCTCCTCAAGCTGCGTTTTTCGGCTGTCAAGGACCTTGCAGAAGCTCCTGTATCTCAGAAGCGGTCCCATTATAAGGCGCGGGAAGAATATGAAATACAGCCACAGCTTCGCGTAATTGCTCTCAGCCTCAAACCTTCCGCTGTATACATCTATAAGAGTGCCTATCGCGCCGAGCACCATAAAAGATATACCTATCGGGAAGAAATCCTCCGGCAAAAGCATACCATTTCTGAGTGCTGCAAACATCTCAGCCCTGAACATGAACAGCGAAAATATATCATACAGAACTCCTGCCCCGAATATCACAGATGCCGCCTCGCTCTTACCGCGGAAACGTCCGATACCACGGCAGGCGCAGTAATTGACAAGCGTGAAAAATGCTGTGAATACAAGATACCTCAGACTCAGCAGCCCGCAGAACAATGCACTCAGCAGCAGCAGCACGAGCGGCTGGCGTTTTCTTGGCGTTATGTAGTATATCAGCAGCGAGAACGGCAGAAATCCGTATATGAAAAGCAGGCTGCTATATATCATCTTTTCCCTCCTTGACCTTTGCGGCAAGCTCGTCCGCGTTCATCATAGTATTCAGCACCTCAACAAGTGAGGCTGCTGACATGAGCTCAGGAAGTCCCAGCGACCTCTGGAGCCTTTTCCGCGCAGAAGAACTGTCAGCTCTCCCGCTGAGCCCAAGCTCATAAAGGGTGAGTTTTGTTATATCTCCGGCAGTCTCACGCTCAGATGGAACTACTCCTGCTTTCTTGAAAGCTTCCTCAAGCAGCTTCAGGCTTATCCCCTCAACACCGAGCTTTCCCTCAGCAGAAGGCTTTGCCTTGCGTTTTTCCTTGCCGAAAACATCCGGGATAAAAACGCTGCGGACTTTCCCGTCTCCGACAGCGCCTTTAATATAGCCGCGTATCCTGCGCCCTGCACTGTCTGAGTCAGTGAGGATTATTATCCCCGTCTTCCGCGCGTAGTACCTGATAAGTTCAAGCTTTTCCGGATCATTGAAAATATGGAAACCGTTGGTCACTATTATTACTGCGTCCACAAGCGAGGAAAGCTTGATCTTGTCATACTTTCCCTCAACGACTATTGCTTCGTCGATCTTTATCATCACTGCCTCCGTCAGTTACGGGTCATCAGCATCTGCGTGACCATCTGTTCAAGTACGATCTTCTCATCACCTGATGATGAATTCAGCTTTACTGCGGTGTCTCTGAGTATTGCGATACAGCTCCTGAGGCGCTTTATGCTCATGCGGGAGCTGTCCCTGAAGGCATTGCCAACCTTGAAGCCCCATTTATAGTCGAAATCCGAAGTCACATCCTCCTGAGTCCGCATTGCCGAGCGCGCACAGGCTGCACGGTACATATCTATAAATGACGTCGTGATATTGGCAAGAATTGCGCCGCGGTTCTCCTTGTCAGCCATGAGCTCGTCAAGCGCCTCGAATGCCTCTGCACGACGGAATGCCGCTACTGCATCGGCAAGTCTGAATACCGTTGTATTGCTCTGGCGGTGTACCATGCTGAGCACAGTCTCGCGGGTTATCTCGCTGCTTCCGGCATAAGCGCATAGCTTGTCGATCTCATTTCTGATAGTAAGCGTATCGGAAAGGCAGAGCTCAGCAATAAGTCTTGCATTATCCAGTGAGATAAGACTTCCCCTTGCTGAAACAGATGCTGCAATATCCTTCGCAAGCCCATCAGTCGTCTTTACAGGACAGTTGACAGCCTCACCATGCTTTGCTGCATAATCGGCAAGCTTTTTATTCTTGTCAGCAATTACCTGACCGCCTGCCTTGCGGTCATATCTGGTCTTTATCTCAAAACCGGTGACATTGAAGATCAGCACTGTCATCGGCGGGATATCCTTGATGGCTTCAAGCAGCCTCTTGTTCAGATCCTCCGCGGAAAGCCCGCGCATATCATCTCTCGGACGCTCACAGTTGTAGTCATTTATGAGTATACAGTTGTGATCTGACATCATCGGAACCATCTGGATCATGTCAGCAAGCTCTGTAAACGACAACTCCCTTCCATTGAGCCGGTTCAGAGCAAATTCCTCGTTATCGCCGACTGCGGCATTTATGACCTTCTTTGTGAACTTTTCAACATCGGTGACGCTCTGCCCATAGATGTAGTATATGTTGGAAAGTCCTTCTTTTTTCAGCTTCGCCGCAGCAGCCTTTGCATCAATATATGGCATCACAGCCTCCTTATGCTGTATTCTCCGTCAGAATACAGTATTATCTCAAAATTGTTGTCGCAGTTTACCCCCACGTTCATTCCTTCTCCTGCATCAGCCGACTTATTTCCGCCGTACCATACGCAAAGAGCAGCCTCGCTGTCAGCCTCCGTCCCTGAAGGAAGTATGCTGATCCGCGTTTTTCCGAATCCGGCAGTCAGTATGCCTCTGTCGTAGGTAACGCTGCGTGTCCCGTAGCTGAAGGAAAAACCTCTGTCGCCCCAGTTCTCACTCTCCACACCGTAAATATATGTATCGACATATGTATATATCTTCTCGCAGTCAATATACTCCAAAGCCCCAAGATAAGATGTATACTGCGAGTGGGGACGCTCGGTAAGAAACAATCCTGAGACATCTTTATACCCGCTCCGCATGAGATACTTTCTTACATAGTACGGCGAACGGTAGTCCCCGCTCAGGTCGATAACATCAGCCCTGCTGCCGGAGGTTATGACGACAGCTGCTTTACTTCCCCTTCCAAGTACGGCTATAGTCATACATCTGCTGCGTATATTGCCGCTTATAAAGGACGAAATGAATACCGCGCATAACGCTGCGGCGGTGCATACACCTGTGATACGCCGGTCGGAGGCAACTATCTGTATAAGCACAATTATAACAGCAGCTGCAAATGCTATACGGACAACTGTACTGCTGCCAGCCGTAAAGTACACTCCGTTCACCCTTGCAAGTCTGTCCGAAACCTCAATGACAAGGGTGATTATGTATCTTGCAGGGACGAGCAGAGGTGTAAGCATTCCTCCTGTGAAAAGAAATATATACCCTGCCGCCAGCACTATAGTACACAGCGGAAGCAGAAGCAGATCAGCTGCCGGTGCAATAAGTGACACTCCTTCAAAATACTTCATGCCAAGCGGCATAACACAGATATTCACGCACAGCACGCTTATAAAGGCTCTCAGAAGCCCGAAATGCAATCCTTCATCCGGGATATTCTTTGTCATATACGGTGCAAATACACCGATACCAAAGGTACCCGCAGCTGACATATGAAACCCAGGACTGTATATGACATACGGATTGCTCAGGCATATCAGCAGCACTGCTGCCGAAAGTGAGGTAAATACGTCCGTCTGACGACGAAATAGTTTAGCCGTACAGATCATATCAGCCATTATTGCTGCTCTTACGGCGGATACCGGAGATTCTGTCATGAGGATGAGCAGTACAAGAAATACATTCATGACAGCAAATTCAGCGATCCTTCCCATGTGAAAAAGCCCGAGCAGCCACATAAGTCCTGCCGCTGCAAGAGTAATGTGCAGTCCTGAAACAGCGAGGATATGCGCTATACCGCAGCGCGCAAGGGCAGCCCTTGCACCTGTTTCAGGAGCATCAGAGGCTTTGCCGAACATCATTCCTGCAAGAAAGCTTCCGGATTCTTCGTCCATTGTAAGCATAAGATCAGAGCATATCTCAGAGCGATATTCAGCAAGTCTGTTCCTGAGATTTGACCTGCCAAGTCTTTCTACCTGTATATCACTTGCAGAAGCGGCTGTAATGAACACACCCTCCGACATCAGACGGCTGCGTGTATTGTAAAGATAGTCGTTCTCAGGCACTGTGAACTTACAGCTCCCGGCACTTATCCTGTCGCCGTATCTTACGTCAACAGTATCAGTATATAAAGTCACTTTTGCCGGAACAGAGCCGTTTATCCTGCCTTTCAAGGTATAGGTAGACTTGCCTCCGGTGTGGTCTGATATACCTGTGACTGTTCCGGAATAGCTTCCGGTCTTACCGTCAAATGCTGTCACCGGATCCTTTCTCAGAGCGCCGTACAGAGTTATATGGCAGCAGGCTGCAACAAAAACCAATACTGCTATGATGTAGTCAGTACGCTCAAGTCCACGGTACTTGCCTATGAAGAAAAATCCTGCCGCTGCACAGACAAGTAATCCCGCTCCTCTTATCCCGGTAAAAAACGAAGCGAAAAATAATCCCGCCATATATACTGCCGCAGTTAAAATCATTTTTCGCTTCATATTATTATTCCTTTACTTGAAGAAAAGCGGAAGCTTTTCAAGGAAGATTATATCTGTTCTGTCGGCAGCGTCACCCTCTGCGAGAACTGCTGCCTTTCCGGTGATATTTCCGCCGGCTGCTTCTGTGAGTTTTTCAAGCGCGGTGAGTGACTCGCCCGTGCTGATAACGTCGTCAAGGAGAAGAACTCTCCTGCCACTGAGCATCGCTGCCTTTTCGCTCGAAAGATAAAGCTTCTGCTCGTTTGCTGTTGTTATCGACTTGACATTGACTTCAATAGGATCACTCATGTAGAGCTTTACGGATTTTCTTGCAACTACATAGGGCTTGCCGGACTGACGCGCCATTTCATAGGCAAGCGGTATACCCTTCGACTCAGCCGTGAGTATAACATCAAATTCTCCGCACTTTTTCAGCAGCTCAGATGCGGCTGCAACGGTGAGCTCAACATCTGAAAACATTACAAATGCCGCTATATCGAGCTTTTCATTCAGAGGGCATCGGGGAAGCTCTCTTTCAAGTCCCGCTATGGTCATTTTATAGGTCTCAGCCATTTCGACTCCCCCCTTATTCGGTCTTGCCGAGAGACTCAGGTCCCCAGCCCATTTTTACGCCTGCAAGCATATGGAAATGTATATGCTTTACAGTCTGTCCGGCATCGTCGCCGCAGTTGTTGATGATACGGAAGCTCCCTATCGCCTCCTGCTTTGCTATCTTTGCAGCAGCCTCGAATACCTTTGCGATAACTCCGGAATTTTCAGCAGTTATCTGGTCAGCACCGCTGATATGTACCTTAGGTATGATAAGGCAGTGGAAAGGTGCTATCGGAGCAATGTCCTTGAATGCGAAAACATAGTCGTCCTCATAGACCTTGGTGCTCGGGATATCTCCGTCAATTATCTTGCAGAATAAGCAGTCCATATTAATTCTCCTTTTCAGTATAATGAGGGCGGAATCCCGCCCCATTTATGCGGTCACTTTACGATATCTGATACAACGCTCTCGAATTTGCTCAGTGCTTCATCTATCTTGGCAATATCGCCTGCACCTGCCATTGCTCCGTCAGGCTTTCCGCCGCCCTTACCGCCTGTTACAGCAGCTATCTCACGAACGATCTTTCCGGCATTTGCTCCCTTTGCAACAGCTTCCTTTGTGCAGACACAGTAGAATGTGCCTTTTTCGCCGACCGTTCCGGCAAAGAGTGCTATTACAGCCTCATTTCTGTCCTTTACGCTGTCGCCGAGTTTTCTGAGAGCATCAGGAGCTGAACCGTCCATGCGTGCGGAAACAAGCTTAACTCCGCCGACTTCCTTTGCGTTGTCGAAAAGTGCAGCGGTCTTTGCGTTTGCCATCTGCTGTGTGAGGCTCTCAAGCTTCTTGTCCTTGTCCTTTATCTCAGCAGCCATTGCAGCACACTTCTCAGGAAGTTCAGTTACATTGGCAAGCTTTATAGCCTTTGCAGCCTTGTTTATTGTGTCCTTGTAGCCGTTGAGAAGATCAAGCACTCCTGTTCCGGTAACTGCTTCGATACGTCTTACACCAGCAGCAACCGAGCTCTCGGAAACGATCTTGAAAAGTCCGATCTGTGCTGCATTTGAAACGTGTGTACCGCCGCAGAACTCAATAGAATCGCCTGCTGTTACAACTCTTACAGTATCGCCGTACTTTTCACCAAAAAGTGCCATTGCGCCAAGCTTCTTGGCCTCCTCAATAGGCATTTCCTCCATAGTTACCGGAGTAGCTGCCATTATGAAGGTATTTACTATTTTTTCAACATCAGCGATCTCCTCATCAGTCATTGCCGAGAAGTGGTTGAAGTCAAAACGGCAGGCTTTATCATTAACGAGCTGTCCGGCCTGATGAACGTGGTCACCAAGTACCTTTCTGAGTGCATTCTGAAGAAGGTGTGCGGATGTATGGTTACGCATAATGGAGCATCTTCTTGAAGTGTCAACCATTGCTGTCACCTTGTCGCCCTTTGAGAGATCGCCCTCAGTGATAGAAGCGATGTGGAGGAAGTGTCCCTCAGACTTGATCGTGTCTTCAACAGCAGCAACACTTGAAGCACTGAAAATCGAACCGGTATCGCCTACCTGTCCGCCGCTCTCAGCGTAGAAAGGTGTCTTGTCCAGAACGATAACAACATCATCGCCCTCAACGGCTGTCTGTATCTCAGCACCGTCCTTGTAGATCGCAAGAACTGTTGCATCTTCCTCATTCATGCTTGTATATCCGGTGAATACAGTCGCGGGAGCATTGACCTTTATACTGTTGTCAGCCCATGATGAGCCAGCCTTTGCAGCATGATCAGCCTTTGCTCTTGCACGCTGCTCCTTTGCAAGCTCAGTGAAGCGCTCGCGGTCAACTGTTAGGCCCTTCTCCTCGCAGATCTCCTCAGTAAGGTCGATCGGGAAGCCGTATGTATCAGAAAGCTTGAATGCGTCGTCTCCGGAAAGAACAGTCTTGCCCTCAGCCCTGAGAGCCTCAGTGAAACCATTGAGAAGCTCGGTACCCTTGTCGATAGTCTTAGCAAAAGCCTCCTCCTCAACGCCGATTATCTTCTTGATGTAGTCACGCTTCTCCTCAAGCTCCGGGTATGCGCCCTTATTCTCATTGATAACAGTGTCACAGACCTCGCAGAGGAAAGGACGTGTGATCCCTAAAAGTCTGCCGTGACGTGCAGCTCTTCTGAGAAGACGGCGAAGTACATAGCCGCGCCCCTCATTTGAAGGAAGGATTCCGTCGCCGACCATAAGTGTAGTGCTCCTGATGTGGTCAGTGATAACACGGAGTGAAACGTCTGTCTTGGCATCCTTCTTATACTCAACACCTGCAATGGACGAAATATGCTTCATAATATTCTGAACTGTATCGACCTCGAAGATGTTGTCAACACCCTGCATTACACAGGCAAGTCTTTCAAGTCCCATACCTGTATCAATGTTCTTGTTCTTCATCTCAGCATAGTGACCTTCTCCGTCACTGTCGAACTGGCTGAATACGAGGTTCCATATCTCAATAACACGGTCGCAGTCACTTGCCTGCTCAAAG
>ODAI012766900.1_pt1 | contig 17795 bp, 13 predicted proteins | sample 1539321 | NCBI WGS metagenome assembly ODAI01 (sample SAMN02144231, study PRJEB22623) | gut metagenome | biome: sheep rumen | host: Ovis aries | place: New Zealand | reverse complement strand
GATTTACAACAGGCACTCGAAGATGCAACCGACAACGGAGCACTCGCTGCATTTCTCTCTTCTAACGGAGGTACCGCCAGCGAAGACGAATTTACTGCCTGCATAGCTTCGCCTTCCTAATTTTTTGTCTTTTTCACATTATTCAGGATGCACAAAACACTGCTGCATCCTGATTTTCATTTTAAAATAACAAGCTCCATCTCTTATAGTTCCCACAAAAGAATTGAAAATAAAGAAAAAGTCAGTTACAATTAAACAAAATATTATGAAGGGAGAATATCTATGAAGAATTGCAAAAAAGTTTTGTTGGCAATTTTTTTATTGAGCCTAACATTCATTATTTTTTCTTGCTCTCAGTTTGGAACCGGTTCTGTTGCATTTCAATTTGACAAAGAATTTATAGAACAGGTAAATCAGTATAAGCAAAAGTCTGCGGGGCAGTCTCGTTCTGTTTTAGATTCATATATAAACGGAACAACCTATGTTGAAGTAAGTCTTGAAGGTGACAAAGAACTAACACAGACAGTGCCTTTGGAAGAAGATGTGTTTATAGAGTTTGAAGGCATACCAGTAGGTGCTCGTATTCGTGCAGTACTTACACTCTTTTCGCAAGAAGACATTGAAGACCCTACAACACGAGAAGACATTTGTTCTGGAGAAAGTGCTTGGACCGTTATAACTGCTGGAGAGAACATTCTTGAAATAACACTCAAAGACCTTACCTATAGAATTTATGTTACATATATAAATGATCAGAATGCTCAAAGCGGAGGCATTTTACGCGATTCACTTCAAAACGAACTTTTGTATGAAGGTATACATGACGGAAAGTCTAAAGCAAGCGGATATGTTTTTATACAGTCAGCCATAGATTGGATTGCCGCAAACGGAAAGTCAAATATAGATTACGAAATAATTCTTACAGGTTATAATGAAGCAAATGCTTTTAACCAACAAGTTGCCTTTGGTGCTTCAGATTCTTATGACGACACATTAAGCGGACACGCAAAGTCAATAACAGTTTCTAGTGAAAACAAAAACATTCCCGCCATACGCAAAACGAATAGCATTGTTTTTTCTGTGCAAACATCAGTGGTGCCCATATATTTTAAAAATATAATGGTTGAATCAAGCGCTTCAGCTTCTAGCCTTAACGGTGGTATTATTAGTGCACTCGAAAATATGGCTATGCATGTAACCATGTGTGAGGGTACTTCTTTTGTGGGAAGTGGAAATCTAGCCCAGTTTGGAGGAGCAGTCTATTTGAATGGCGGAACTTTTACCATGCAAGATGATGCGTCTATTTCTGGTTTTGCATCTAAATATGAAGGTGGGGCTGTCTGTATAAATAGAGGTTCTTTTACTATGAAAGACAATGCCCTTATTTCTGACTGTTCGGTAACAACCCTCGGTTATGGCGGCGGTGCTGTTGCAGTTGGCGAAGGAGCGACAAACCCAGCGTATTCAAGTTTTACCATGGAAGGCAATGCCCGCATAGAAAATTGTAATGCTAGTGCAAAAGGTGGAGCGGTATTAGTTACTAAATATGGCACTTTTACGATGAAGTCAGGAACAATAAAAGACTGCACTATAAACGGTGAAAATTACAACTATGGACATTGCATTTATGTTGATAGTCAGGATACGAGCGCCGGAAACATTACTCTGTCTGGCGGAAGTATTATATATACAGACACAACAACATCTCATGATGCTATATTCGTAAGAAGTGGCGCATGTAATTTTGAAATGTCTGGCAATGTCTACATTCAAGCACCAAATGTAATTAAGCTTGGTTGTTCAACTAGTACTTCATTAGAAAATCGACAAAAACTTGCTTACATACAGGTAACAGGCACGCTTATAAAACCGCTAACTGCATTAATTGATATATATGCAGCAAACGAAAGCGTTATGGCACAGCCTGTTGTTGAAGTCTCGGGCGTAAGTAATGCTTCTGAAGTGTATTCACATTTTATGGGTTATGACGCCTACTATTTTGATGATGGATTTGCAAGACAAGTTGATTATAAACTTGATGCTGCAGAAACTGTTTCTGTAGGCGACATAGTCTTTGCAAATGACAACAGCCGTGCAAGAGCAAGTTCTGCACAAAAACTTACCTACATGGACCGCCAGCGGGTTGTGGGACTTATTTTCTACAAGGGAAGAGAAACAGATCTGCTTGGTGAAGTAAATCTTATGGTGGGAACAGAAATGTATAGTGCAATATTTACGCAAGGAACTCCAAACAGTACCGCTGAATTTGATACTACACGAATAACAAATTTCCCGCAAATATCAGAACCAATGTCAAATAACACCGTGGTGTGGCGTGACAGCACAACAGGAAGTGTTTTATATACAGATGCACAAATCTCAGATGCTCAGCTGGGATCTGCATATCTGACATCACAATCATCACTGATAAGTGAAATTATAAGTGGCACTGAAACTCACTATCCGCTTCTGAACACTGTCCTGCACCATGGAGATAAATGGGCGGAAACAGATTATGCCCTTGATTCAAGTGTTGTCACAAATAACTGGTATATTCCCACTATTGCAGAATGTATACCGTTATGTGAGGCCTTCCAGGATTCTGAGTTCAGGGAAGTATATGAAACGTTCTATCGCACTACTGTTTATCCCAATCTTGGCCGGTGTGTAAGTATGACAAAGCTGTATAATGTTAGGCCAATGGATGGGTATTACTATCTTTTTGACGTAAATCTGAGTGAAGAAGAAAACTTTGGATTGATACGTCAAGAAGTTGCCTCAAACTCGACTTTTGCACTCCCCATCCACACCTACAGCGCAGACTAAGGGATTGGGTATGAAGAAGTCTTTGTGTATAACTTTAGCGTTCTTTTTGTGTTGTATGGTGTTGTCATGTAAGTATAACATTATTACATCGCCAGAAGACATGTCGCAGGCGCATACAATTACGTACGATCTTGACGGTGGTGTTAACGCTGCGTCAAACCTGTCGTATTACACTCCTGCGCGGCTACCCATGCGACTTGCCAATCCAACTAAGGAAGGATATCTGTTCTTTGGCTGGATAACAGAAGACAATTTTTTAATCAGGCAAATTCCAGCTGGCACAACAGATGACTTGTCGCTTAAGGCACTGTGGTATACCGAAGGACAGATGTATTATCTGGTAAAGCACAACCTTCAGGCTTTAGATGATGAAACTCAGTTTAACTTCTCTCAGCAGGAATACTGTCTTGGTACTGTCAATCAAATGAGCACTGCAACACAAAAAAACATAACAGGTTTTGATGTGCTTCCTGTACAGCAGCAGACCATTAGTGCAGACGGTTCAACTGTTGTAAACGTAAACTATGAACGCAAAACCTACAGCGTAGATTTTATAGTACAATATCCAGACAGAAAGGATTTATCAAAGTTTACGCTTTCGGGTAAGTATCAACAGCCTATAGAAATTCCCCAGTCGTATTTTCAATTTCCAAGATATCAAACTCAATATAATGTAGAGCGGTATGAACCCCATGAGCTGACATTTTTTGGTGATAGCAGTGAATATGATGTATTTATGTGTGTTTCCTATCTTTATTTGAGTTTAACACCTGCTGATAATACATTTTTTGTACCTGTCGATTACCGAGATTTCCGTGGATATAACGAAACGGGTACTGGTGACGGATATATAACGCAAGAACATGTAGCTCTTCTGAATGGTGGCAATTTTGTAGCGGGACGAGGGCATCCGGATTTTGAACGCATAAACAAAAGCGAAACAGGTATTGTAGAATCAAGATTAGGAACTGACGGTAAGCCGGTCTTTAAGCAGAGCCTGCAAACGGGAATAACGAGAGAATCTTTTGATATGTGGTTCAACGATTATGAAGGAATAAATAAAGGGATGGGCACTCGATTGATCTTAACTCGAACAGGTAATAAAACATATCAGTATTCAAATTCTTCATATTTTCCATTGGATGACTTTGACTATGGGTATGGAGCATCAACTGCAGGACACAATTATGATTTTACTGAGGAAATTTCTATTTGTTTTCAGTATGATGGCTCAGGCAGTATTACTATAAGCGGTGATGATGACATCTGGGTGTTTATAAACGGTATTCTTGCTGTAGATATGGGCGGTTGTCATACTGCCCGCTCTTCCCAAGTAAGCCTTACCGGCGTAAATCGGACACAGAATATAAACGGACGTGAAGTGACTTATAAATACAACGAAACCTTTGATATAGTAGAAGGTCAGCATGTTTATATAAAAATCTTTCATGCAAAGCGCAAAGCCGGCTATTCAACTTTCAGTCTTACACTAAATGGCTTAGATGTCGTTTCGGAAGGGCGATTTTAAAAAGTAACCCACACATCCCCCTAGACACTTGGAAAACCTCAAAATTTGGGTGGACATATAACACTCTACCTGCTATACTTGTATAGCAAAATGATGTTTGGAGGTGTCTATGTTAGCATTGAGATTAAAACCAGAATTAGAGAATCGTTTGGCAGCTCTTGCATTAAAAACTGGCAGGACTAAGACGTTTTATGCGACAAAAGCCATTGAACAACAATTGGATGACATGGAAGATTATTATCTTGCCGAGCAGTCATATAATGAATGGGTCGCAGAAGGGAAAAAGACATATTCTTTGGACGAGGTCTTTAACTGATGTTCACAATCGAAATCGCCCCCAAGGCTGCAAAGCAAATTTCTAAACTGCAGGAATCTGAAAAACTTGCAATCAAGAATTATCTCAAAGAAAAAGTTTCTAATGCAAAAGATAAGAAAGGGTTGTACGATATTGGCGGAACAGAACTGGTCGGAAATTTAAAAGGTCTCTGGAGATTTAAGGACAGTTCTTTCAGAAAGTACAGAATAATCGGCTATCTGGAAGATGAAAAATTGTATATCACCGTTCTTGCAGTTGAAGGCAGGTCTGATTCATATAAGAATAAAGAAGAACTTGCAAAAAGAGCTCGGAAGGGCGATTTTAAAAAGTAACCCACACATCCCCCTAGACACTTGGAAAACCTCAAATATTCGTTATAATAAAACAATAAGGGAGAATGTTGTATGAAAAAAGGCCGTTCACTTCTGTTTGTTGTTTTACTGGTTGCATTAAGCGCAGTATTATTTTCTTGCTCTCAGTTTGGAACTGGTTCTGTCGCGTTTCATTTTGATGCACAGTTTATAGAAGAGGTAAACCGTTACCGCCAGTCTGAACCCAGTCCCATTCCGTCACGTTCAGCACTGGACTCCTACATAAACGGGACCACATACGTAGAAGTAAAACTTGAAGGCGACAAAGAGTTAAGCGAAACCTATCCGTTAACAGAAGATCTTTTCATAGAGTTTGAAGGAATCCCTGTAGGTGCCCGCATCCGTGCAGTACTTACACTCTTTTCGCAAGAAGACATTGAAGACCCTACAACACGAGAAGACATTTGCTCTGGAGAAAGTGCTTGGACCGTTATAACTGCTGGAGAGAACATTCTTGAAATAACCCTGCGTGGACTTATGTACCGCATTTTTGTTACCTGGCGAAGCGATGCACAGACGGGAAACTGGGTTTTTGATGAAGCAATTTTAAACCAAGACCTTGCAGAATATGATGGCAGAACAGAAGATACCGGATTCAGCTATATTCAGACGGCCGTTGAATGGATTGCACGAAACGGAAAGTCTACCGAAGATTATGAAATTATTCTTACCGGATACAACGAAGCCAATGCGTTTGACCAGGAGACTACCTTTGGTAAAGTTCAGGATGAAGTTGACACGCTTACGGGGCATGCAAAATCAATAACTGTTTCAAGTACAAACAGCAGTGTACCAGCTATAGTCACTAATGCAGCTTCTGTTTTTGATGTAGCCACATGCCGTCCTGTTATATTTAAAAATATACAGATTGTTTCATCATCAGGCAGTACCTCTGTAAGCGGTCATGTTATCGGCACGCCGGAATCCCGAAGCGTAAACATTACCATGGGTCAGGATGCTGTGTTTATGGGTGACACTAACGCTGAACTAAACGGTAAATATGGCGGAGCAGTATACCTTTCCGGCGGAAGCTTTACCATGCAGGACAATGCAACTATTTCCGGATTCAAAGCCTGGTGTGGCGGCGGCGTGTATGCAAAATTCGGTACTGTCTATATGCAGGACAGCGCTGTTATTTCAAACTGTTCTGCAAGCGGCTATAATCCCTATTCTACAGAGTATGTAGGCGGCGGTGCTGTCTGTGTCGGTATAGAAGGCAGTGCTTCTTTTGTTATGAAGGGTAATGCAACTATAAAAGAATGTTCTGCTACAACTACTGCAAACGGTGGTGCTATTTTTGTCGGAACAGATGATACAAGCAGAGTATCCATAACTTCAGGTTCTATTAAAGACTGCACAAAAGCCAATGGTCATGGCGATGCAATTTATATTTCTCGTGACGGCGGTTATGCTTCTTTGTCCGGCGGAATTATAAAATGGACTGATACCACAACATGTCACGAAGCAGTATACATCCCCAGCCGTAAAAGTGAATTCATTCTATCAGGTAGCGCATACATTGAAGCACCAAACGTAATCCGCGTAGGATATTATACAAATGCCGACAATGGTAACCGTCTTGGAAAGGTGACCGTTGACGACAATCTTACCCGTCCGCTTGCAGCCTTAATTGATGTAGATGTCTCTACTTCGGATGGATTAAGCGCTCTTGAGTATTTTACTATAGTCGAAGCCGAAGAAGACAAAGTCCTGGATCTTTCTCATCTTATGGGATACAACGAATACTATCTTGAAGAAAGCGGACTTGCACAAAAGGTAGATGACTGGGCATCATCATCTGGAAGTGCTGTTCAGCTGGGAGACATTGTACTTTCAGATGGAACGCGTTTTACTTCAAACCGTGCAGACAAGCTGACCTACATGTACCGCCAGAAGGTTGTGGGACTTATTTTCTACAAGGGAACGGAAGCGGGAATTTTTGGCACAACACCCATGCTTGTGGGAACGCAGATATATTCTTATAGTCTTGAGAATGCAAACTCATCTACACCTGAACAATTTGATTATAATTATGGTTCGGTATCTGGAACGGTCATAACAAACTTTCCTCAAAGCGGAAGCTATCCTGATACATCCGCTAGTTTGTCATTTGAAGATGCCGTTTTCAGCTCGCCAAAAACAGGTGCTACGTATCTGCCACAGCTATCTAGCATTGTTACACAATTAATAAGCTATTCATCTTTTGTGTCTAGTAAATATCCCCTCTTGGAAAAAGTATTGAAATATGGCAATTCATTTACTGGAACTGCATACTACCCTGATCAAACGGGTAGTAGTGATAATTCATGGGCAGCAAACGCAAACAACTGGTATGTTCCGACAATAGCAGAATACAAGCCGCTGTATACTGCACTTCAGAATGCTGATTTCAAGAATGCACTGGAAACCTTCTGTGGTTCGTTGTCTGGCAAAACCTTTATGAGCGTAACACAATGTAGTGCTGCGTTATTTACGGGAAACACTACATGGCACTACTATCACTATGTAGCAAATTTAACAACTGGAAATATCAGCTGTTTGACGGCAAATACGTCTTGTTCAGCACTTCCAATCCACACCTACGTTGCAGAGTAAAAAATCTGCAACATAATGCCGTTAATTGTCACCCCGGTGTAGTACTATCCTTGTACGGTTTAACAAACTGATACAAGGAGGACTTTGCGTATGGAAATTATTCTGGTAATTCTGATTATTCTTGCCGGGGCACTGGTCTGTTACATTGCAAAAAGCGTCAAAGAATTCTTCTCAAGCGACATTGACAGCTTTAGTGTCACCTCATATTTTTCCCGATATGGCGGTATGAATGATTACGGAAGGGACTATGGAAATGACTACTCGTCCTCATACACAGCTTCTTCATATTCACCACATAACCCCAAAGCAGACCGCGTAGCCTGTGACGACTGCGACTATGAATCCTATTACGAAGAACTTGCCGACGATGCGGTAATGGGTGACTCTAATGCCATTGAAGAAATGCATGACGAATTTGGCGATGACTGGGAAGAAGAGAGGTAAAACCCGCTGATTTTTTTGCTAATCTGTATAGCATATCTTTCGCGTAACTGGAAAATTATTGTAAAAACGCAATAACTTACATATAATGCAAACTAAGTGCAAATTTTATTGCCAAAAGACAGTAACTAAAATATAATAATTATATGAAGAAAACTGTTTTAACAGGGGTCTTTGCGCTCCTTATGTGCGTTACGCTGCAAGCTCAGCAATCGTATTTTGACAATTATGTGTATCAGTCATGGAATGCTTTTGGCTCTTTAAACGGAACAACGGCAACCGACATTGTTCAGACAAGAGACGGCTACATAAACATTGGCACTTACGAAGGGCTTGCTCGCTTTGACGGTGTTATTTTTACTACGCACAAACGTTCTTCAGAAAACGACTTAACTTTTGGTTCTGTACGAGCCATTTTGGAAGACTCTCACGGCAATTTGTGGCTTGGTTCAAACGACGAAGGTTTACAAAAAATTTCTGCAGACAGCAAAAAAACATATTCCATGCAAAACGGTTTACCCAACAATTCTGTTCGTGCGCTTATGGAAGACAAAGCTGGCAACATTTGGATTGGAACTGCAGGCGGTGTTGTATACATTACTCCCAAAGGTCACATGATAGCTCCTCAGTTTGAAGCGGGTACTATTTCAAAAGGAACCATTGCAACAAAACTTTTTTGCGACAGAGAGGGAAATGTATGGCTGTTAACTGCAAACGACCGTGGACTCTTTTTTCTTGATGGCGAAATTTTTAGAACTCGTCCCGAATTTGATGCTTTGTATGAAAACTATTTTGCAACATCCATTTGTCAAGACAGTCAGGGCGCTTACATAATTGGTTTAGGTGAACACGGACTGTTTCGCATGAAAGACGGAAGTGCTCAGCAAATTCAAACAAACACAATGCTTGATTCTGTTCCCACTACTGCCTGTTATGTTGCTCCCGATGGTGTTATTTGGTTTGGTACAGAAAGAGGTCTTGCAGTTTATGCTAACGGAACTTTTTTAACTTATCCGGACGAAACACTTGAAAACGCAAAAATAAATAAAATTATTCGTGACCGCGAAAATAACATTTGGATTGCTACCGACAGAAACGGTATTGGAAAACTAACTCACGGTAAATTCAAAATTAACAGAATGGGCTCAACCGTTAACAGCATTACACAAGACCGTTCTGGCAAAGTGTGGGTTGCAACAGACACAGGTTTACACTGTTACGAAAACGATGTCGAAGTTTATAACATGCTTACAAAATTTACAGACGGTTTGCGTATTCGTGATGTGCAAGCATGTAGAAACGGAGATCTTTTAGTAAGCTGTTACACAAAACCAGGTCAACTTCGTTACGACGGAAAAAGTATACAATTCTGGACAACAGACGAAGGTCTTGCAGGTAATAAAGTTCGTGTTGCTATAGAAACTCGCTCAAACGATTTGTATGTCGGAACTACAACAGGTTTAAGCATTATTCATCCCGATGGAACAATTAAAAACTTCAAACAGCGTGACGGTCTTGAAAACGAATATGTCATGGCAATTTATGAAGACACAAATGATGTTGTGTGGGTTGGAACAGACGGCGGTGGAATTTATTTGTTTGACCATGATGAAATAATTGCTCACTTTTCTTCGGAAGACGGTCTTGCAGGAAATGTTATCTTTAAAATTTCGCAGGAACTCGACGGTGCCTTTTGGATTTGTAGTGGAAGCGGTATAACGCGATGTCCCAACTTTAACAGTAAGAATGGTATTCCCACTATTTATGAAAACATAAATTCAGAAAATGGTATTCAAACAGATTCTGTTTTTCAAATTCTTGTAGACTCAACAAACACTTTGTGGATGACCAGCAATCACGGTATTTCTTCTGCAGATGCTTCAGATTTGTTAGATGCAGCAGAAGGTCATCTTAGTACCATAAATGTAAAGTTCTACAATCGCAATGACGGTCTTGTTTCTGACGGACCTACTTCAACAGCAAAAAGTTTTGTAGACAAGTATGGTCGTATTTGGTTTGCTATGGTTGATGGCGTTGCTATTTATGATCCGGTAAAAGTAATAGAAAATCCTTTTATGCCTTTAGTTCAAATTGAAACAGTTTTAATTGATAATGTTACGGTTTTAGATAACCGCCTGTATCCTCACGAAACAGACACTATTACTTTGCAGCCAGGAACAAAACGTGTTGTCATTAATTATTCAGGAATTAGTTTTGATTCTCCAGAACGTTTAACCTTTACACACAAACTTACTGGTTTCGAAGATGAATTTTGTGCACCTACAACTGAACGCAGCATGTCTTATACTAACCTTCGCCCAGGAAAACATACCTTCTATTTGAATGCAATCAATGGAGAAGGATTATATTCTGATCAGGCAGAAGCGGTTCTCTTTGTGCAAAAGCCTTACATTTACCAAATGCCTTTCTTCTGGGTTGTTGTTTCTATAATTGTGTTGGGTTCTATTTTCCTTATTTTCTATCTTAAACAAAAATCAATTTTGCGCGAAAATATGCGCCTTGAACAAATGGTTCGTGAACGTACTGCAGAAGTTAATCTTGAAAAAGCAAAAGCAGATGAATTGTTGCTTGCCATTTTGCCTCAACAGATTGCAAACGAACTTAAAAACGGTGTTCGTTCAATTGGTCAAGATTTTGAAGATGTAACAGTTCTGTTCTCTGATATTGTTGAGTTTACAAAAACATCAAGCGGTCATTCTGCTTCAGAAATTGTAGAAGCTCTTAACAATTTGTTTACCAAGTTTGACAGACGCGCACAACGAAGTGGAGTAGAAAAAATAAAAACAATCGGTGATGCCTACATGGCAACTTGTGGTGTCCCTGAGCCTAACCCCAACCATGCACGCATTATGGTAGACTTTGCAAAAGGTATGCTTGAAGATTTGGAAGAATACAACAAGACAGCAAAAATTCCTTTTAAGATTCGCATTGGTTTAAACTGTGGACCAGCAACAGCAGGTGTTATTGGTAGAACAAAATTTATTTATGATGTGTGGGGTAACACTGTTAATGTTGCAAGCCGTATGGAAACAGCAGCAACTCCTGGCAGTATTCGTGTTTCAGAAACACTGTATCAACATCTTAAAGATAGTGATGTGCGCTTTAGCGAAGGCATAGAGTGCAATATAAAGGGTAAGGGCATTATGACCACTTACGACATTTTGTAATGTAAATTGAATTTGGAGGATATATGAAAAAACTTTCAACTACCGCTTTTCTTCTGGCATGTGCGTTTGTCTTTTTTTCGGCATGTAATCAAAAGCAAAGTAATTCCGTGGTAAAGGTTGGACTGCTTCACTCACTGTCAGGAACAATGGCAATTAGCGAAACACCTGTTCACGATGCAGAACTGCTTGCTATAAAAGAACTGAACGAATCGGGCGGTGTGTTAGGCAGAAGAATTATTGTTGTTGAAGAAGACGGAGCAAGTGACCCTTCAACTTTTGCAGATAAAGCTCGCACTCTTTTGGAAGACGAAGGAGTTGTTACTATTTTTGGTTGCTGGACATCTGCATCGCGTAAGGCAGTAAAACCTGTTGTTGAAGAATTGTTTGGACTTTTGTGGTATCCGGTTCAGTATGAAGGTATGGAAGCAAGTCCTAACATTATGTATATGGGCGCTTCACCTAACCAGCAAGTTATTCCTGCAATAGATTATTGTGCAGAAAACTTCGGAAAGAAAATGTACCTTGTAGGAAGCGACTATGTGTTCCCTCGTACTGCTAACAGAATTATAAAAGCACAGGTTGCTCAAATGGGTGGAGAATGTGTTGGTGAATATTATGTTCCTCTGGGACACACAGATTTTTCAGCAGTTATTCGCGAAATTCAAATTGAAAAACCAGATGTCATAATCAACACACTTAACGGAGATTCAAACATTTACTTTTTCCAACAGTTAAGTCAGGCCGGCATTACTTCAGAAAAAATTCCCACAATGAGTTTTTCTATTTCAGAAGAAGAAATTAATGCAATTGGAGTAGAAAACTTAGTAGGCAATCTTGTTTCATGGAACTACTACGAAACTACAAACACAACTCGTAATGCTCAGTTTGTTTCAGATTATAAATCAACTTATGGAAGCGACCGTGTTACTGGCGACCCTATTGAAGCAGGTTACATTGCAGTGCACATGTGGGCTATGGCTTGCGAAAAAGCAGGAAGTTTTGATGTTGAAGATGTGCGCATGGCTTCGAAAGGATTAAGCTTTACTGCCCCAGAAGGAACAGTTACCATTGACGGTTCAAATCAGCATTTGTACAAACAAGTTCGTATTGGAAAAATTAACAGTAACGGTTTAATTGATGAAGTCTGGTCTACGCAAGGTGCAGTAAAACCAGACCCCTATTTAAGTACTTACGAATGGGCTCGCGGTATTAACTAAGTCTTATTCGCCAATCTGCTTACCGTCGCTAAAGGCTTTTCCAACAACTTCGCCAATGGCACGGTACACATGGAAAGATGAGTCATACATGATTGGCTGTAGTTTGCCTAAGTCAATTTTACCGTCAGTCAGTATGGACTCGTCTGCCTGTTGAGCAACAATTGTTCCCACTAACATTTCTCGTTCTTCGTCCCACTCTTTTACAATACATTCCAAAGTCAGCGGATATTCTTCAATTATGGGAGCATTTACATGTGCGCTTTTATGAACATGCACTCCTGCCTTTTCAATTTTGTTGACTTTGTTTCCACTTGCAATACCAAAGTAGTCAGAAATAACAACGGTGCTTCGTGTTGCACAAGCTACGGTAAAAGCTTTTGTCTTTTTAAGATTTTCTGTGGTTTTGTGTTTTGCCAAATACAGTGTAATCTGTTCGTAATCAGACTGAATTCCCCACGCTGCATTCATTGCGTTAGGTACACCGTTTTCGTCATATGTTCCTATAATAAAAACTCCCTCGGGAACAATTACTGCATGCTTTGAATCAAATTCCATAGTAACTCCTTGCATAAAATATATGTTCAGTTTAACACATTGCCTTTACTTCTGCAAACGCGTATAATCTGCTGCATGTATATTGTTGTTTTAAAACAGTTGAGTGTTATGGCACTCATAGCCATTGTTGGTTTTGTTGTAACTAAGGCATTTAAGTTTGAAAAAAAAGAAGAACAGTTTTTAAGCAAATTACTTTTGTATGTTATCAATCCTTGTTTGATTGTATGTTCTTTTGACAAACCCTATTCTCCAGAAAAAATGCACGACTTGCTTTTAATGATTTTACTGTCTTTTGTTGCTCATCTTGTGCTTTCTCTTCTTGCAATACTTTTTTGTCGCTCTAAATCTGAACAAGGAAAACAACTTGATTGCTTAGACAAACTTTCTGTTGTTTTTACTAACTGTGGTTTTATTGGTATACCGCTTATAAACGGAGTCTTTGGTGCCGAGGGAACTTTTTACCTTATGGGCTTTCTTGCCATTTTTAACATTTGGTTATGGACATTCGGTTACTACATGATTGCAGGAACCGTTAAGCCATTAAAGGTAATAACAAATCCCAGTGTTATAGCGGTACTTATTGGACTTTTGCTTTTCTGTCTGCCCATTAATCTTCCGCAGCTTATTTCAAAACCGCTTAGTCTTATAGGTGACATGAACACAGCTGTTTCAATGTTGCTGTTAGGAATGTTGTTTGCAACCTTTAAGAAGCCTCAGACTTCTCTTAAAGAATATGTGTTGCGTGTTACAAAAGTTACGCTCTTACGCCTTGTAGTGTCTGCCTTTGCAATGCTTTTTGTTGCCTGGGGAGCAGTACAAGTATTCAGCTCTTTTGAAAACATTCGTCTTATAACTTATGTCGTCTTTATTGCAGCCTTGTGCCCAGTAGGAATGAGTGTTTCTTCTTTTGCTGTTTTGTTCAACAAAGATGAATCCTATGCGAGTATGATTGTTGTAGTAACAAGTGCACTCTGTATTGTAACACTTCCGCTAAGCATTGCTCTTGCAGAACGGTTTTTCTAAAACTTACAGAACTAAACCTTTACTTTCTTCACAGCCCAGTACAAGGTTAAGACACTGAATTGCAGCCCCCGATGCACCTTTACCTAAGTTGTCAAAGCGGGTTGCAACTACAATGCGCTCTTCGTTTCCAGTAACAAAAATCTCTATGCCGTCCCAACCAGCACATGCATCAGAAAAGAGTGCGCCTGCTTCAACATCTGCACCAAGAGGCATTACTTTTACAAAGGGTTCACCAGCATAATAGTCGCTAAAGAATTTGTGCATTTGCTCTGGAGTTTTGCAGTCAGACAGTAAGTTTGTAAATAAGGGAACTTGAACAATCATTCCACTGTGATAGTTTGTTGTCATAGGACAAAACAGGGGTTCTTGCGCAAGACCAGGAATTGCTTTCATTTCTTTTAAGTGTTTGTGAGTCTGACTCCAACCATACATGCGTGCTGAATCAAACTTTTTGTCACGGCCTTCTTCTTCGTAAGCAGCAATCAATTTTTTTCCGCCACCGCTGTATCCAGAAACTGCAAAAATAGAGAAGGGGTAGTTTGCAGGAGCAATTCCTTTTTTGACTAAAGGATACGCTAATGTAATAAAACCAGAAGCATAACATCCAGGAACAGCAATACGCTTTCCCTTACGAATAGCTTCTCTGTGTTCTTTTGACAGTTCGGGGTAACCGTAAGCCCAACCTGCTTCTGTTCGGTGAGCAGTAGAAGTGTCTATAATGCAAACTTTGTCGTTGGTAACCAAAGAAACTGCTTCTCGTGCAGCGGCATCAGGTAAACACAAAAAGGTAACATCAGATTCGTTAATAAGACGAGCTCTTTCTGCAGTGTCTTTGCGTAATTCTGAACTAATAGTAAGCAGTTCTATATCATCTCTTTTGCTAAAGCGTTCGTGAATGCGTAAACCAGTGGTTCCTTCGCTTCCGTCAATAAAAACCTTTGTCTTCATGGCGCCATTGTAGCACAGTTACGCTAGAATTAAAAGACGCTTTGTTATATACTTTTTGTATGGCAAACAGAGTAACCCTTTCGGCCGCAGAATGTGCACTCGACTTAGGTGATGGAAGCGAACGCGGTTTTTATGTAAATCAAGATTATATTCTTCAGAAAATGCATGCAGTACATCGTGGAATAAGCCTTATGTACACTTATTATCCTAACGACAAAACATGGCCTATTCGTTCGAGCATTGCCTGTCCACAAGAAATACCCTCTGGTGCTTGGGATTATCCTTATGAAGATTATTTTCCTTACCGTGGTGGCCGTGAAGGTAAACTTAATGACGAACCCTTTAACTTTATGAAAGAGATTCGTCGTCACGGACAAGATGTTGTTTTAACACTTACCATTGACCCAACACTTACCGAAGAAGACATTGTGCTTATTGCAAAAGATTTGCGTCCCTACGGAAGAGTTCTTTTGCGAGTGAACCATGAGTGCACCGGAACTTGGTTTTGTTTTACAAAGCGAGCTTCTTTTCAACAACTTGCAGATTTTTATGTTATGGTTTGCAAAGTAATGCATGAACACGCTCCCAATGTAAAAATGATTCTCTGTGCTGGCATGTGGCAAAAAGAAACAGGTAAAATTGAAATGGAAGATGAATTTCTTGAAGCGTTCAAAGTTACCGACTACTGGTCTTGCGATCAATATCTTTCTTTGCACTGGGGTTGGCCAGTTGATGTTGCTACAAAAGAAACAAGCTCTTATTCTGCAGAAAATGTTGATGAAGTTTATGACAATGCAAAAAAGACCTTGCACCGTTTGCGTGAAGTTACCGGAATGAACAAACCCTTTGTTATGTCAGAACTGAATGCCGACGGAGATGTTTCTGGTCCTTACGAACAAGCGCTTATGATGCAGCACTTCATGACTCGCCTTCAGCAAGATGAAGAAAAGTGGCTTTCTGCTTTTACCATGTATCAGTTTAGAGACGACGGAAGATTAGGACTTGAAGTTACCGATCCAAACAATAAAGATGTGGGTATTGAACAACCACTGCTTGCAACTTATCGTGAACAGTTGCACAAATCTTTTTTTAGAGCGAAGATTATTTCACAACAAGCAATTTCTCTTCCGTGTCAGTTGACTTGGACTTCTTCCGAAGATGCAGAAGGAATAGAACTGTCTTTAGACATAACACAAAATCCGCATTATGCAGAAGTGTATTTTCCAGGTCAGCTAAAAGATTTAAATCTTATGATTGAACTAGACGGCTGGTGGTTCTACAAAGCACCGGGAACAAAATGCGTTGACCTTATGTCTTATTTTTTTGAACATAAAATACAAAATGCTCTTACTTTACCGCTTCGTTTTTTTGCTCCACCTGCAGAGGGAACAAATCCTCAGAATGTAGACGGAACATATAGCGAGCGCTGTGTTACAGAACTGTCAGCTTTGCCTGAAGTTCGCTTAGAATTTGAACCTGTGAAGGTAATAAAATAAATTTTTAGAAAGAGGTTTTTCATGAACGACGTAAAAAGGCGAGTCATTATAGCTGATGATTCTGCCATCATCCGCGGATTGCTAGAAAAAATGTTTAAATTGGAGGATGATTTTGATGTCGTGGGCTCTGTGTCAAACGGCCGCAAAGCTATTGACTGTGCTCGTGAAACAAATCCTGATGTCGTTATTACCGATGTAGACATGCCAGAACTAGATGGAATTTCTGCAATGAAAATTCTTACTGGAAAAATGTCTATACCTGTTGTTGTTTTTTCAGAAGATGTGTCGCTTCGTCCTCTTGCTATAGAGAACGGAGCTCTCTTGTTTGAAGCAAAACCAGAGCTTTCTGCTTTTAAGATGGAAAAGTTAAAGCCCTTTGTTGACCGTATTCGTGCAGCGTTAAAAACGGTTCGTCCTAAAGTAGCAAGTAAAACATCTAAAGACGAATATCCCATGATAAGCAATAAATTCAAAATTATTTGTTTGGGCGCTTCAACAGGCGGACCTACTGCTGTTCAGACAGTGCTTTCGGGTTTAGGTTCTAACTTTAATCTTCCTATTCTTTACACACAGCATATTGATGTTGATGCAGATATAAAAATGGTCAACTGGTTTAAATCGTGTTGCCCCAACATTTCTATGCATCTTGCTCAAGACGGAATGGAAGCTCTTCCTGGTAATGTGTATATGGCACCAGCAGACAAACACTTAATTGTCGATCACATTAATTCGGTAGGACGCGCAGTTTTAAAATTAACCAGTGAACCGCCAGAACATTTTTTGCGTCCAGCAGTAAATAAACTGTTTAGAACCTGTGCTCAGCATTACAAAAAATCATGCCTTGGTGTTCTTATGACTGGAATGGGTCGCGATGGAGCAGAAGGTTGTAAAATGATTTTGGACAACGGCGGATACACTATTGTTGAAGATAAATCAACTTGTGCCGTTTTTGGAATGCCCGCAGCTGCAATTGAATTGAACGCCGCATCAGAAGTGTTGCCTCGTACAAAAATTGCAGATCGCATCTTGTCTTTGGTTTAGTAGGACTTGCCCATGAAAATTACAGATAGCGACTTTGAACAAATTATCAACAGCATAACCTCCTACACAGGAATTATTCCTCGCGAAAGTCACAAAACAGGTATTTATGCTTTTCTTGAAAAACGCAGTCAGGAACTAGAAGAAAAAGGCGTTACTTCAAATTATGTAGAATATATTTCTAAACACAATGACGAAGTAATTAGCATAATCAATTCTTCAACAGTAAACGAAACCTATTTGTTCCGCGAAG
>ODAI012305444.1_pt1 | contig 17795 bp, 13 predicted proteins | sample 1539321 | NCBI WGS metagenome assembly ODAI01 (sample SAMN02144231, study PRJEB22623) | gut metagenome | biome: sheep rumen | host: Ovis aries | place: New Zealand | reverse complement strand
CCGGTCTTGGTCTGGATGCCCGACAAGGGAAGGCACTGAAGACTCTGATCGATGACCTGACTGACAGGGTGGCTGCGCTGGAGCCGCCTGCATCAGAAGGCGGTGAATCCTGATGATTGATGAACAGGACATCATTCGCCTCAAGGACATTTTCATAACGAGGCAGGAGTGCGAGTCGAACCTTCACGCCATTGAGAATAAGGTGAACGATGAGAACGTCCGGCTGGCGGTGATCGAGCATCAGCTCAAAAACATAACATGGCTGATCATGACGGTTGGCGCCGGGGTGATCGGCCTTCTGATCAAAACATTCTTTGGAGGGTAAGGCATGAATTGCGAAGAGTGCAAATACACTCAGAAACGGTTTACGGAAGAGAGTGCGCTGGCGATGGCAGAGCGGACGGTCCGGAGACTGTGGATCACAACGCTGGTGCTGATCGTTGCGCTGGTCGGCGTTTGCGTTGGTTTCTTCCTGTATGAATCTCAGTTCGAGGAATACACAGAGACCTTTGAAACCGGCACTGAGGTTGGCGCTCTTCAGTTCGGCAGAGGGAATTTCGTATCAGGCGGTGATTTGAACTATGGCGCAGGCAGTCCGAGTGAGGAAGAACACGAAGGTAACCAGGACATTGCGCGTTAAGAAGGGAAGTATTCCCTCCGGCTACAAGACCTGTGGCACCTGCAAAGGTTCTGGCGTGGTGAGAAAATAATGGAGTACACGAACAGCCAGATCAGAGAAGCGATTGACGAGTACATCCATTCTGAGCGGGACAGGCGTATCCTCGTGCGGAGGCTCATTGACGGGATCACCTATGAGCGGATCGCGGAAGAGATGGAGATGTCTGTCCGGCAGATCAAAAACATAACCTACAGGAATGAGGAGATTCTGTTCCGGAAATTGCACTGAACTTGCCCGTTGGTTTCATCGCCAGCGGGCATTCCTTTTGCCATAATTGAGGCAAAAGGAGGCGATGGACCTTGTGGATCAAATGCAATCCGAATCCGCTTGGAAAGCAGACCAGTGACTGCGTTGTGAGGGCGATTGCCATTGCAACCGAGCAGAGCTGGAAAAGAACATACCGGGAGCTGTGCGAGCTTGGCGAGATTGAGGCTGAGTTGCCGAACGCAAACAGCGTATGGGGATTGTATCTGAGGAACAAGGGAGCGAAGCAGTTTCTCCTGCCGGAGAGCTGCCCTGCCTGCGTCACGGTCCGGGCCTTCTGTGAGAAATACCCAACAGGCGTTTACGTAATCGGAACAGGAAGTCATGCGGTGTGCGTCATGGACGGCGACTACTATGATTCCTGGGACAGCGGAAACGAAGCGGCGAGTTATTTTTGGAGGCTTCAGTGATGTTTAACAATGGATTTCCGGTAGCCTATCCGCAGATGGTCATGCAACAGGTTCCACAGCAAGCCCCACAGGGGATGACTCCTCCCACGATCCGGGCAGACATCGTTCAACTTGAGACGGAGCAGGAGGCGTGGAATCATCCTGTGCAGATCGGCTCCTCGCAGATGATCATGCTGAGGGACGAGAGCGCCATCTTCATCAAGAGCGCATACCCAAACCGGCAGCCTACGATGGACATCTATCGTAAAGAGGCACAGAAGGCGATTCCTGCCCCTTCCGACTATGTGACAAAGCAAGAACTCGCCGCCGCACTGGAGGCGCTAAAAACCCCCAAGAAATCCGTTAAAACGGAGGTGGAGGAATGAGCCTCTTCAGCAGGATGTCAAACCCAACCAACATGAATGACGCGCTTCGGAGATTGCAGGATGATCCGGCCTCTGCCATAAAGCAGATGAAGCTGAACATTCCCGACAATCTGATGGGGAATCCCCAGGCGATGGTCATGCATCTGATACAGACAGGCCAGGTGGGCGGGCCTGCCTTGCAGAGGATCATGCCGATGATCCAAAGGCTCACGGGAAAATAAAAGGACCGTCAGCGCCAACTGACGATCCCATCCGCACATCGTGGTTAAACACAATGGCAACTACAATCACAAGATCATTGTAAATGAGTTTCCACGATGTGTCAAGCCTACAACCGGTCGGTGCACAGGCTGGCTTGTAAATACATCGAAAGGAAACTCTACAATGAACGAAAACGGTACTCAAATGTACATGCCGGTAGCCCCTGCCTATGGGAACAACGGCGGCTTCTTTGGCGGCGACATGGGCGGCGGCTGGTGGCTGATCCTGCTGGTCCTGCTGATGGGCGGCGGCCTGTGGGGCGGCTTTGGCGGAATGGGCGGTGCCTATGGCATCGATGGCCTGTACCCATGGCTGAACAACAGCCAGAACATCAACGGTGGTTTCCGGGATCAGATGCTTCAGACGTCTATCGGAGATCTCCGCAATGACGTCACTGCCGGATTCGGCAACGTTCAGAACGCTCTTTGTTCCGGTTTCGCCGGTGTAAACGCTGGTATTGCCAACGGTTTCGCCCAGGCTGAAATCTCCAACAACGCACGGCAGATTGCCGACATGCAGCAGAATTTCGCGCTTCAGTCTCAGCTTGCTCAGTGCTGCTGCGACAACAAAGCCGCGACTGCGGACCTGAAGTATACGGTGGCCACGGAGAACTGCGCTGACCGCACTGCGGCTATGCAGAACACGAGGGACATCATTGACGCTCAGACCCGTGGAACCCAGGCGATCCTGGACAAGCTCTGCGCTCTGGAGCTGGATGGCGTCAAGGGCCAGCTCGCTCAGGCACAGCGCGAAAATGTTGGGCTCCAGAATCAGCTCAACATGGCAGCCTTGCGTGAATCTCAGACCGCTCAGAACGCCTTCATTCAGAAAGGCCTCACGGACGAGGTGGACGCCTTGTATAATAGGCTCTCTTCCTGCCCGATCCCAAGTACACCGGTATATGGGCGCACGAATATTTTCACATGCCCCGGACAGCCCGTTGGAACTGGGTGTGGCTGCGGTGGAAACACCTTCATGAACTGAGGTGTTGAGATGGCAAAGTATATTACCACAACCGATCAGAATGTAGCGCTGAATGACGCCATTCCGTTCGATACGGTATCTATCCCGTGCAACAAGGGCTGTGTGATTCCGATTGCACCCGGGATTCTTACTTTGAAGAGCAGCAACACCAACAACTTTGCCAGGTATGATGTGACTCTGCAAGCGAACGTATCCATTCCAACAGGTGGGACAGTAACGCCCATCGCGCTGGCGATCACGCTCAATGGCGTTCCTGTCCCGGACAGCGTTGCCATTGTGACGCCTATGGCTGTCGGTGATGAATGGCACATCAATACCACGGCAACCATCACGGTGCCCTGTGGGTGCTGCATCTCCGTTTCCGCTGCATATATCGATGGAACGGAAGACGATGCGGCAGTGGTGCCCACTCCATCCATCAATGTCAGACGGCTGGCGTCACTCAGCGTGACCCGCATTGCCTGACAGGAAAGGAGGAAGCACCAATGTTTGAAGGAATCTGTGAAGCCCTGCACCATGAGATGGACCAGCTTGACGAGAAATTCGCCAAGGGTGCCCAGATGAGCGGACAGGAATTGGAGCACATCGACAAGATGGCTCATGCGCTGAAGAGCCTGGAGACCTATAAGGCCATGAAGGGGAACAGCGAGTACGGTGGAAGCTACGCTCGTGGCAGAAGCCGGACAACCGGACGCTACATGAGCAGGGACGAAGGCCCCGAAGGCTCCGGATATTCCCGGGACGAATATGGATATTCCCGTGACGAATATCGCAGGTATTGATTTATTCGTAAACAGCATGCCGTCAACACAAGGCGGCATGTTTTATTTTTGGAGGTGATCCTATGCCGTGGTGGGTGATTGCACTTGTTTCGTTTTTCGCAGGAACCATGTTTGGCGTCTTCACTGTCGCGCTGATGCAGGCTTCGAGGAGGGATGATGATTGATGTGGATTATCTCCATCGCCATGATGATCATCGGAGCTGTAACCGGGTTCCTCGTAGGATTCGCATATGGGGAGGAGCATAAACTATGAACACTTACGCAAAGGTGCAGGAGATGCTGAACGAGTGGAGGGCACAGAAGCTCTCCAAAGCAGAGATCGTTGTGAGGCTTGCGAAGGCATGCCTTGGCTGGCCGTATGTATGGGGAGCATATGGGCAGCAGTGCACACCATCCACCCGGAGGGCGTATGCGGCGAGATCTGTCTGTCCCTCCGGAGAGTCGGAGCTGATCATCAAACAGTGCCAGGTATGCAACGGGAGCAAGAGCTCCTGCGCTGGGTGCAAGTTTTATCCCGGAGGGCCGGTGCTTTGCTTTGACTGCCGTGGATTTACCCGGTGGGTGCTGGCGAGAGTCGGCATCTCGCTGAACGGAGCCGGAGCCACATCCCAGTGGAACGATGCGAAGAACTGGGTGGAGAAGGGCGCTACGAAGGATACGCCAACGGATCTCGTATGCTGCGAATTCAAGCGGAACGGGACGAAGATGGATCACACAGGTCTGTCCATCGGCAACGGGGATATCATTCATTGCAGCGGGACCGTGAAGGAAGGAAAAGTAACCGACCGGGGCTGGACGAACTATGCCATCCCTGTTGGCCTTGAAGGAGGGATTCCTGTGTGGAGGCAAACAATTCGGAAAGGATCGAGAGGCGAGGACGTCAGGTATTGCCAGGAGCTCCTCGCGAAACTTGGATATGACATCGGCAAGAGCGGCGTGGACGGCATCTTCGGTACACAGACCCGGGCGGCTGTGCTTGCCTTCCAGAAGGCTGCTGGGCTGAACGCAGACGGGGTGGTGGGCCCGCTGACATGGCAGGCGCTGGAGAGCGCTGAGAAGCCGCCGGAACCCGTTGTGAAAACATATAAGGTATACATTTCCAATCTGACAAAAGCACAAGCAGACGATCTGCAACGGGCGTACCCGGGCAGCGTGATCACAGAAGAGGAGTGATGTTATGGCGACCACTGTTGCGAAAACCAAAAAAGATGTAGACAACATGTCTCTCCGGGACCGGCTGTATGACTCGTTGAGTTATACCTACGGGAAAAAAGGGGAGCGGATCTCCAGCGAATATGACAAAGCGAAAAGCGCTGCCGACCGGCAATCACTGAGCCGGGGAATGCAGCGCTCTTATTATGCCGGTCAGACTTCCGCGAACATCGATAAGCAGAAGATCGATGCTCTGGACGATAACGAAAGCGCGTTGATCGCGGACTATGAAAATCGTTTGCTGGCTGCTGAACAGCAGGAAGCCGCCAATGACCAGTGGGAACGCCAGTTCGCCGCAGGCCGTGAGGACGCTGCGTGGAACAAGGAATTCCAGCAGAAGCAGTTTGACTACAACAGGGATCTGAATGACAGAAACTTTACCTATCAGCAGGAGCGGGACAGGGCCGCTGACAATCAGTGGCAGCTCACCTTCGATGCAGGGCGTGAGGATGCTGCGTGGAACAGGGGGATGCAGGAAAAACAGTACGCCGCTCAGAGGTCTGATGCTGCGTACAACAGGCAGTTTAATGAGCGCCAGTATGCGGATCAGAGATCGGATACGGCGTGGCAGCAGAGATTCCAAACGCAGCAGTATTCTGATCAGCGGGCAGACGTTGATTGGAATCGTCAGTTCCAGACTCAGCAGTATGCTGATCAGAGGGCCGATGTGGCGTGGCAGCAGAGATTCCAGAGTCGGCAGTACGAAGATCAGCGGGCAGACGTTGCATGGAACCAGGAATTCAATGAACGGCAGTTTGCTGCTCAGAGGGCAGACGTTGCATGGAACCAGGCATTCCAGAGCCAGCAGTACGCCGATCAGCGCTCTGACGTTGCTTATAACCGAGCGTTTAACGAACAGCAGTATGCTGATCAGCGGGCAGATGTTGCGTACAATCGGGAGTTTAACGAGCGGCAGCTTGAAGCCCAGCAGGAGCAGTGGCGCGAGCAGTTCGACTACAACAGGATGTCTGATGAACAGAGGCTCAATTACAACTGGGTTACTTACAGCCTTCAGAATGGCAATGATGTATCTGATGACATGCTGGAGAGGGCCGGTCTCAGCCGGGATGATTATAACCGCATGAGGCAGCAGACACAGGCAACAACGAGCAGAAGGTACAGATCTGATACAACACCTGCATGGCAGACTGCTGGCTTTGCGAGCGAGGAAGAGTACAACAGGGCAAGGGCGGCTGGGTACAGTGATCCAGCGGCGTATCGGAGATCTCTTGGTAACGGCGACACAGGAACGCCGTATCAGAACCTTATGGATTCTCTTGGCGGCCCAGATGATTCAAGTACAAGGCTTATGAGTATTGCGAGTATGATTACCGGAAAAGAGAATCCGACAACAGATGATATTATATCAGCCGGTAGGGGGCCGCTGAATACAGAGAGAAGATACACAACTGATGTTATTCAGGACGCAACAGATATCCTGAACGCAAGAAGGCAAAGAACAAACACATCAACGCCGTATCAAACAGGCATCAAAAAGGCCGCAGATGAATGGAAAGCAAAAGGTTAAGAGAGGTTATTAATATGGCTGATTTGAAAAGTTTCGTTTCCGGAGCAAGCTCATCACTTTCAAGGGCAAGAAAAACTATTCCGCAGCCAAGCGTTACTCCGCAGCCGGTTATATCACGTCCGGTTGCCATACCTATGAGCAGTTACCAGCAGCCGAACCAGAAGTGGTACTCCGGAGAATCCCCCACCTACCGCGAAACCCTTGGCAGGATCGTGCAGATTGCCGGGAATGACGTTACCCGTGGCAATCAGATGATGCAGTCTTTGAACGCCATGACGCAGGACCCGTCTACTCCTTTTTACAAGCAGTATGCACAGCCTACCAATCCTGCTGTCGGAAACCTTCAGAGCCTTGGATTCGATACGAGCAATCTGACTGCGGAATGGATTGACGCCAACCGGGATTGGATTGGCGCGAATCTGATTACCAGCGATACCACCGGCGCTCCCACAAAGCCCGGGAAGAAGGCATCCTGGGCGCAGAATGTTGCGTACCAGCTCTATCAGTGGAACATGGCTGAAGGGCTCACCCAGCAGGCTGAGAAGGAGCGGGAGAACGCCATTGCTGAGGCGAGGTATTGGGCAGGCCGGACGGACCTGAACCTGTCGGATGAAGGCGTTATCGAAAAGGTAAGGGACAATTTCGCAGCAAAATATCCGACTCTTTCCAAGCTTGAAACCCGGCAAGACCAGAACCAGTTCCAGCCGATTGAGATCAACCGGGGCGTGGATTTCTCAGATGACGATCTGTATGCCGGAGCCTGGGAAGGCCGGAACCCGGATTACAACGGAGATATCCAGGGAGCCATGGTGCAGAGCTATCTTGGCAACGGGAATGTCTGGAAGGACAATCCGGAGATCGATGCAAAGCTGTACTGGAAGAATCGGGATACGTACAGCCCTTATTCCGTTGGCATGACTCTGAAAGACGAAGGCGTATACTTCAATGCCCCGAAATTCACAAGGGAAACCGTAGAGGCGCTCAGACAGAACCTTGACCTCACAGACAAGAACGAAGTGAAGATGTTCAACAATGTTGTGAGCGCTCTTAACTTCACAGAGCAGGCCCAGTATGAGCAGAAGCTGTTCATGGATACGCTGAACAAGAAGCTGGAAGGGGTCAAGACTGAAGAGGAAGCGAGACGGATTGTTGAGCGCCTCTACAACAATGGCGTAGTGGACAAGGCTACGAAGCAGACCGTCAACTTTGGGAATCTGAAGAAGATGGATGAGAGCCTGAAGGGCACCAGTCTCATCAACACAACGGACGCCATCGACTGGAAGTATGATGACGTTATCAAATATGCCGTCAACGTAGCACATGACAACGAGAACAGGAAGACCACGCATGATGTGCAGGCTGATTTGGCGTCTCCAGGCACAGGTATAGGCGCTTCTGTGCAGGCAGCGAAGGCAGACATCGAGCAAAGGTTTGCTGAAGCGCAGAACCTTCTTGGAGACAGCGCAACTCCTGCGGAGGAGAAGGCGCTAACATACACCGGCTCTTCCGGATATGATTCACTGCGTAACGTTTTTGAAATTTATAATCCTGCCAACCTTATGTCCAAAGTGATGGGCAGTATTACTACCGGGAATGTTGAGAATGCCCTGGATACTTATCAGGGATACTCTGCCTATCAGCAGGCTGAGGAAAGGCTTCCTTACGTGCAGGCTGAGATCGCGGACCTGGAGAGCCGGGTCAACGCGACTGACAAAGAGATTGAGAAGCTGAATTATTTCAGAGACATGTTGCAGGCCGCTGAGAACGGAACGCTTGACAGCTTTGGCGTGTTCAACATCAAGCAATACAGCAAGATTGCGAATGCCGTAAGTGCTCTGGAAGCCGGAGAGACACAGTACCAGGCGAAGGACGGAACCCATGAATATTTGATGGATATCTATGAGACCATCAGCGGTGATGACAATCGGTATCCGACTGCTGATGAGCATATCGCCGCAAGGAGACAGGCCCAGGAATGGCTTGAATATCTGACATCCGACAAGGTTGCCACAGGCTCTATGCCCGAAGGCGGGAACGAGCGGCTCCGGAATCTGTATAAGGACGAGAGGTCTCTCCAGGATCAACTTGAGGCGAACAAGGAAAGCCATGCGGAATATGCCCGTGCATCGCAGGCGAACAGAACGATGCTTGGACTTTCCAAGTTCATGGGACTTGATACCAGAGATCTTGAGGCGTCCATTGCCATTGGTGATTATCTGAACTATTTCACGGAGTATCACGGGACGAAGTGGGAATCCTACAACGCCTATGACACTATGATGCAGGGCCTTGGAGCCGGTGCCACCTATGAGGATGTAAAGGAAGCGGCAGCCGAAGGAAATGCAAAGGTTCTTGAGGCGCTTGAGGACCTTAATTTTGCCAGGGAATATACCGCAGAAAAGGGTGTTCAGCTCCCGGCGATTGTCGAGCAGGGCTTGGAACGCGAGGAAGCAAGGCTTAACAGGGTTCTGAAAGACTATGAGTATTTCACGAAGCAGGAAGCGGCGAACTTTACGGAGCTGGCTGCACAGGGAAAAGAACTGGAAGAGTCGCAGAAGCCTACCACAAGGCCCGGGAACGTTGCTGAATATGAACTACTCGCTCCTACAGACTACGGTCTGATTAATGCCAGCTTCTATGGCATGATGACCGAGGAAGAGAAGAACACATACTATTATCTGTACGCCAGCGAGGGAGCCAAAGCGGCAGAAGAATACTATATGTATCTTGCTGATCCGACCTATGGTGTATTGCAGACGAGGTATGCGGAAAGCGTCAGGGAAGGCGCGAAGGCAGAAGTGGACAGTGGCTTTGTTGGCGGTGCGTGGGCAAATGTGAAAGCCATTCTGTCCGCTCCTCTTGACTTCGCAGGAAGCCTTTCATACATGATCTACTCCGGTGTTACCGGCGAAGAATTCAACCCGAACAATAGTGCCTTGAGTTACGGTAAGTATGCCAAGGCTGTGAACCAGGAAACTGCGGAATCTATTCAGGAAACATTCAAGGACAATCCGGTAGCACAGACCGTGCTTGGCGGGCTGTATGAAATGGTGTACAACCGTGGCCGGAGCATGGTGAACGGCCTCATGACCGGTGGATTCACTTCCATGATTGGCAACGGGATTCTCCAGGAGCTGGCAGGAGCCGCTCCCATGGCTGTTTCTGCAATGGCAGATGCTATCGCTGAAGCAAAGGATCGCGGTGCGGAGGACTGGCAGGCATGGCTGATCGGCGCTGCCACCTTCTTTGCAGAAGACTTCACCGAAGGTATCACATACGGGAACATCAGAGATACCATTACCGGATCTCCGGACGAAGTGGTTGTCGGATTCAAGAACCTTATGAAGAACTGGCTCCTCAACAGCGGTGTTGAGGAAATGTTCGGTGAAGGCTTCAATGACTGGTTTGAGAATAAGGCAGATCAGATGATCATGGGCGAACTCTCCGAACATTCGGAGCGTGTTGCCAGGATCAAGGCCGACAACGAGGGAATCACGGATGCGGAAGCGGAAGCCATGGCCCGGAGGGAGGAGCTCGAAGGCCTTGCTCATACCATGGTTATCTCCTATCTTGGGGCCGGTCTTGATGTGCCTGTTTCCACGATGAAGAGCTTCCTGTATGAGCAAAGTTATGCCCGTCAGAAGGCAAAGGAAGAACGGGCGAACGGCGGTACCAGGAGCATCTCTGAGATCCGAAAGGAATTCCATGCACAGCGGATGGCTGGCGAGGTTCCTGCTGAAACGCAGAATGCACCGCAGGAACAGCCTGTTGAAACACAGAACGCACCGCAGGAACAGCCTGCCGAGACCACTCCCGCCACTACTGAAGCAGTCCAGGAAGAAACGGATGCGGTGAAGGTTGCCAAAGGCGTTGCCAAGATATCTGCTGTGCGCGGAGCTGATACGGCTTCCAATACGGCTGCCGTTGCCTCCGCTCTTGGCGGTGAGGCCGGAACGATTGAAGGCGATACGGCTACGGCTGCGGCTACAGGCCTTGCTGAGATTTTGAACGGGAATCCGGCCATAGCGGCGAAGACCGTGAAGAACATTATGCTTGGAGCACTGGACGCGAACGTTCCAGTTGCATCTGTGCAGGAGGCGATCAAGAACGCCGGACTCAGCGCGAGCAGTCAAGCCCGTGGAGTCATGGCCAGCGAGAACTTTGCCATGGCAACCGGGGCACAGCAGGCGGCAATGCTGGCTGAAACGATCAGCATTGACGTCCGGAATCCTGTTGTCCAGCAGGAGGCTGAGACGGCGATCCATGAGTCCAGAGTTGCGGAGGCTGAGAAGGTTCTCATTGCCAACGGAGCACTGAACGGAACAAAGACTGCCATGCAGGCCCGGGACGATGCTTCTGCCAAGCTTGCGAACGCAAGGGAAGAGCTGGGCAAGAAGACCGCTGAGACTCTTGCCAAATCCAATGCCTTTGAACAGGCAACGATTGAGATGGCACAGAATCCGACCGCTGATAACCAGAAGAACCTGGACCGTGCTCTGAACGAGCTGAACGGAGCCATCACGGCTGAAGAGCAGTACAACGATAGCGTTGACTCCATGCAGTCTGAACTGGACAAGGCACAGAGCAATCTGAACGAGGTGCGCGACCAGGAGGCGTCTGCCCTTCGCCAGCAGGCTGAGGATGCTGTGACTCAGATAGATCAGCAGAGGGCTGAAGCTGCTGCCCAGCAGGCTGAACAGCAGGCACAGGCACAGGCTGAAGCAGAGGAAAACAGCAACTTTGCGAGAGCACAGGCTGATGAAATCATCTCTGAAAACTATGCGAACGCCTCTGAAGAAGACAAGGAAAGAATCAGGGGCATCGTGAATGACATCTGGAATGAATCTCCGATGACAGAAACTGACAAGGTGCTTGCGCGGAGAGATTACGTCAACAGGATTTCCAAGAAGTTTGGATATAACATCAAGGTTGGTGACACCACAGAGGGTGGTCGCTTTCTTTTCCAGAACGCGAGCGTGAATCCTAAAACGGGAGAAATTACTCTTTCCGATAAGGCTACCGTCAGTGATGCGATGTATGCGATTCTCATTCACGAGATCACTCATATTTCGGAGCAGTCCGGTCTGTACAAAGAAATGTCTGATGCGCTTCTGAGATTACGGTACGGTGATAACACCGATCAGATGAATGCAGACATCGCTGCGCGGCAGGACCTTTACAAGAAGAGCCTTTCTCTGCTTCAGCAGCAGGGAAAGAACGTCAACCCGGATGATGTTACAACAGAGTACGCAAGGCAGGAACTCGTTGCTGACATGATGGGAGCATTGATCTCTGGTGACCAGGACCTTCTGAATAGATTCGCCGCTGAATCTCCGAGTGTTGCTCGCAGGTTCATCGATGCTATCAAGAATTTCTTGAAGAAGATGGTTGGGATTCAAGGGGCTCCGATAACTGAGGCGCAGCGGATTGTTGATACTCTTGAAGCTGCACTGAAAGAAGTGAATGCGGGGAATTCTGAGGAAAGGTATTCTTTGCGCCCTGGAGAAGCGTACCAGGCGAAGCCTATTGTTACAACGGAGGATTCTGATGGCACCACAACTGATCTTGCCACAGAGCTGCCCGGTGGAACTGTAGCATTGAGCAATGAACGTTTCAGTCTCAATTCATTTAATGATGATGAACAGAAAAAAGTCCGTGATGCGTTGCTCAACAGCGGACGATTCACTCGCCAGCAGATTGATAAGTACATGGGTGACGCTCTCAGCATCGCTTCCATGATTGCTGCGGACAGGAATCGGCTTGACTTTGAAGCGAGCGATAACCAGGTGTTCCTGAAGCCGAACAATGACTATTACTTCACGCTGGACGCATCAACTCTCTGTGCAAAACGGCTTCTGTACCAAGGAACATTCGACTATGTACAGCATGCTCTGCCGGATGAAGTGTTCACACCGGAGGATCTGATCGATCTCGTCAATATCATGAATGATATGGGATACGAGACTCCGTGCGGCATCTGCTATGTTGAAAGCCGGAGACGCTGGCTCGATACTTATGCACAAAGATTCCTTGACACTCTGCCGGAGGAAGGGAGGCCATCCATTGATGACCTTACTACAAGCGATGGCTTAGAAAAGCTCAGGCATAACGATCCGGACATGTATAAAAAGTTCGTGGATGCCATGAACAAGAAAGGCACGGCAAACCCCAAAGTTGTTCAGCTTCGCACAGAGTATCGCGGAGATATTCGTAGAATGACTGCCGGTGAGGTTCAGAAGGTAAAAGATATTGGTGGTTTGCGTATTCAAAGCTTTAGCGACTTTGAAACTCCACATCTTCTTGATATGATCCAGGCTGTGCTTGACATGTCCGCTGCTGGATTGACTTCACAGGCGTATACCAAGGTGCCTAATTTCGCATGGGTGTTTGGTGATACGGGGATCAAGATCAACCTGAGCCTGATTGGCAAGGGAACAGGCCTGGATGAGAATGGCAATCTGGTATTCGACAACCGAGAAGGCATGAATTTCGATGAGGCCATGAAGATTCGTGATCGTTACAGCAAGAATGTCGGTACGATCCTTGTTGGCATCAATGATGACCACATCGTTGCTGCGATGGGCGATCCGCGAATTGATTTCATCATTCCTTTCCATAAGAGCGGGTGGAGCGCGGAAGAACTGCGGAAAATGCCTACTCTGAATAATTATCATGATTACACAAGCACACAGAACGAGCGCTTGATCATTGGAAGGAATGAAGATGGGTCATACATAACGGAAAGTTTCCAGAAACATAAGGAACGTACAAAAGAGAGCCTGGAGAACTTCCAACCTGTCGGGAAACACGGATATTGGAACTTTAATGAGAGCGGTCAGTGGAATGCTGAGAATTACTTGAGGATGTGCGCTGAACAGCATCGTATTCCGAAGTTCTCCCAGTTCCTGGTTGACAACGGAGACGGCAGTTTCAGCCTTCCGCAGGGCAATGACAAACGCAGTACATTTATTCGAGAAGGTTACTGGAAAACGCTAACCGACTTCAAAATGTACGAGAATGACAGTTATGGCAGGACACGTGAAGACGGCACAAGAACTGATGTCAAGGGTTCCAAACAAGAAGAAGTGAAACCGAACATCAACATGGCTGAAGCCTATCGCGTAATGAACGAATATAAGCTTGGCCGTCAGATGCCGAATAATCCGGACGGAACGCCAGGAAGATTTATCCCGATGGAGAACAACAACTCTGTGCCTGTCGCTATTCCTGCTGGCGATCGGTACATCGAATTGATCAAGGCGAAACGCGAAGGAAGAACGCCTGCTCCTACTCCTCCGAATACGCTTGAGGCTGATCTTCCGGCAGACGCAAGGTCTTCTGGTACATGGGTAAATCCGAAAGCTTCTGCCTTCGGAAACATGAACAACACAGATGCCATGCTTGGAAATACGGAATCAGTCAATCAAGAAGAGACTGCCGAACCGCAGCAGAACGCATTGGCGATTGACGCTGAAACTGGCGAATCGGCACTCCGGTATTCGTTGCCTGCTGTTTCTCCTGCTGATGCTCCCTATCTGAGTGCTGTGAACCATGGAAACATGGATCAGGCGCAAGAGATGGTCAATGAAAAGGCAAATGAAACAGGCTATACAATCGATGGATATCATGGGACTCTTAACGGAGGGTTCGTTATTTTCGACAAGCATAAGGCACATGTTGGTGGAAACAGTGGCGCTGGGTTCTATTTCAGCAGCAATCCTACAGACAGTGAAGCAAACTATTCTGATGTTGAGGGCGCTGATAACCATTTCAAAGTAGAACACCTCGTTGAAAAGATTCAAGATTATGTCGCAGAAAGTGGTGATAATGAGTACGCTGGTGTTCAGATTCCGGAAGATGCTTCCTACGAAGATCTTGAAAGAATCGCAAAGGAAATGCTCCAGGGGAACCCGCAGACATATCACGTTCGCTTAATGCCTGGTAGGGCGTATATCCGTGACGGAAACAATAGCACAAATCTGATTGAGGATGCGATTGAAAACTTTGACGAAAGCCTTTATGACCGAAATGATTATGACAACGAAGACGATTATCTTGATGCAATCAGCATGGGACGGAGTGATGCTATCTACGAAGCTGTAAGTAATGCTGTGTACGAGGGCATCGCTGATGTGGACAGCAATTACGAAATCATATCGAATGTGGATTATGAGAAGATTATTAGTGATCTTGCCATGGTTGCCATTGATTATGAAAAGCTGACAATGAATGACATTATTGATATTGTTGGCCGTAATGGAATTGAGGCAATAGTTGGCGATGGCGAAGAGTCCGCAGACGCCACAGCAGAAGTTGCCCGTGCAATTGTTGAGGCTTTTGGCTTTAACAGCATTGAGGACAGGGAAGTCAGTTGGAAGTTCAATCAACTTAAAAACATGAGTGGAACCGTCCATTACATCATGTTTAAGCCCAATCAGATCAAGCTTGCTGACCCGGTTACGTATGACAATGACGGCAACGTGATTCCTTTGAGCGAACGATTCAAGACAAGAAACAATGACATCCGCTACAGCCTGCCTTCCGATGATATCCTGAGAGAACAGATTCGGTATCAAATGAACGGAGGCGATTCAGAAACCCACACCGGCGATGTTGCTTCCTGGCTTGGCGGGCATACAAGCTACAATGCAAGGAAAGGGTATGCCAAATTTGATAACGCGCCTTCCCAGACAATCATTGACAATCTGAAGAAGATTGGAATGAGATATAATCCGGAAGGCGAATTCTGGGCTGATAATGGTTCGCGAAAGGTATCGCTTGATACCCTTGTGGACGCGATTGAGAAAGGAAGCCAGGGGATCGAAGTAAAAGCCCCCACACAGAATCGGAAGCGCACTGTACAGAATACTCAGAATGTGGCTCCCGTGAGGACTCAGGAAGAGCTGAACCAGGAACTGATCAACGCCGGAGCGCAGGCTCCGCTCGAAGGCCAGAATCCGACCATGTCCACCGGTCTTGGGCCAGCCCAGCGCCAGTTTGGACAGGGCATGCTCCAGGATAGCGATGACATCGACCGGATGGCCAAGGCGTATACTGCTCAGATGAACAGCTACTTCCCGGACACCAACGAGGACCAGGTGAGAAGAGCGATCAAATGGGTGCGGAGCCTGAAGCAGACGCCGAATTCTGATGGATACGCTGAGGCTCTCCAGGCAGTGACGGCGAACAATTTTGATTACCGCAGTGCAGACGGGCAAGCCAGGATGGTTGCCGTGATGGGCATGGCAAAAGCAAGGAATAACGGACAAGGTGATACAATGGCCCAGGTAGCACTGGCTGATGCATTCAACCGGCAGGGCACAGACCTTGGACGAGCTTTGCAGGCCCGTAAGATTTTCCGGCTGATGACTCCCGAAGGACGTATCAGTGCCTTGCAGCGGATGATGCAGAACATGCAGGACGAGCTGAACGCCAAAGGAACAAACGTAGATCTGAAATTCTCTGATTGGATCTACATGGCTGCCGCCGCTGCTACAAAAGAAGGTGACTTCGAGAAGGTACAGAAGGCTGCTGCCGGAGAGCTTGCAGAGCAGATGCCCGCGAACTGGAAGGATAAGCTGACTGGCTGGCGTATGCTCGCTATGCTTGGCAACCCCAGAACACATATCCGGAACGTGCTTGGTAACGCTCTGTTCATGCCTGCCGTTGGTCTCAAAAACAAAATCGGCGCTCTTGCAGAGCTTGGCTTGGCAAAAGAAAATCGGACGAAGACGCTTGGTCTTGCAACGCAGGACGCCAGGGCTTTTGCAAAAGAGTATGCGAACACCATAAAGGATACGCTGACAGGAGATGCCAAATACAATGATGGAAATCTTGTACAGCAGCAGCGCAAGACCTTTGGCACAGGTAAAGGAATCTTGAGCAGGACCGGAGGACGGCTCTTGCAGGGGCTCAGTGATTTCAACGGCAATATGCTTGAAGCGGAGGACTGGATCTTCCTCAACCGGCATTTCCGGAACGCTCTTGCCGGGTATATGACTGCAAGAGGGCTGACCTCGAAGGACATGACCGGACAGACACTGGAGGACGCACAGACCTATGCCATCCAGGAGGCACAGAAAGCCACCTATAGGGACGCCAATAAGCTTGCCAGTACATTGTCCAAGATTGGGCGTGAAGGCGGTGCTACGGGGTTTGTAGTGAACGCCGTGCTGCCTTTCAAGAAGACTCCTGCTAACATCCTGAAGCGCGGCATCGAGTACAGCCCTGTAGGGATCGTGAAGGCACTGACTTCCGATGCAAAGCATCTCAAGCAGTACATGGATTATCAGAATGGCAAACTCAATGCGCTGCCTGAGAAGGCAATCTCTCCGAGCCAGTGGATCGACAAGGCTGCATCCGGCTTGACCGGCTCCGGCATCATGGCTCTTGGCTTCCTCCTCTCCTCCATTGGAGCAGTGAAAGCTGGCCTGGATGATGACGATGAGTTCGACAAGCTCCGTGGTGAACAGGATTACTCGATGAACCCCGGAAAGGTTGGTAACGAAATCCTGCAACTGTTTGGGGCTCCGCGAATCTTTGGCGAGGATGTATCCATGACCATCGACTGGGCTGCTCCCATGAGCATGCCGTTGTTCGTTGGTGCAACGCTGTACAACGCAATCGAACGCCTGTCTGAAGGCGATGAGATCGATGTCGGTGCTGTTGCGGATTCCATCCTGAACATCACAGAGCCCGTGTTCAACCTGTCCATGCTGGACGGCGTGAACAGCCTGTTGGATGTGAACACCTACGGAGAGGCAAACGCCCTGACGGCAATCGGTGAAAAGGTGCTGACGAATTACGCAACATCCTTTGTCCCGACACTGCTTGGGCAGGCGGCTCGCACCATTGACACAACAAGACGGAAGGCCTTCGTGCCGAGCGGTGCTTCTTTGCAGACACCCAGGTATGCGCTCGAGCAGACGGAGAACAAAGTTCCTTTCCTCAGTAAGACGAACATTCCGTACCGGAACGCATGGGGCGATACCAGCACGAAGGAAACGCTGGCTGCTGGCCTTGAGAACTTCCTCTCTCCTGCCTACATCAATCCGATCAAGGATGATGCCGTGACGGACGAGCTGGAACGGCTCTACAACACTGTGAGCGACAACAACAAGGGCGCTCTGACGCCGAAGATGCCGAATAAAAAGCTGAACAATGAGGCGCTGAACGCTGAACAGTATGACCAGCTCACCGTTGAGCGCGGGCGCGCGGCCCACCAGGTGCTGACTGATCTGATGCAGCCGGCAGAATGGGCAATGGCAGATGATGAGGCCCGGGCCTGTATGGTGGCAGATGTATGGACAT
>ODAI011729386.1_pt1 | contig 17795 bp, 12 predicted proteins | sample 1539321 | NCBI WGS metagenome assembly ODAI01 (sample SAMN02144231, study PRJEB22623) | gut metagenome | biome: sheep rumen | host: Ovis aries | place: New Zealand | reverse complement strand
CCATTCCTCTTCGAGCTTCTCTATCTTAAGGCCTTCGAACAAATCCTTCCGTCCCTTAAAATATGCCTCTATTACAGAAAGCAAAAGTGTCTTTCCAAAGCAGCGGGGTCTGGCAAAAAAATAAGAACTTCCGCTGTGAACTAAATTGTAGATGGCATCCGTCTTGTCTACATACAGATACCCTTCTTCACGGAGCTTCTCAAAATCCTGAATGCCAACCGGCAATTTTCTTTTTAAATCCATTTTTGTTCTCCTTTTTAACAATAACATTCATACGGAATAAAACTGATCTCATCTCACCGAGCGGCAAACCCTGAATCCAATGCTGTCATTACCAAGATCATTCGGATCTTTGCTGAAGATTGAAAAAGCCGTATCGCTGCCGTTTTCCGACCGTCTGTAGGTAATGCGGCATTGGTCAACATTGCCTGTTTTTCTTGACACGGTATTTGCCCAGCAGCCACCCTTCAGGACATATCCGGAACCAAAACTGCTTCCCTTTGGATTATCGGCAAAACCTGCCTTGTAATCACCATAAATATCGGAGCACCATTCCCACACGTTTCCGCTCATGTCATAAATACTCCATGCATTTGGAGCAAGAGACGCGACCCTCTGCGTAGAAATTCTGTTTCGCGAAACATTTGCTACTGCAATGCGCTCTATATTGTTGCCACCTGAATACAGAACACCATCATCCCCTGCCCTGGCGGCATATTCCCACTCAGCTTCAGTTGGCAAACGGTACCCATTTGCATTAAGGTTTACGGTAACATTTCCGGTTCCTCCGAGAGAGTCAGAATTCAAACCAGAATAGCAAGGTTCAAGACCTGCAAGTTCGCTAAGCATGTTGCAGAATTTTACGGCCTTATACCAACTGATTTTTTCTGCCGGATAACCGCTGCCTCTCTGCAAGCTCGGGTTTTCTCCCGTAACAGCTTCATAAAGCCACTGGGGAACTTCAATGGACATAATCTCAAATGAATCTACCTTAACCTGATGAGCCGGAAATTCATTGTCAGAAAATTTATTTGAGCCCATTGTAAATACGCCGCCCCTTATGCGGACAAGATATTTTTGCAATTCATTTTCTATTGCATAAGAGTCTGAATTGTAAATTGCAGAAACAAGAATCTTGTTGTGTGAAAAAAACTTGGCGCGGGATTCCACAAGAGCATCATCCTGTCTGCCCTTTGTTAGCGAGCGGGGAGGAACAATGGAAACAGACGGCATGTTGCTCACGCTCGAATCCTTAACCAATGAATCGCACTCTCCAAAATGAAGCCGCAGGTCGGAAACAGAAACAGAGGTCTTTCCCTGGTTTACCAAAGAAGCTACATTTTCCGGGACATCATAAAAAACATATTTGCTGTTCCTGCCGATTCTCTGAGGTTTTCCGCTAAAAAGAATATTGCCCCTTGTATCAATAATATCATAAGATACATAATAAAGAGTCCTGCCAGATTCATAGCAGTATGAGGCTACCCTGGCCCCGTTGCCAAAAAGTGCTAAAAATATTCCCGATGATTTTGCATTGCCATAGTTTTCTTCTGATGAATAAATGGAACTTGAAGGCCAGCGCTCAGGGACATCCCTCCACGCCGGATTGTAGGATTTTTTTAGCCCAGCCTCTATAGCCTCTTTCATGTAAAGGAAGTTTTTCCCCGGCTGCCAGTCAACGGCCATTGAATAGTCAACATTTCCGCCCGGACGCGCCTGCCCTACCCTAACAAGCGGACCTGATGCTGAATAGCTGGCATAATTTTCCATTGGACAGTTCTTGCTCCAATATTGCTCAAAATCCTTTAGAACAGAAACCCATGAACTGTGAATTTGCGAAGAGGTGTTTTTTTCATTTGTCCCCGGAGCCCCGCTTGTAAAGGCATTCTGTATTACTGAATATTCATAATACCAGTCGCTTGAAAATTTTCCGCTTTCAAGGCCATTCTGCATGTTGTCATATTCCACAGCCATCTTGAGCGGAAAGTTTTCCTGGCTGAATAATTCATGCGCACCAAAATAAAAAAAAGCGAAAGCCGCCGCAATTATTTTTTTCGTATTTGTCATGATTGCCATGCCTATCCTAATATTTCAGAAGCAAGAAGCTCCAGCTCTTTTTTGCTCTGCTCATTTAAAGAGCCCTTTATTGTAACAACCTGTTCCGCAAAAGAAACATCCTTGCAGGCAGAGAGTTTTTCTTTCATCGCCTTTGCCGCAAGAGGCCCCCAGGAACCGTTCTGCACAAGACCAATTTTTCTGCCGCAAAAACCACGGCCTACCAAGTCCCTTATAAAATCTTCCGCTGCAGGAAAGATTCCTCCGTTATACGTTACGGAAGCAATAACGAGTTTTGAATATTCAAAAGCTTTTGCAACTGCAATGCTTCTTTCTCCGCAAAGATCTGCAAGAAAGCATTCCGTCCCTTTTTCCTTTAGCATGGAGGCAAGCATCTCCGCCGCAATCTTTGTGTGTCCATAGATGGAAGCATAGGCAACAAGCACGCCTTCTTTTTCCGCTTTGTATGAAGACCACTTTGCATAAAGCGAAACATAATCCAGAATATTGCCATTAAGAATTGGCCCGTGCAGAGGACATATAATTTTTACGCCAAGGCTGGAAACTTTTTTTAGCACGTTCTGAACAGGCATTCCAAATTTTCCGACTATGCAAAAATAATAGCGCCTTGCTTCTTCCGTCCATTCAGAATCCTCAGTTTTGTTCCTGCCAAATTTTCCAAACGCATCTGCAGAAAATAGAATTCCGCTTTCTTTCTCAAAGCTGAACATTACTTCCGGCCAGTGGATCATTGGCGCCGCAATAAAAGAAAGCTCCCTCTTTCCCAGGTTCAGGACATCACCCTCTTTTACCGCTATTGATTTTTCCGAAAGGCTGAATCCCAAAAACTGTTCCAGAATCGAAATGCACTTTGCAGAAGCCACAATCTTTGCCTCTGGATACTCTTTTAAAAATAATCCGATTGAACCAGAATGATCGCATTCAGCATGATGGACAACAAGAAAATCAGGCCTCTTTTCCCCCAGCTGATTTTTTACCTGACCAAGCCATTCACTGCAAAAAAATTCATCTGCAGTATCAAGCACGGCACATTTTTCATCTATTATCAAATATGAATTGTAAAGCATCCCGTCAGGAACGGAAAACTGCCCTTCAAACAAGTGATTGCGGTTGTCTTCGGTGCTAACGCAAAAAATATCTTCTGAAACTTTCATTTATATCCCCATTTTTTAGATTCCAGATGGAATCCAATATCCCATCTTTATTATATATAACAATTTAACAAGGTTCAAGGCTCAGTTGCCAAAAAGCCTTACCCTGCCCAAAATATACATCACACGCTTATGCTTACGGAACTGCCCCCTGCCTTTGTCTTTGAAACAACGACCTGCCTGTCTATCCTTTGCCGGAGTTCCTCAACGTGAGAAATAATTCCTACCAATTTGTTGCCGGAAGAAACGGATGTCAATGTGTCTACCGCAGTCTTAAGCACATCCGAACTTAATGAGCCGAACCCCTCGTCTATGAACATGGAATCCAGATGTATTCCACCAGCCCAAGATTGGATTGCATCGGAAAGGCCTAGCGCAAGTGAAAGGGACGCAAGAAATTGTTCACCGCCGGAAAGCGTCTTTGCATCCCTGCATGAACCGCCCCAATGATCCCTAACTTCAAGCTCCAGACCTTTTGAATCGGAAAGGTTTTCTGCCTTCCGTAGAAATTCATATTGGCCGTTGCTCATCTTCATGAACCTTATGGAAGCAAAGCGAATAATCCGTTCAAAATAAGAAGCCTGAACAAAAGTTTCCAGCTTTATCTTGCTCTTCCCGGAGATTCTTCCGCATGCCGTTTCGTACAGGGAATTCTTCCACTTGTATTCTTCTTCCGTCTGACTGTACAGCGTAAAATTTTTTCTTACTCCGTCAAGTGCTGCTTCGTTTGCCTGAATCTTGTGGTTAAGGAATTCAATTGCTTCCTCGCTTTGTTTTTTCTCCATCATCTTTTGCTCAAGCTTTTCCTGCTCTTCTTCCAGGGAATATTCATCCTGGGATTTTAGCTGGCTTTCCAAATTCTGCACAGCTCCGGCTGCCTCAGCTTTCTTTTGGACACACTCATTGTATGCCCTTCGGCTAAGCTCAATTTCATTTTTAATTTTTTCAATCTCGCCGGAAAGGAATGAAAGCCGCCCCTTTGCATCAGACTTGCTTTTGTATTCAAGAGAAGCCTTCATTTCCTTTATGCGGATTTTTTTCTGCTCGCAGACAGTCCTCTTTTCCGCAAGCATGCTCTTTGCCTCGGAAAGGTTTGCGCTTAGCTCCCTAAGTTTTTTCTGATCCTCAGGAATGGAAAGTTCAAGCTCTTTTTTTGCAGCTATTCTTGGAAGCTCCGCCTTTATGCTCTTGTCACAATCCTTGTATTCTTCCCGCATCTTGGCAAGCAGGCTGTCCAAATTTTCCAAAGCATTTCCGTCTAGTTTTATTCCGCAGCCACTTTCCTCAAGTCCCTGTTCTATGAAAGCAGTCTTTTCGCTGACCTTGCTTTTTATTCCCGCACACTCAAGGCTCATGCTGTTTGCCTCGTCCGAGAATTTTTCCTTTTGCTCGAGCAATTCTTCAAGCTGATCCTGGGAAGGAAGGCTGTCCATTTTTTTTGCCGGGGAAGGATGATTTATTGAGCCGCAAACAGGGCATGGTTTGTCTTTTTCTAGCGACAGAGCAAGCACCCCCGCCTGTCCGTCAAGAAAGATTCTGTGCTTCTGATTGTACTCGCATTCAAGCCCGCGGGCTTTATCTGCAACCTCAACATATTTTTTCTGTGCTACAGCAAGCTGCTTCTCGCACTCTTCTTTTTCGGCGAGAGACTTCCTTATGGATGCAAGAAAAGTTCCCCTGGACTTAAGGGCTTCTGCCTTAGCCTCATTTTCAAGCTTGTTTTTTTCACAATCCTGAAGGGACTTTAGTTTTTCACTGTCGAATTCAAGGCTTTCCGTCAAAGAGGCAATTTCTTTTTCCATCTTTCCCTGACTGGCTTCCAGTTGCACAACGGAAGCATTCTGTTCTGCAAGCTCGTCCTCCATCTGTGCCAGTCGGTCATAGTCATCCATCTTTGCTTCAAGCGAAAGTTTTTCCGCCTCAAGATTTTCTTTCTCCCCTTCCCTTTCCTCCGAAGCGTTAAGGCGTGTCTCGGCTTTTCTAAGTTCAAGTGCCAGGCTTTCCGCAAGTTTTTTTGCGGCAGAAAGATTCTCCTTCGCCTTTGTGTAGGCAGAGGCTTTTTCAACCCTTGCATTCTGCGCACCAAGCTCTTCCTGCAGCGCGGAATTTTTTTTCTTTAGGTCCCGTAAGCTGGCTGAGTCCTTTTCATTCATGGAGTCAATAAGTTCTATGTCTTCTTTGCTTATAAGCCCCTTTTTCTGCCTGATAAAGTCAACGTCATTTCCCCCGCCAACAATTCCCGAAAGATACTGCTCTATTGCGGCATTATATCTTCTTAGGCTTTCGTTCACCGTAGATATGTCGCGCGAAAGTTCCGCCTGAATCTTGTCGTACAAAGCAGTGTCAAAAAGACTGCGCAATATTTTTTGCCTGTCAGCCGTATCGGAAAAGATGAGCTTTTGGAAATCCCCCTGGGCAATCATGGCTATCTGCATGAACTGGCTGCGGTCAATCTTAAGAAGATCCGTTACTGCCGCCGTAACATTACTGCTTCCGGATACAGCGGTTCCGTCTTCCATTATAAGTTCGGCATCGGCAGACTGGATGGTTGTTCCCCCTCCCCTCTTTGCCCTACGCTCATATTTTGGATTTCTCTTTACCTTGTAGACCTTTCCCTTATATTCAAATTCAAGCTCAACAAAAGTCGGTGTGTCCAAGTCTGCATAGACAGAACGCAGCATCTGCTCTGTGCGGTAATTACCGCTTGGTTCTCCATAAAGTGCAAAAACTATGGCATCAAAAAGGGATGTCTTTCCAGCCCCGGTGTCTCCTGTAATAAGGTAGAGCCCCTGTTTTCCAAGCTTTGAAAAGTCAATGCATGATTCCTTGCAGTAGGGACCGAATCCACAGACAGTTACTTTAAGCGGCCTCATTCAATTCCCCCTGATCCGTTCTATCATTGCACAAAGATACTTGCTCTGCACGTCGCTAAGGTGCCGCGCATTCTGCTGCTCGTAAAGCATGTCAAAAAGTTCCAGAGGAGAAATTCCCCTTACGTCGTCCAAACTCTCTATCTGCGCACCAAGCCTTGTCCTTGAATTGTCATACTCAAGGCTCATCAGGTTTGGAAACAGGCTCCTGAGTTTTTCCGTCCCGCTTGGAATTTCATCCTCATCAGTAAGGATAATCCCAACGTAATCGTCAGAATCAAAATCCCCGGACTGGGCCATTCCGCAGACTTCCTCAAAGCTTCCCCTAAGAATCCTCATGTCGTGCAAAGGATGGAGAGGAATTTCTTCTATGGAGACATTGCCCTTCTCTGCCATGGAAACAAGGGTCAGCGATTTCTTGTGCCCGCATTCGGAAAATGAATACTTAAGGGGTGTCCCGCTGTAGCGCAAAGTTTTCCTTCCGATATTTTGTGGCCCGTGTATGTGGCCAAGTGCAACATAGTCAAAGCCGTCAAAAATTTCAGCCGCAACATTATCCATCCCGCCAACACTCAATTCTTCGGAATCAGAACGCTGTGCCCCGGTAACAAACTGGTGGGCCAAAAGGACATTTCTTTTTGACGCATCAAGCCCCATGCTTTTGACGCAGCATTCAACGGCCCTTTCGTAAGAGTCAATCTCCTGGTCCGGAAAATATTTCCTTACCGATGCCGGCTTTACAAAAGGAAGCATGTAAACACACACGTCCCCAAATTCATCGGAAAGAACAACAGGCTCCGAACTTCCGCCAAAGGGATGGGCAAAATGAATTCCGCTCTTTCTCATAAGCTTGGAGCCAAAAGAAAACCTTACGGCAGAATCATGGTTTCCGCTTACTGCAAAAACACCAACCCCCTTTCCGCTAACATCCTCAAGGAATTCTTCAAAAAGCTGAACCGCATCTTCCGGTGGAACAGCCTTGTCATATATGTCTCCGGCAATCAGCAGCGCATCCGGCTTTTGCTCGCCAATAATTTTTTCTATTTGTAAAAGAATGTGCCTCTGGTCTTCCAGCATGGAAAAACCGTTCACATTTTTGCCAAGGTGCAAATCAGCAGTGTGAATAAATTTCATCTCTCAAAAAACTGAACGTCAGTCCCCTCAAAAAATATCCTCATCTCCAAAAATTTCAATTCAAATGTTCCTGGCAACATATCCGGTAAAGGCATCCTTGCTCAAGGGCTTTGAATAGAAGAATCCCTGCACAAGGTCACAGTCCATGCTGCGCAGCATCTCAACCTGATCCTCAGTCTCTACGCCCTCGCACACCGTCAGCTTGCCAAGCTTGCGCACCATGTTCATCGTTTCCGAAAGTATTATAAGGGAATCCTTTGAAGTCTGCGCCTGCCTAAGGAACCTTTGGTCAAATTTTATTACGTCCACAGGGATTTCCGAAAGCATGTTGAGCGAAGACTCCCCAGACCCAAAATCATCCATGTTCACCTTGAACCCTGCACCGCGCAAAAGTTCCGTCAGCTGTATAAGAATCTTGTCGCTGGCACCCGCAAAACGCTCCACAAGCTCCAGCTCAACGCAGTCGGGAGTAAGCGAATACTGGTTGAATTTGCTCGTAAAGGCAGAAACAAACTTCTCCGGATTCTGGTGCAAACGGGAAACATTCACGCTTATGGGCACCACGGGCCTTCCCTGCTGAATCTGCTCCTGCTGGTACTCAAAGACCTTCTGGTAGACAAAAAAGTCCAGCCTGGTAACATAGCCGCTCTGCTCAAAGACGGGAATAAAAACCGACGGGTTAACAAATCCGTGAAGGCTGCTGTTCCACCGTACAAGAGCCTCCGCCCCCTTAACCTTTCCGTCCGCAAGGCTTATCTTTGGCTGAAAGACCACAAAGAATTCATTGCGCTCAAAAGCCTCGTCTATGCAACTCTCTATGTCCAGAACAATCTCCCGCCTCTTTCGTATCTGCTCGTCAAAAACCGTAAAGTTGGAATAGAATCCGGACCCGCAGGTCTTTCTTGCATAGCTTGCCCTGCTAAGAAGCTCCCCCGCATTGTTCGCGCTGCTGCCCGGGCCGCTAAAGGCGCATCCCCCAAGGATCACGGCAGGATACCCCCCGCTGCTGAGAGCCGCCTGCACAGCCTTCCACAGGTGCTGCATGTGCCTGGAATCCTCCGCCATGTTCTCACCGGCCTCATGCATGATGTAGAAGCTGTCCGCAAAGCCCCTTGCCAGGACAACCCCCTTCCCCCGGTTAAGTTTTGAAAGCTCGTCCGCAATGCAAACAAGCATCCTGTCCCCGTAGTCGCTGGAATTTATCTGGTTTATCATGGAAAAATTCCTCACGTTCAGCTCCGTAACGACGTACCGCTTTCCAGGATTAAGGTCAAGCATCCTGTTCGCCGCGTGAAGAAAACCGTCATTGTTCAAAAGCCCGGTAAGCTCATCCTCATAAGACTTGTGCCTGAATTTCCTTGCCTTCAGCGCAAAGCCCACAAGAATCAGCAAGAACAGTAGCAGGCATATAGAAATCATTATCTTAAGGAGATACAGCTTGAACCTTATCCTTGCCGGCTGAACCTTCTCGTAAATTCCCTGTGCGTTCATAAGCTCGCCGTAATAGAAGTGAGGCAGCTGGTACATGGTCTTGTCTATAACGGAAGCCACAAGCGCAGACACATCCCTTCCGCCGTCATGCACCCTTACCCCGAAGCAAATCGGAATGGAGAAAATGTTGCTATCCTTCCCCTCAATCCCCGGATAATTGTTTATGTCGTTCATGCGCTGGAGGAAATAGTCGTCCACAAGGGCCGCGTCAAATTCCCCACGCCTGGTCATCTCAAGGCACTTGTCCACGCTCTCAAGAATCTTGAATTCAAAGGGAATGCAAATCTCCCCAAAAAACGGAAGAAGCTTCACTATGTCACCGGTAACCGCAAACCTTGGCATCTTTCCAGAGTCCCACCCCGGAGTCTCACTCATAAGCGACTCCCAGGAAACTCCCTTCCTGCAAAGAAGCCTAACGCTCATTATCCTGCAGGGATTGGTAAAAACAAGCCCCAGCCTGCTCGCATCCTTGCACCTGACGGTCTTGAAAATGCCGTCCCCGGAGTAGCCCAAGGCCCCCTTCCCCAGAGAATTCCCAAGCGTATTCCCCGATATGTTCCTCAGGTTCCCCTCCGCAGAAAGGTGGCTGAACAAAAGCCCAGAATAGTCAGAAATCTTCCCCCAGAATTTTTCGTTCACGTCATCAAAGGCCTTTATCCCCTCAACATCGCTCACAATGGTAACAGTTTGTCTTTTGCGGATGAAGTCCCTCTCCTCTTCCGTAAAATTGTCATAGCTGTAGGTTGGAATTCCGTAAATCCTAGAGAAAACATCGTAGCGGTAAAAGAAATTTTCCCTGAGCATCGTGCCCAGGGCAGCATCCATCTCCCTCTTTATCTCGGGGTCAATGCAGGCAAAGTAAACCTGGTAGCAGGCCATGTTGTAGACAGACTTCTCCCGGTTCCCCTCCACAGGCCTTGAGCAGTCGGCAAGCCTAAGGTCTATCTCGCCAGACCTCATGAGCTCATTAAGGTTAGTTCCGTAGGGAAAGCCCTTCTTAACAAGGCTGACTGAATGTTCCCTCTCAAAGTCCTCAAGGCACTTCCGCTGCAAGGGATCAACCTCAAGGTATCCGACCGTCGCCCCATCAAGCGCCGCAAGATCCCCGCTGCAGAATCTGGAGTCCCCCTCCTGCGCAAAAAGCTCTATGTACTCATTCCCCATGGGAACCGAGCTGAACAGGGTGCCGTTCCTTTCCCTCTCGGCAGTCCGGGTAACGTCAAAGGCAAAGTCTATCACCCCGGAATGCAGGGCCTCGTCATAGGACATGTCCCTTACCGGAACCCACTCAAATTCCCAGCCGGCAATCTTCGCAAAGCCATCCAGATACTGCTCAAAAAAAAGGCCGCTCTGAAGGCCAAACCTGTATGAATTGTACCGTGAGGCCTCAGGCTCAGGAATGCGGACCGACCTGCCCCATGCAAGCGCCGGCAACAGGCAAAAGAGTATTCCAAATTTCCTCACTTTTTCCGCAATCCCCATGATTCCATTATACCATACATGGGCAAAAACTCAAATGATTTTCCGGACGAAGCTTTTTCTGCAGTCCACCCGTTTTTTTGCTCCAACCGGGTTTTCATGCCCTTTTGGCCCGGCTTTCCAGGGTTCCGGCTACCGCCTCCATTGTTGCCAAGGCAACAACCGCTCCGCGGCCCTTCCAATCCGGCGTAGGCTCCTTCCCTCCCCCACCGGAAAAGTAGTAACAGTTTGTCTGGGGCCCTGTCTTTCCAGCCTATTCCCATCTGCCAAGAAAAAAATAGTAACAGTTTGTCCGGATACCCCGGCAAACCGTCCCTGTAAACACAAATTCAGGTTTAACAAGGAGACCTTTTATCATGGAAATTCATGCATATATAATAGAAGAAAACAATATAAACTGTTACTTTTTTCTGCCAAGCACCCTTTTACTTTCAAAAAAAATGGTAACAGTTTGTCCGGAATCCAAGAAAGTAACGGTTTTCCCTGCCTTTTCCACAGCCGCCCTGTGGATTCTCCCCAAAAACCGTCACACTTTTCCTTTTCCAGCTCCCCTTCTATTTTCTTGTTTCTAAAGGACTTAAAATCCGCTGCCCAAAAACCGTCACACTTTTTCCGGAGAAGGTAACACTTTTCATCTTTTCTTCTATTATATACAATTAGTTTTACAATAATATATGCAATTAGTAATAGTCCTGTGGATATGTGCATAAAGCACTATAAACTGTTACCATTTAAAAATTCCCTTACCCTTCCGGAACCAATGCAGACGGATTGTTACTTCTGTCCAAGAAATTAGCCCTTGGTTTGCAAGTTATCAAAACCATTGGTATGCAAACTTTTCATATTTGTTCAATAAAGCTCATGGACTTCTATAACGGTCTCAGCACAATTGCTGGTTCCCGAAGACATGCGGTACCGTCTTTTTACGGTCCGGATGCAGTTCCATGCAATGATGGTTGCCCAGCGTAAGAATCAGAATTTGCACGCTGTCAAGATACAAAACTGGATTGCCATAATTGTCCTCCTGCTGTTCCTTATTCTGAAAGCAAAAATAACAGGACTTTCTCCAGTTTCTGCGCCGAAATTTCCATAGCACATTGCAAGCACAGAAATCTTACGAAACTGTTCCCAAGGGATAACGAAAAATTCCATTTGTGGCTGTTTGATGATTTGGCAAACAGAAAGTAACAGGGTTAACTTATTCTCATAAAAAAAAACTTCCACCCAAGACAGTTAACAAAGTGGTGTATTTTAAGATTGTATCAAGTTTTGTTAAGTTTATTACAATATTTGTGTTTCTCCCAAAAAGTTTGGCAAACAAACTTTTTGGGAGAAACAACGCCATTTTATAATATAAATCATGGAAAAACAAGAGCTGCAAGCTACGCGGTATGCAACCCTTCTCTCTTCTGCTAATAAGGGCCTTTTTATGACCTTTCTCCATCCCAAGTATCATCTTGTCCAAACAAAAAAGTTTGTTAAACAAACTTTTGGAGCCATAAGTTTGTGAGTTCGTAAAAATATGTAGAAAGCCATTTTAGCCCAACTATGTTCACATGCTGGTAAGTATACCATCGAAGTACAATATATCGCAGGTCATAGGACATTTAAATGTCAAGAGTAACCTAATGATAGTGGATAAATACGCAAACATGAGATGCCAGGTGTTTTTCACAGATCGTTTTGTCATGCTTTCTTATTGCCGAAAGTTTGTTCGCCAAACTTTTTGTTGCTTCGCGCGGAGGGGGCAATACCCCGATGTTTTGTGTCGAAAAAATAGAATCCTAGGTTACTTTTTTGACAGGTGAAAGATTTCACTTTGCTGTGAAGAATGTAGGCTGAAAATGCCATTAACCGTTCGAAGTCATGTATCATCATGATTTCGTGCTATGTATATTGCCCTTTTTCCCTTGGTATATCCATCATCTATGAGCAGATGCCTTTCCAATACCCTGTATTCTCGGCAGGCTGCCAGTTTGCCGGATTTTCTGCCGTAATCGGATGTATTTTCCTCCATTGTGTAAATTTTAGCGGTTTCCTCTGGTAATAATTTTGTTCATATTCTGTCTGGTTGCAGCACATATAAACTGGCCTGATTCTGCAAGCCAGACAAGTTCCTTGCATTTTTTCAAATATCTGGCATCACAATCTGCATGAACAGGGCAAAATCGGGAAAGGCTTTTAGGTCTTTGTCATGAAGAAAAAATCACTGAGCCGTCTTTTAGGTCTACGCTTTCCATTCCTGTTTTTTACAGAAAAGAATAGTTTTGTCGCCTCTGATGGATTCACAAAATCGCAAGATGTGTTATAAATTTGATTATACATACGCGTAATTCCTTTTGATTTTTTTGTGGTGATTAAAGCCTCAAAGGGTTATGCAGTTTTTGTAAATTTTGCCACCGTACCGAGACCTCAATTTGAAAGGTGCGTGAGGGAGACATCAAGGGACAGAGGAGCCTAGCTGATTCACTCAACTCAAACAGGACTCCCTGTATCATCTCGGGATTTCAAATGATGTAAAGCGATCCACCATATCCTATGAGAACAGCACAAGAAATCCTGAGGTTTTTGAGAGGCTGTCCTACAAGATTCTCGGAACATTGGACAGGGGGGGAAGGAAAAAGTTCAGGAAGGACTTTTTCGCGGTGGATGCCACGGAAATAAGCCTGAGCATAAATGATTTTCCTTGGGCGGAATTCAGGAGCACCAAGAGCGGTGTAAAAATCAACATGAAGTACGACATCAACAACAGCGTGCCGGACTACCCTTTCATAACGAATGCAAAGGAACACGAGAATAACACTCTTGACAAGATGAGTCTGAAGAGGGGCGACACCGTTGCAATTGACAAGGGGTACTGCAATTACGAGAGGTTCGGATCCTGCTGCGACCAGGGAATCCTTTTCATAACAAGGCTCAAGGACAACGCCCGGTATGAGGTTGTTGAATCGAGGAGAACAAAATCGCTCCTGGTACCGGATGACGGGACGATAGTTTTCATGGGAAGCCAGACGAGGAAGAAGTGTCCGCTTGAACTGCGGAGTGTAAAATCAATCGACGAGAAGACAGGAAAGTCCATCGTGATTTTGACTAATGATTTTTCCGTCAGCGCGGAATACATCGCAAAGATGTACAGGGCACGGTGGAACATAGAGATTTGCTTCAAGACGCTCAAGCAGAACCTTGAGATAGAAAAGTTTTTCGGTGAGTCAGAGAATGCAGTAAAGGCGCAAATCTGGATAGCACTGATCGTCTATCTGCTGTACCTGAGGCTGCGCCAGCTGACTGCGTTCTCCAACAAGAATTTTCCAAGCTTTATCTGTGAGCTGCGCGTGTGCATTTTTGACCGCAGGAATCTTTTCGGGTGGTTTTCGCTCTCTCCTCCTGATGAAAAACCTAAGCTTTCCTTAGATTGTATTCAGGGGGAGTTAGGACTATGAAATTATCTTGGACAGATGTGAGTTTTTGTCATTCTGAGCTTGACTCAGAATCTGCGGGATAGATGTGAATCTGTAGATGCTGAATCAAGTTCAGCATGACGGGAATCAGGTTTAGTATGACGGTTTGCGGCAAATACGTTCGGCATGGCGGTGGCTTTTGCTTTGTGTTATTCTTACTTTTTTTGTCACTCTGAGTTTTTTTTCGATAGACGCAAAGAGCCAGTAGTTGAATTCGCGCCTGTTTTCGTTTTTAGCATCTGCTTCGATGATCATTTTTCATTTATTTCCAGTTGAACATAATTTTCTTTGCTACATTATGTTTTATATATCACATCTTTGCCCAGAATGAATTATGGCTGCTTAAAGTTTATTATTTAGATTGAGGTTAAACAATAATATAAGAAAAAATTGCATACTTCAGGCAAGTGTTCAAGAGCCACATGTTCCTGCTAAAGCAAAACAATTACTCTCATTCATAGACAAATTTTAATCTGCAAAATTGGGAATTCAACAAATCCTGTTTTTTTCAAAGGGCAATTGTCCTTGAGAATTTTGATGGGTAGAACACAATTTTTTTTCATTCAGTGGAACAAAAGTTATCATATTTACGATTTTATATGTGAAAAACTTTGGTATTCAAATAGTTTTTAAGTGCTTGTTTTTCATAAGCCTTGATTCTCGCAAAAAACGGTATTAGCGGACTGAACAATTACAAATGGATTTTTGTCGTGGACGTCATCAGTGGCCATTTGAAACTGCATGAATTTCTGTGAGTATTTTTGGATTGTGACGGATGTGAAAGCTAGCATTAAGTCTATTGTCTTTAACAGGTTACTCGAAAAATTTACCATACTGGACAAAATGCGAATAATATAAAAATACACTGAATATTATGAAGTTTAAGGAAGGTGATATTGCACTTACTGCTTTGGAATATGAAGTATGAGAGATATTTGCAATTTTATGTGGAAAGAGCAAATTCGGGGGGTATGGTAAAGATTTTTCAGTTTTGAAAGTTTTTCAAATAAATCCAAGGTAATGAATTTTATAAGGATGTGTTTAGAGAAAGATCAATCATAAAATATGAAGTCTTATAGAATGACTTAGTTCAAGTATTGTGTCATTATATTTCGGGATGTTATGTCAAATACAAAGACCACTTATTTATTTTTGAAATGTGATTTCTCATATGTAAAATTTCAGAAAAGACTCTTTGTGATAAGTATTAGTTTGAACTAGACATGTTTTTTATAAATATAATTTGTGAGTATGAGGAGTAGCATAAAGACGGACAATACAACAATATATAATAAGTCTGCGATTTAGATGCAGAGGAGAGAAAATAACGAATTTGTGCTAAGGTCAAGTAGGACAAATTCATGGGAAGAAAGAGAACGTATTTCTCAGATAAGTTCAAAATCGAAGTTACGGAGAAAGCACCTAAAAAGAGATCAAAAGAAACAGTGGTCGCAGCAAAGTACAATATATTCCCAAGTTCATTTTCAGAATGGATGGAGCTGTTTCTGGAAGGAAAACATGAAACTGGCGAGCAGAAAGCCCCCGTGAAGAAAATGAAAAACTTAGGGCGAAGCAGGATGAAATGCTTGCTTCGCTAGGGAAAAATCTTTATCTGGATTAGCTTCATGGCAGTTTATCCAAAAAGATATACATGACGAAAATGGCGTCAGTCTTTCGATTCTTGAACAGCGCATGATATTGAAACTGCCCTGTGCTACTTACTATGAGGGAATCAAATTTAAAGCAGTCGTTAGAGGAAGAAGGCCGAGGACAACAAAATAAGACTCAAGCGGGCTAAGACCGTAATCAATGAGTGGTTAACTCACAGCACATACGGTTATAAGAAGATGTCAAAGCATCTGAAGTGGCTTGTCTACGACTGGCAAGAGAAGAGCTTATCTGCAATCTATACAAGGAACTTGAAATCAAAGGACAGAAGCCTGTTTTCAAGACGACAAGAAGCGGAAAAGCGCCATACGGAAAGTTTCCGTAACTTTTACGGATCAAGTTCATCTCATTTTCGAATCAGATCATGGCGAAGGATATCATTTACATGAAGACTCCATGGGGCATGATGCATTTTACAGCCGTGATAGATTTTTACTGCCAGAAGATTTTAGGCTGGAGGTTATCGGATAGCATGAGGACGGATTGCTGTCTGGAATGCGTAAGGGAAGCCTTTGAAAAATATGGGAGTCCGTCAGCCTTTTACACTGACTGTGGTCTCAGTACACCATGGGGAGTTCATCGAGCTTCTGAAATTCTACAATGTTGAAATCAGCATGGACGGAATCGGAAGCTGCAAGGACATATCTTTGTAGAACGAACCTAGCATACACTGAAATACGAATGGATTTTTCTTCGCATGAAGACTTTCTATATTCAGTAATAACTCAATTTTTTGGAAGCGGGTAGGGTAGGGGGAGACGCAACATTTTTGTATGGGATTATTGTCTGGTAAACTTGATCAATTAAATATAACTGAACTGTTTGAGTGTTTTGAATGCGGGTTGAACGGATATTCTTATTCTTCTAAATTTTTAGTTTTGTTGTTGGTAATTATAGTATTGGAAGGATAACACTCATGTTATATTGCTTTAAGCACGATAATATAGCTATTGACAAACATAAGCTACGGATGAATAACAAAATTTCGCTCAGAAAACGGAATTTTCTTAAAAGAAACCTCAATATCAATAAAAAATGGAAGGAAATAACTTGTTTTTAATTGCATACTTTTTAAACTAAATGTATAATAGATTTATGGGGATACAAGGGATGAAAAATAACGAATTTAAAACAATTTGTGTGTTTATGCAAAAGGGTGGTGTCGGAAAGACAACTTTAACTACTATGATTTCTTATGAACTTGCTAAATATGGAAAAGTTCTGGTAGTTGATGCAGACCAGCAGGGAAATTTTACCTATTTGTATGATCCTGAGGGCGAAAAAGTTTCTTCAACAAAATGTTTTTTGTCTGTCTTAAAAGAAGAGACTTCTTTAAAAGATGGGCTTATTGAGTGCAGACCGGAAGCAGAAAATTTCTTTGGTTTGTATTTGCTTGGAACTAAGAAGAATGATAATGACCTTAGATCATATATGGAAAGTGGATTTAGGGATGATCCCCAGGCAATAAGGACTATCATACGTGATGCAAGAGAATTAGGTTTTAATTACGTCCTGTTTGATTTGCCTCCATCCTTTGGCTTCTATGAAAAGATAATTCTGTCAAATGCAAATAATATTTTGCCGATAATAGAACCAGAAGATTTTGCTGTAGAGAGTTTAACAAATTTTAATTCGCAAATAAAAAAATTGAATGTTCAATATGATGCAAAGATAAGTCCCTGTAAGTATTTGATTATAAATAAGGGTAACAACCAAAAGCAGGTTCATAAATATTGGACTGATACATTGAGGGATTCCTCTTATGAAGTGTTTGAATTCCATGATTCACGAGCTGTATCTGGTTCTATATCCTACCATTTGCCAATGCAGGAATATCAGCCAGGCAATCCTTTGTGTAAAACTGTTGCAGCTTTGGCAGAGCGCATAAAATAATTTTTAGAAGGTAGTTTTATGGGAAAGAAACGTCCTCCTTTATCTCAAATTCATAAGAACATGAGCTTTGACATTTCGTCGGATGAAGAGCAGGTTAAAGAGCAAGGAAAGGTTTATTCAGAAGGAAGTTTTGTTGATTTACCAATAAGTATGGTAACATTGGATGAAAATATCCGGGATATATATGCTGATGATTCTTTGGAAGAACTGGGTGATTCTATTTTGGAAAACGGACAGATTCAACCAATTGTTGTTTATCCGAGAGATGGGAAATACATTGTCAAAGTAGGTCACAGGCGTTACAAGGCTTGTCTTTTGCGAGACATTCCAACAATAAAATGTATTATTCAGGATGACTTTGAGGATGAAAAACAGCGTATTATAACGCAGGCAATAGAAAATGAGCAGCGCTTGAATTTGTCTCCCAGGGAAAGAGAGCGTTATATAGCCCGATTGGTTGAATTGGGACTTTCTCAGGTTGAGATAGCAAGGGTTTTGCATAAGACAAAAGGGTGGGTGAGTGAGGCCCTTACTTCGCATAAGCTTGTTTCTAAAAATAAAGAGCTGTTTAATGG